>Ga0163179_10001171_pt1 | contig 18616 bp, 17 predicted proteins | sample AtlANTMetagenome_FD_109643 | JGI IMG/M metagenome (GOLD analysis project Ga0163179, IMG submission 109643) | Marine eukaryotic phytoplankton communities from the Atlantic Ocean - Atlantic ANT 2 Metagenome | ecosystem: Environmental > Aquatic > Marine > Oceanic | place: North Atlantic Ocean... | reverse complement strand
ACATCGATGGGCTTGCGGGTGCGACCATTACCTCTCGCGGTGTGGGCAATCTCGTGCAGTTCTGGATGGGCGAGAAGGGATTTGGTCCCTATCTGACCCTGTATCGGGGCGATGAAGGAGGTGGCTCATGAACAAGAAAGAGCGCGAAGTTCTGATTGATCCCTTCTTCAACAACAACCCGATCTCCTTGCAGGTGCTCGGTATTTGTTCGGCGTTGGCGGTCACCACCAAAGTGGAAACCTCACTCGTCATGTCCATTGCCGTGATCGCGGTGCTCACCTTGAGCAACCTCTCGATCTCGTTGATTCGTGACTACATCCCTGGCAGCATTCGCATCATTGTGCAGCTGACCATTATCGCCTCGCTGGTCATTATTACAGACCAGATTCTCAAGGCCTACATGTTCGAGATCTCCAAGCAGTTGTCGGTCTTTGTCGGTCTTATCATCACCAACTGCATCATTATGGGACGCGCAGAGGCTTTCGCCATGCAGAATGGTCCCAAGATGTCCATCCTCGATGGTTTGGGCAACGGCGTAGGCTACAGCCTCGTTCTGTTGTTCGTCGGTTTCTTCCGTGAGCTCTTTGGTACAGGAAAGCTCATGGGGGCAACGGTCTTCCAAACAGTCAACGAGGGTGGCTGGTACAACCCTAACGGCCTGATGGTACTCGCTCCGGGTGCTTTCTTCCTGATTGCGCTGTTCATTTGCTTGAACCGCATCTGGAAGCCCGATCAGGTCGAGAACGATTAGGGGGTAGACAATGCTTGAACATTATCTAAGCCTGGGTGTGAAGAGTATCTTTGTCGAGAATATGGCCTTGGCCTATTTCCTCGGAATGTGCTCTTTCTTGGCGGTCTCGAAGAAAGTCGAGACGGCAATCGGTCTGGGAGCTGCAGTCATTTTCGTACTCGTAGTGACCTGTCCGCTGAATCAGTTCGTCTACAATTCTTTGCTGAAGGAGGGGGCCCTGGAGTGGACGGGCAATGCCACCTTGGCCAGCATGAATTTGGAGTTCCTGACCTTCCTTGCGCTGATTGGGTCCATTGCGGCCACCGTGCAGGTGGTGGAGATGGCGTTGGAGAAGTTTTCTCCGGACCTTCATTCCGCATTGGGTATCTTCCTTCCACTCATTGCAGTGAACTGCGCCATCTTGGGTGCGTCACTCTTTATGGTGGAGCGGGACTACAACTTTGCAGAGGCCACTGTCTTTGGATTGGGGTCGGGCATCGGCTGGCTGTTGGCGGTTGTGGCACTGGCCGCGATTCGCGAAAAGATGCGCTATTCCAACGTCCCAGCATCCCTGCGGGGCTTGGGAATCACCTTTATCGTCACCGGATTGATGGCCATGGGTTTTATGGCTTTCGCCGGTATTCAACTCTAAGGAGGATGCAATGAGTACAGCAATGTTGACCATTATCCTTGGAGTCGCCGCCTTTTCATTGGTGGTTGTGGGATTGACGGCTGTTTTGATGGTCGCGAAGGCCAAGCTCGTCAACAGCGGTGATGTGAAGATCATCGTGAATGATGACGAGGAGAATCCATTGGTGGTGCCTGCTGGTACCAACCTCCTTGCCACTTTGGCTGACAAGAAGATTTTCGTGCCCTCCGCCTGTGGTGGAATGGGGTCCTGCGGTGTGTGCAAGGTGCATGTCCACGAGGGTGGCGGCGCAATGCTGCCTACGGAGAAGGGCTATGTCACCCGTGGTGAAGCCCGCGAAGGCTGTAGGCTCTCGTGCCAGGTCAAAGTGAAAGAAGACATGCGCATTGGGCTGGAGGCTGAAATCTTCAGTGTGCGTAAATGGAACTGTAAGGTCCGCTCGAATGAGAATGTGGCCACGTTCATTAAAGAGTTGGTCTTGGAACTTCCTCCCGGAGAAAATGTGCCGTTCCGTGCGGGCGGGTACATCCAAATCGAGGCCCCTCCTCATGTGGCGCCCTACAAGGACATGATCGTCGAAGACGAGTATCGCGGCGATTGGGACAAGTTCCAGATGTGGGGCTTGGTTTCCAAAGTCGACGAGACCATTACTCGCGCCTATTCGATGGCTAGCTATCCGGAAGAAGAAGGCATTATCATGCTGAATATTCGTATTGCGACGCCTCCATGGGATCGTAAAGCGAATGATTGGGCGAAAGTACCTCCGGGTCAGATGTCGTCGTTTACCTTCAACCTGAAACCCGGCGATGAGGTGGTGATTTCGGGGCCTTTCGGCGAGTTCTTTGCCAAAGAAACCAAGAACGAGATGGTCTTTATCGGTGGTGGTGCGGGCATGGCTCCCATGCGCTCGCACATCTTCGACCAATTCCGCCGCTTGAAGACGGAACGCAAGGTCAGTTTCTGGTATGGAGCGCGTTCCTACCGCGAAGCCTTCTATGTGGATCATTTCGACAAGATTCAGCAGGACTTCCCCAATTTTCAGTGGCATCTCGCCCTGTCCGATGTGGTGGAAGAGGATGATTGGGAGAATCCCGAATCACCCGCTCGCCAATCTCTCGGTAGCCAGAAAGGCTACAAAGGCTTCATTCATCAAGTGCTTCTGGACAACTACCTGAGCGAGCATCCCTCACCAGAGGACTGCGAGTTCTATCTCTGTGGTCCACCCATGATGAACGTTGCGGTCATTAAGATGCTGGAAGACTTAGGCGTCGAGCCTGAGAACATCATGCTTGATGACTTCGGCGGATAGACCTTGAGCACACAGACGGCTTCGGAGCCTGAAGGTCCGAGCGTGTTGCGGCGAGTTGTTTTACCAGGTTTGTTCTTGGTCTTGCTGTTTGGTGCGCTCTGGGTACGTCGCCCGGCTCCAGCTGAGGACTTGGGAATCAAGATTCTGGGTCGAACCATGGGTACGACCTACACCGTGTTGTTGGTGAAACCCGGTTTGTCTCCGGATGCGCAGAAAGCCTTGGGTCAGGCGATCGAATCCCGGCTCGCCGAGGTCAATCAGCAGATGTCGACCTATCTTGAGGACTCCGAGATCTCGCGCTTCAATCGCTACCAGGGTGTCGATGCTTTCACGGTTAGCGATCCGTTCAAAGACGTGGTGCAGCGCTCCATTGAAGTTAGTGAGCGCTCAGAAGGTGCCTTTGATGTCACAGTGGGGCCACTTGTGGATGCTTGGGGGTTTGGGCCGGAAGGGGAAAGGCAGATTCCTGACGCAAAGGGCTTGGCGGAGATTCGGGCCGATGTGGGCTACAGCAAGTTGTCGGTGACAGAGAATGGCCTGCTCAAGTCCAACCCTGGTTTGCGTGTGGATCTGTCTGCCATCGCAAAAGGATGGGGGGTGGACCAGATTGCCGCTTTGTTGCGGGAGCGGAAACACAGCAATTTTATGGTTGAGATCGGTGGTGAAGTCTTCGTAGATGGTCTCAATACAGACGGTGTGGAATGGCGCTTGGGTGTCGAGAAGCCCACGGAGGGCAGTGTGGCTGTTCGGGAAGTGCTGGGGTTGACGAATCAGGCCATTGCCACGTCGGGGGATTATCGAAACTTCTTGGGGGAAGGCGCAGAACGTCGTTCCCACAGTATCGATCCGCGCACGGGCTATCCCATTGAGCACGGCCTCGCTCAAGTCACGGTAGTCATGGAGAACTGCACAGACGCGGATGCTTGGGCCACAGCGCTCACGGTGTTGGGGCCAGATGCGGGCTTTGAGTTGGCCGAGTCGTCAGGGTGGGCTGTACTCTTTTTGATTCGGACAGAAGAGGGGGTTTTTCAAGAAAAAGCCACACAAGCCTTTATCGGGTTAAGACAAGATAAGAATGAGAGTCAATCAGAGGGAGGTACACCATGATGATGTTTTTCGTAACTGCAGGTGGCATGGCTGTATTGATGTTGATCATGGCTGTGGGTGTCATGATGGGCCGCGATGAGCTCAAAGGGTCGTGTGGCGGTGTGGCTGGAAAAGATTGCCTCTGTATCAAAGACGGCAAAATCGTAGGAAGCTGCGAGCCTGGAGAACTCCCCACAGCATGAGCCCGCTATGGGCGCTGTTTCTGCTTTGGGCCGGTGGTCCTCCTGCAAAAGCTCTTCCAGTGTGTACGGTGAATACACCGCCAGTGGGGTTTGTGTCCCTTGTTGAGCGAGGGGTTGTGCCTGTGGAACCGCGATACCACAGCGGCAACAATTTCACCGGTGCGCCGCTGCCCGGCTATGCGGCGCCTGATTTGTGGTTGCTCAAGAAGGTTGCAGAGGCCTTGGAGAAGGTGCAGGACGGTCTCCAAAAACAGGGGCTCAGTTTGCTCGTGTTCGATGCCTATCGCCCGAGTCGTGGTACAGCGGCGATGGTGGCCTGGGCGGAATGTACGGGGCGTAAAGACCTCTTAGAGCAAGGATATATTGCGCGTCTGTCGGGTCATAATCATGGGCATACGGTCGATCTGACCCTTCGCAACGCAGAAGGTGTGCTCGATATGGGAACGACTTTTGACCAGTTCTCTGAAGCGAGCCATACCTTGAATGCGGAAGGCATGGTTTTAAAAAATCGCTTGTTGCTCAAACAGGCCATGGAGTCCCAGGGGTTTCGAAATTACTCCAAAGAATGGTGGCATTACTCCATGCCAGTTTCGGACTCCAGATCACGCGATGTTCCGTATGGTTGTGCAGAAGCTGCAGAGGGCACATGGAACCCTCCTGCGGGTTGGGATGTCAGGGAATATCGAACCTTAAAAGATGGCCCCTCTACGCCTTGCACAAGCCCGCCTTGACAAGTGGGGCGGCGGGTGGCCTGATTAGCGCTCTCGGAGGATGTTGATGCGTCGTTTGTGGACTGGATTGTTGTTCGTTGGATGTGTAAAAACAGGGGCTGTAGAAAGTCCGGTTGAAGTGCCGCCGGAGGCTACGCCGGAGGCTACGCCGGAGGCTACGCCGGAGGCTACCGCGGTATCGTACCCGGCTGGCTCGGACGGATCGTTGGAGGTCCCAGAAATCAAACCGGAGCCCGGCATTGCTCCTGAGTTGGTCTTCTTGGATATACCGATGGCCACGGCGACAGCTTTGGGAGACACTACGCCTTTCGAAGCACTTGAGAATGGGAAATGGGCAGCAGCACCCGATGCGCAGTGGGTGAAGGCGCACTTTTACTTTGGTGAAGAAATCACTCTGGAGAAGATCCAGTTTGACTACTGTGGGGATGCTGCTCCAGAACGGATCCAAGGTTTCATCAACTTTGACGAGCGCTATGTGAGTTTTAAGTCTTCGGACAAAACCTACGCTGCGACGTTTTCTGCCACCAAGTCGCGCTCATTGACGATGAACTTTGGTGAGTCCAAAGGGGTTTGTATTGAGAAGCTGCGCTTCTTTAGTGGCGGTCAACAGGTGCTGCCCATTACACCCCGTCGCGTCAAGGGCGAGGTGGAGGCGTCATCAACGCTGACTCCGACAGATGCCTATGAGGCCATGAATCTCTTTGATTCTCGTATGGAGTATGCATGGTCTACCAAATCGGCGACAGAAGGGGTCACTCTACGCTTTCGTTTCGATGAGGCTCAGACCATCAAAGGCTTGGCATTCTGGAATGGATATCAACGCTCAGCGGTACATTGTTGGAAGAATGCCCGCCCGAAGACCATTCGTTTCGAGGATGGGGCTGGAAACGTCGAGGAGTTGGTTCTTGAAGACAGCCTCGGTCGCCAGGCACATGAGTTTTCACGTCCTGAAGGGCTTACAGGCACCGAATTCACCCTGACCGTTGTGGATGCCTACGCGGGCAAGAACTACCAAGACATGGTGATCAGTGAATTGCGCTTTCTCAACCCGGATACAGGGGGGTTTTTGATCGATTCCCTACAGCGTGCTCGAGAAAAGTCGACTGCGAACAAGAACGAGTTTGAGAATGCTGGGCTTGTGTCGTTGTTGGATGCCAGCGTGCGGGGGAGAATCGTAGAGGGGGTTGGTCAGCCGCGTGGCCCATCACCGGAAGAGCAATTGGATGGTGGGGTGACCTTGCGCTTGCGATCCGATGGCAGCTTTTATGTCACTGCAAATACCTTCGTTGCGGACTGGGCGAATGAAACGGAGACGACCACGCAGTTTTTCGGTTTGGGCAACTTTGAGATCAAAGACGTAGGGCAGAAGCACGTGGAGCTTCGCTTGTTTGGTCTTTTGAGAGAGCTCACCGAGGAATACCCGATGGGCATGGACTGCAATGGTTGTGGTCGAGACTGTAGCCAGGATGTCGATGAAAGCGGTGCGAAGGCCAGCATGTTCTCCGATGTGATTCGCCTCTATCCCGATGAGGATGGGGGTTATGTCTTTGAGAACAAGGATGCAAAGCCGGATCTTGGATTCAAGAAGGCAGAGGTCAAACTCGAAGGGAGTCGATAAATGCGCATGTTGATTTTGGCCCTTGTTGTTGTGGGTTGCGCTGCTACCAAGCCGCCAGTGGAGAGCAGTTCGTCCTCGTCTGCCGAGCATGGGTCTGCGACGCATAGCGCTCATGGCCACCACGGGGATGCCGGAACGCACGAAGCCGCTACTTCTGAGGAGAAGGCACCGGAGAAACCACTGGCGGACGGTCTCATTCGCGTGCGTTTGCGCTGGCAAAATCATGGGATTGAACCCTTGATGGAAGTCTTCCATTTGCCGCCGGGAAATCTTGCCAAGCTGTGGGAGATGGGTACGGGTGCGAATCCAGGGGACATGCCCATTGGTGAAGTCATTGAAGGCGGGGACTTGGATGTGGCTCCTGGAAGCAAGACGCGCTTTGTCTTGGTGATGAGAAACCCAACGGATGCGCCACTCTATTTCTTTGCCGCACCGCATCATGTGAATCCGGTTCAACTCTCTTTGGGTTTCAAGTTCAAATGCCTCTGCATCAATCACGCCTTTGACATTCCACCAGGTGAGGTTTGGTATCGGGTCGTAGAGTTGCGGATGGATGAAGGTTTTGTCGGCAATGGCATCACAATTGAGCATGCATTGATTGGTTTGGATGAGGCGCGGAAGAAGGAGTTTGAGCTTCCCCGGTGAAAAGCGGCATCTTTCGTTGAACACCCGGCAATACGGGCGCTATACTCCTTGAGATTTTCTGGCGGTTCAATGCACCGAAAGGCCAGAACTCAGGAGGATGAATGTCCAAGCGTTTTTGGCTTATGCTGTCCGCCACACTGTGGATGACTCTCGGTGTCGCGTGTTCCGACAAGGGCGGAGACACCGCAGAAGATACGGCAGGACCTGGTTACACGACCTATCAGATCGATCCCCCCGAAGCGGGAGTGGGCACAGAGGTGCGCGTTGCCGTCCGTTCGAGTCGCTCTCAGTACGTCTTTGGGGACACTGCCCTCGATTTTGGCGAAGGCATCGAGGTGTCCAATGTCACCGTGCAGGATGGCTGGACTGTGCTGGCGGATTTGGTTGTCGCAGAGGATGCGGAGAATGGTCTGCGCGATGTGACCCTTGGGATCGGTGATCGCGAAGTGCTCTTGGAGAACAGTTTTCGGGTTGTGCTTACCTCCCTCGAGGTCAGTCCCGACAATGGCATGATCGGGGAAACCGTCGATGTTCAGTTGAACGGTAAGAACACCCAATGGCTTGCAGGTCGCACCTGGGTTTCCTTTGGCCAGGGTGTGGATATCCTGGAGTTCACGGTGGTTTCGCAGACCTTTGCAACGGCTCGCGTGGCGATTGGCCCGGATGCATCACCTGGTCTGCGCGATGTCTACACGGAAGACGGCGCTAAGATTGTGACGGCGTACAACTCTTTTCAAGTCGATCGAATTGGCGTTGCAGCGGTTTTCGAACCTGAAATCGCGAAGCAGGGTGAAATCGTGGAATTCTCGGTTTTTGGCCGAGATACGAACTTTACTCAAGGCAAGACCAGCATCCAATTCTTTGATTCGAATGGTGAGAATGGAGATGTGATTGTTCAAGCCGGCTTTCCCACTGTCTTAGATTCGGAGAATCTTTGGGGACGGATGCAGCTCTCGAATGCCGCCAAGCTCGGTAAGCGGGATGTACTCATCATGACCGAAACCTCTCCTGGACAAGAAGAGGGCATCATGATTCACGATGCCTTCGAGGTCGTCGGTGGTGATTTGGACTTGGGCGATGTGCGCATCAGCATGAGCTACACCATCACCCGCGGCATCGACAATGGCTCAGGTGCGCTCAATGAGCGTGTGCGGGCTCAGTGCATTTTCTGGATTCCATTGGATCCACCCTGCGGCGGTGGAGGCGGTTCGATGGGATCGGGGCCTTCACCCTATGATGTGAATGGCGTGTTCCCGACACCAGAGCCTGGAGAGGAGGGTGAGGAAGATTGTCCGAATCCTCAGACAGTCTCCGCTGGTGACGTGGTTTGGTTGGAGTCTGACAAGAACGTGGTGACCTTAGAGAAGGTGGTTGACCCGGCTTCGGGCATGATTGCCTATGTGGGACAAGACCTGACCTTGGCCGATTACGCGTTCAACGTCATGTACGACTTGCACCTCCAAGGAGACCCCAATGGGTTGCCAGAGGAGTTGTTACCCGGCGTGCAGCCCACGGTGCCGTGTGACTGGTATATGACCGCGCCAAATCTCTGGGGTAACTACACGCACAATCGTGCAGAACCCTTCGAGTACACCTGGGGTATGCCCGATAGCCCAACCCAGGGTGCATGCACAGGACCGCCAGGGATCGACCCTGCAGCGATGTTCTCAACATCCATTCCGGGCACCTTGGTCTCTACTGGAAAAGGCGGCTTTGCCGGCTCCCTTCCTTGGGATGATGGTGTGCACACCTACACGGCGGGCGAGTTGTCTCAGTTGATGCCAAACCCCACGTACTTTACGGCCTACAGTATCAAAGAAGGCCCAGAGTTTGGTTTGAAGGAATCGCGCCACCAAGACAACGTGGCCCAGACCTATTTGTATCTTCAGGCCAGTTTGGTTCTGGAATAGGAAGGACGTATGAGGAGACTTTGGACCCTGCGCCGTATGGGCGCAGGAATGATTGTGCTGGGGAGTAGTGCTTGCATTGACAACACGATTACCCAACAGCCCATTCGCGAGATCGCGGTGGTGACCGGTGACTTCGACCATATGTCGGAGGGCCTTGACCGCATGCTGATTGGGTATTCGGAGTATGAGGGCTTCATCTGTTGCGCCTCCTACGACAGCACGGTCGACCCGGATGCGAATGCACTCAAGACGGAATCACTTTTTGCGGGCATATCCGGCGAGGGTGGTCGTGAGTTGTTCATTTATGATGCGGTGTTCTTGAACTCGGGTGCACGAGGCTGGGGGGCCTATGAGTACAACGGTGTTCAAGAAGACAACCATCTGCTCAATGACCCCGAGGTGCTTGAGAATGTGGAAGAGTTTGTGAGCCAGGGCAATACCTTGGTTTTGACGGACTGGACCTATGACTTGATTGAAGCCATCTGGCCGGACACCCTGGAGTTTTATGGGGATGATTCGGAGACAGATGCCGCACAGGTGGGGCTGCTCGGTACGGTGGAGGCCAAGGTCAGTGACAGTGTGTTGGCGAGTAATCTCGATCAGGAAAAGGTGAATATCGCCTACAACTTTTCGAACTGGGCGGTGATTGAGTCGGTCTCGGAAGATGTCGAAGTGCACCTCACCGGTGACATCGACTACCGAATTTCTGCCTCGGAGGGCACGGGTCAGTTGACGGACGTACCCTTGTTGGTGTCTTTCGAGAAAGGTGGAGGGCAGGTGGTTTTTGCCAGCTTCCACTGGGCAGCACAGACTGCCGAACTGGGAGAAACACTGATGAAAGAGATTATCGGCGGGCTGCAACCAGGGGTGCAGGGAGGGTCGCTTTGATGAGAACAATCAGCGCACTACTCGCCATCTGCACCCTCTCGGGATGCAATGAATACGAGTTCTACACCCAAAAGCAGACCGACATTTTTCAGCAGAATCGCCGCAATGTGGTGGATATCTTGTTGGTCGTCGACAACAGCTGCTCCATGGTGGAAGAACAGGACAAGCTTGCTGGAAACTTCGATAGCTTTATCCAGGCCTTTGATGGCGTAAATGTCGACTACCAGATTGGTGTTGTGACGACCGATACGGTCCAAGAAGAGTTCCAGGGTCGCTTTGTGGGCGGGGATGACGAGATCATCTTCGAGAACGCAAGCGGACAACAACTCGACCGGGTCAAGTACGATTGGTCCTGGGAGATTCCCGAGGGCGCGTCACTCGCGCTGGATATCGGTTCTTACAACACCAGCCAAAACGACGCGTACACCAACTGGTGTCCGTCTACAGTGGCGTATGGTGACGGAGATCTGGGTACCCCAGGCGCACCCAATGCGGCGTGCGAGGCGTCAGGTCCCACCATGCCGGATTCAGGAATCGATACCGGAAGTGGTGGGGGCGGCGAAACCGGTGCGGTTGGCGGAGTGGCGCCATCGGTCGGAGACATCCTCATTACGGAGTTTATGGCCAATCCCGCCGCTGTGGATGACGCACTTGGCGAGTGGGTGGAGATCACCAATACCAGTGGTGAACTCTTGGACTTGAGTGGTTCTGTCCTCAAGGACGAAGGGCGAAACGCTTTTGTGTTTCCAGAAGGCAGTAGCTTACCTGTGGATGGCCAGTGGGTGGTCGCTCGTTCTACAGACAGTGCCGTCAATGGTGGTCTGAATGCGGATGGAGCGAGTGCGGAGAGCTTCACGCTGAACAATCGTGTGCGGGTGATCAAGCCGGACACCGATTCTGCCTCGGAAATCTTTGCGGAGATGGTGGCTGTTGGCATTTCGGGCTCAGGCATCGAGATGGGCTTGGAAGCCGCTCGGCTTGCGCTCTCCGAACCCTTGCTGAGTACAGACAATGAGAGCTTTCTGAGAGAAGAGGCCAACCTGGCCTTTATCTTTGTATCCGATGAGGACGATAGCTCCCCCTATCCAGCAGATGACTATTTGGACTTCTTTACGCGCCTCAAGGGCGAAGAAGCCTTTCGCGACCATTCTTTGATGAAGGTCTCCGCGGTTGTGGGCTCCAAAGAGCCGGAGTTTGCGGGTCAGCCTTCCTGTTCTTCTGTGCACGGGGATGCTGCCTTTGGCCATCGCTATGTGCATCTGACCAGTAAGACGGAAGGGCAGTTGGAGTCGATTTGTGATGATAACTTCTCGGAGCTGGCCTCCGAGTTGGGTCTGCTGCTATCGGGCTTGTCACTGGAGTTTGAGCTGTCTGAGCGCCCGGATGAGAACACCATCGAGGTGGCGCTGTATGAGACGGCGGACACCCGCTCTCTGGTGGGTACGCTCACCAAGGATGTGGACTATGTCTATGTTTCTGAGCGCAATGCGATTCGATTCCAAGAAGACCAGATTCCGCAACCACAGTACTTTGTGGAGGTGCGATACGTGGTCATGGCAACGGGTGCTACACAGACCGATGACTCTGAACCGGAGGCAGAAGAATGAGATTTTTTCTGCTGTGTATGGGGCTTGTATTGTCCTTGGTTGGAACCGGTTGTCAGGACCCACCAGAGTGTGACAAGAGCACGCCGTGTGAATTTGGAGAGGTCTGTAAACAGGGTGTCTGTGAGCCGATTGGCTGCGCTACATCTGCGCAATGCACGATGGAGAGCTTCTGTGCGGATGGGGTGTGTACCCCTGGTTGTGCAGAGGATGGGGACTGTTACCCTGGTGACTTCTGCAATGTGGAAGCAGGTCAGTGTGAGAGCGCTGGATGTACCGACACTCGCTTGGACTGTGGCTACAAAGAGTTCTGCAATGACTTCTCAGGAGACTGCTACGACGCTGGCGGGTATTTCTGCAAGGAATGCAATGATGAACTGGATTGTGGTGGGAATGGAAACCGGTGCACTGGATATGGTTTCTGTGGCGTGAGTTGCGAGAGCAATGATGACTGCCCCAGCGGTTTCAACTGTTTTCCATTCGTGGATTTCAATGGCAATGTCGTGGACTATCAGTGTTTCACATACTGCTGGCTGTATGAGGATTACGAGGAAGAGATGCCTCAAGACAAGATCTGGCCCCGACCGCTGATCCTGGGCTTTCCAACCTGTCCTGTTTTAGAGTCGCTGGCGATTGAGGAGGCAGTCCAATGAGGAATGCGCTTCTTACTGTTGGCTTGCTGGGCGTAGTGGCTTGCTCGAAAGACAACGAGACCACGGACTCTGGGGATATTTCCTTGGTTGGCCCAGAGATGAGCCATGCCGCGGATGAGTCTACCTATTTCGAAGGAGATGCATTGGCGCTGGCGGTGGAGGCCACTGACGAACAAGGCGTGGCCGGAATCGATGTGTTCTTCCGTTTAGAGGGCAGTACCTACTGGGAAAATCGACCCTTAGAAGAAGGCGCGGATGGCTGGGCTGTGGAATTGCCCGGTGCGGACGTGCAGAAGCCAGGGGTGGAGTACTACTTCCGTGCCGTAGACATGGGTGCACCTTCGGCGGTGTCCTATTTGCCACTCGAGGCGGCGGACGCACCTTTCTCGGTCACCGTCAAACCCCGTGGTGCCGCGCTCCCTTTTGTGGCTGATTTTGAATACGAAGGTCTGTACCAATCCGGTTGGGTCAATGTTGCAGCCGGTTTTCAGGGCAATCCGTGGGAGATTTCCTCGTTGCAGGCCTATGGCGGTAGTCAGTCTGTGGTGCATGTCCGTGGTCTCGAAGACATCGATCCAATGGACGACTACCTCATCTCACCAGCGCTTGATTTGAGTCAAGTCGCTGAGGCTCAGGTGAGTTGGTTGGAGCGTGGCTCGTCGATCAATGAGGGCTTGAGTGCCTCGCTGTGGATTTCCACGGGATCGCGAGACCCGGTGGATGGCGACTTTGTGCTGGTTGAAGAGTTGGAGTTGGCAGAAAATGCGGTCTGGCGCCGCTCCGATGTCATCAACCTCTCCGAGTGGGCAGGGGAGGCTGAGGTCTATTTGGCATGGCGCTATGCTGGTCAAAATGCAGGCGATTGGTTTTTGGATGACATTACCGTCAAGGAGCTTTCGTGTGATGCGAAAATGAGCTTGGCTTGGACGCCGAATCCTGTTCATCCTGGGGAAGACGGCACGCTGACTGTGCATGTGGACAATCCGGTGGAGGCAAGCTGTGCCGACGTGTCGATTGGTCTCAGTGTGGACCCCGCCGTAGGTACGCTTGACCAGGCCACAGTGGATGCGGGTCAGCTACCCGCTCAGGGTTCTACCCACGCTGACTTTCTCTTGAGCATCGACCAGGAATGGCCCGACAACACCTATGTTCCAGTGGATGTCACTGTGACTGCGGATGGTGATGTCTTCATCGAGACGCTCATCTTGACTGTGGGGCAGGCCTCCGAGGCACGCCTGAGCATGGATTTGATGACGGATGGCCTTGTTCAGCTCTCCTTGGGCGTGGGTGACCCCGACGCGCCGGAGTGGGAAGAGTTGTTGTATGCCTCCACAGAAAGTGCGGGTGTACTCGAATTGAACTTCGATATTACGGAGAAGGAGCCCTATCTCGGTCCAGCCCCGGGTACCCAGAGGTGGTGGGCGAGGATCTATACAGAGGCCGATTTGTCGGTGGATCAGTTTGAGATCGACTTCGGCGATACCACCTATGCTGCAAGCATCCTTCCCATCATGGGGATGGGGCAGGAGTCCTTGGTGTACATCCCGGAGCCTCCCGAACCCGTGTTGGTAGGTGACTCTACAAGCCCGAACCCTGTAGCCCCTGGTGACAGCGTGAGCCTGTGGGTGGACCTCTACAATATGGGTGCGGTGACTGCAGGTCAGACAACCGCCACCCTGAGTTCGTCTCACCCGAGTGTCTCGATTACCGCTCCTGGACCTGTGGATGTGGGAAGCGGGTTGTGGTCTGGCGGTGAGAGCCGCACGATCAGTGACAGCTTTGGCTTCGATGTGGATGCCGGACATGTGGACTCTACGGATCTGTCCTTTGAAGTGCTTTTGGATGATGGTGTGGAACAGTGGACTCTGCCTTTGGATGTAGCCGTTCCGTGGCCTGTGATGAAGATCATGGCCATTCGGATCGATGACAGCGCAACAGGGGATGGGGATGGACTCTTGGAGCCAGGTGAGACGGCTGATTTAGAGTTCGATATTCTCAACGCCGGTGACTTGGGCGCGACTGGAATGGTGGTGGCTAATCTTGCCATTGGAACAAGCTCGACAGCCAGCGCAACTACGCCGGGTACGAGCGATACGCTCGGCACCATGCAGGTGGGAACCGACCGCACGGCCAACTTCCAAGTCACAGTAGATGCGAGCAGTACTCTCGGAGATACCCTGCTTCTTGAGTTGGACTTTGCCGATAGCGTCGCGAACTATCAATCCAATATTGAAGTGGTCTTGGGTGAGTTACCGTGGCTGCCATTGTCTTCAGCGGATGACGCGGCGGGTGATTCCAACGGCTATGGTTTTGACATCCTCAACGCGCATTGGCGGACCGATGGGGTGACAATGGGCTTTCGATTTGAAGCCGCCGCACCCTTTGATCAGACCAAAGACTACGCGGAAGCCTGGATGGTGTCTGCTGGTGGGGACTATCAGTTCTACCGATTGATGCTTCAGGGCTCCACCGCCCGACTGCAAGGCTACGATAGTGGGTTCATCAATCTCCCTCAGCCGACGTTGACCTTTCCGGATGCCACCCACGCGATCTTAGAGTGGAACATTGCGGATATGGGACAGTTGACCACGAACAACCTCAGTGTGGGACTCGGCGCCGGGTGGTGCCAAGTCGATACAGGCAGCTTCTGTGACCATTTCCCGAATGGTTGGGGGTACTACTACCACAGCACCTATTCGACGTTCGGGTTCTTCCCTATCTCATGGTAGGCGGCCGCGATTACTGCTGGTAGGCCGAGTCCGAGCATGAGCGTCCAGACCACGGGGTCCGAAGGCTCAAGAAGGTAGCGGTGGAAGAGTCTGCCGGCGCCCAGTCCTGCGAGTGTTCCCAATAGCCAGACGCGACTGGCTCGGTAGGTCATTTGTCCGAGATGGACCGCACAGAATTCCAGCACAGGTAGCAGTAGGAGGCCAAGAAGCTCCCACCAGTGGGCAACTCTCCACTGCATTTGCAGACTGATTGCGATCGTTAGAAAGCAGATTGGCCAGAGCGCTGTGCATCTACGACACAGTGCGACCGAAGCGATGGAGATACACCGTTCCTCATCATCTGGATGATGATGGGATAGCCAGCGTACATTCATTGGAAGGATCAGTTCTCGGGATTCAGGATTTCGGGATCCGGAATGCTACGGGCTTGAATGACCCGACCGCTAAAGTCGACAGTGACCGCCTCGCCCAAATTGAAGTCCAAGTTGGTCTGCCAGACCAGTCCGTCTTCTAACTCGGTCTCGTCGTATTCTTTTTGAAAGTGCGAGTGGGTCATGTAGATGGGCTCAGGAAGTGGGTCAGCTTTGCTCTTCTCGCTGGCCTTCAATGTGCCGATGAAATCACGACTCTTGGCATCGATGCTGCCAAGGATCTTCAATTCGCGTGGCTGCACCACCTGCTTTCCGGATTTATCCAAGAAGGTGAGCTCCACAATAATGTCGGTCAACGCAAAACGGTTTCCATGGTCGATACCGTAGTTCATGACAAGGTGACCCGGCTCGTCGGGGTTCGCGACTTGTGCAAAGCCACTTTGACGAATTTTTTCGATCGGATCGTAGAGTTCGGTGTAGATGTCCAGCTTCTCGGTGTGATCGAGGAAGTAGCCGGGAATCACGTCATCTGCTGCGACAAAGCCGGTTGGGCCAGTCCCATCCTCACTGAGAGAGATTTCGTACCATTTGGCGTACTCGTCGCCTTTCTTGTGAATCCATCGCTTGCCTTTTACAGCGACAAGCTGGCCTTGTTTCAGAGAGTCGATGCTCTTTTTTCCCTCGGCCTTGGAATAGACCAACGTGTTGTTTTCCACGACAAGGAGCTGGGAGTAGTTGAAGGAATCCCCGTAGATGGTGGACCCTTTGTACGACTCGAGTGTGTTGTAATTCTGGTAGGCGTAGTAGCCACTGACCACAGCGATCATAAACAGGATGAGGGGCAATGGAATGGGTAGTTTCCAGCCCTTACGGAAGTAGATGTCGTCGTCATCATCCGCGGCCTGTTGTACCAATTCCTTGAGGCCATCGACCTCGCAGATATAGAGCCAGTCTGTAGCTCCTGGAGGCTGAAGCATGTCGTAGGCTCCAATCTCTCCGCTCTGCACGAGGCTTTTTAATTCCTCCATGTCTTGGGCTGCAAACTGACGATCTTGTTGATTCACAAGCCATCTGGCCATCGTGGACTCCTCGGAATTGAACCCTTTTTAGGTCCGTCGCACGTCTTGTCTACCCTCATGCTTGGAGGATGGTCAAGCCATAGTCTTCAGCAAATCGGGGCATTGACCCAAGATTGACCGGCCGTTACCTCATAAGCGCCTATGCCATTCTCACCGCTAAAGCTTCTCGTAGTTTATGACAACGCCCGTGGCTATTGTGCCCGGATTGCGCCAGAACTCGTTTCAGGACTCGTCGACCGCGCCTTTTTGGTGGATGCTTTTTCTCTGGAAGATGTGCCCCAATCGGTGAATCCTGAAGAGTACGATGGACTGATTTTCGGCTTTCCCATTTTTGGATCGGGTAGAGACGGGTCACCTACGGACGCGATTGTCGAATTCGCCAAGTCGCTGGGTGATTTGGACGATTACCGGGTCGCTATTTTTTCCGTTCACCAGATTTGGGACGGGCCGAGTTTGTTGAGGTTTAAGGCTGTTTTGGAAGACCAAGGCGCCGATGTGGTGTGCTCTCGTTCCTACTGGTCCTTCCGCCCAGACCACCGAAATCACGAACTTCCTGCTGAAATCATGGTGCGGATACGCTGAGTCACTGCTAACGTTTTAGAGTGAAGTCCTTAAACAAAGCGAAGTTAGGCGGAAAGTATCTCCTGAACCATGCCCTTCAGGAGGTGGATGTCCGTACGGATGGACATCTCTCCAAACCCAACATTGTGTATGCGCACGTCACGCCGACCTGCAATCTGAAATGTATTCACTGCAATCTTCCCAAAGTGGACGGGATTGAACACGGTACGCTGCGCAGGGTCAATGAACTCAGTACCGAGCAATGGAAGGAAAGTCTGACGCAGCTGCGCGAGTGGTTAGGTCCTTTCAAGCTCAACATCTCAGGTGGAGAGCCTTTTGTCCGCAAGGACATCATGGAGATTTTGGAGCATGCCTGTGGGCTGGGCATTTTGACAGGCGTAGTGACGAACGGCACGTTCATGACCGAGAAGGTGGCCGATAGGCTGGCTGAGATGGGCATGTTCAACGTAAATATTTCCTTGGATGGCTTTCGTGAGGAGACCCATCTTCATTTTCGAGCGCGCCACTACGATCGCACCATGCGAGCATTTGAGCTTTTAGACCAAGCCCGAAAGAAGCATGGCGTGGATATGCGGATTCTCATCAAGTTCACCTTGATGGGCTACAATTGTACCGAGGCCATCGAGGTCTTGGAGTGGGCCAAAGAACATGCTTTCGACGGTGTGATGCTGCAGCCTTTGGAGCTCAAGCATGATGAAGTGGAACTGGATTATCTCTGGCCATCTGATTTTGGTGAACTGGACGGAGTGGTCGACCAACTTTTAAAAATGAAGCAATCCGGCTACCCGCTTCTCAACGACACCTCGCATATTCGGAAATTTAAGGCGTACTTCCGGGCAGCAAAGCACCGGCAGGCTTCATTGCTCGAGCGTGAAGGGATCTGTCATGTTGGCGTGACCAATTTTTTTATTGGTTCCAATGGGGATGTCGTGACCTGCTTCTATATGGATCCAGTGGGCAATCTACAGGAGCAGAACCCTCGCGAGATTTGGGAGGGTGCTCGGGCGAAGAAGCGACGGGAAGAGATTCGTACCTGTGGGCGGGACTGTTTGCTGACCTGTATGACCACACGATCTCTCAAGGACAAGGCCGAACTTTTTCTGCGCGTGCTTTGATGGGGCGAGCGTAGAGGAATGCGTTAGGCTCCAGTCGTGGAAAAACGCTACGCAAAGGCTGTCTTTCGCTTTGTTCGAGAGAACTGGCATTGGTTAGCAGTCGGGCTAGTCTTGTTCGTTGCAGCTTGGCCATTTATGGTGGCGGGCAATCTGATTTTGGCCAACGATCTACAGGGCGATGCGTTGTCGACGCCGTGGATTTATGACTTCACTGCCCGTGAGTTTGCGGAAGGTCGGTGGGTGAGTGCCCTAACGGATTTTGATTACCCCAATCCGCGCGGCATGGATCCCCATGAACGCAGCTTGTTTGCCACCACGCCGCCCATGGATGCGGTGCTTATGGCACCCGCGGCATTGTTCTTTGATTGGCCGGTTCAGTGGAACATGGTGCTATTGGGTGGCTTGTTGATCAATTCGGCAGGCGTCATTTGGCTGAGCTACGAATTGGGGTGCCGAGGGATCGGCCTGGTGGTTGCTGCGGTCATGTCGGTATCGATTGGTCCGATCTGGATTGAAGCCTTGGAGGGTAGAACAAACTGTTTCTTTCCAGGACTAACGCTCATGGGTTTGGCAGGACTGCTACGCTCTCTGCCTGCTGGATTGGAGTCATCTTTTAAAAAGCGGCTGCTGTGGACTTTGATCGCAGGTCTTTTGGGATGGTGGTCTTTTGTGATCTACCCACCGGGCTTGGCGCTTTGGATACCGATTGGGATT
>Ga0163179_10001169_pt1 | contig 18631 bp, 28 predicted proteins | sample AtlANTMetagenome_FD_109643 | JGI IMG/M metagenome (GOLD analysis project Ga0163179, IMG submission 109643) | Marine eukaryotic phytoplankton communities from the Atlantic Ocean - Atlantic ANT 2 Metagenome | ecosystem: Environmental > Aquatic > Marine > Oceanic | place: North Atlantic Ocean... | reverse complement strand
CGATGGCGAAAAGCGTTACATCCTGCATCCGCACGGTCTTAGCGTCGGTGACACGGTCATCACGTCCGACACAGCAGATATTAAGCCAGGAAACTGCATGCGCCTTTCGGCAGTGCCGCTTGGTACTTGGGTACACAACATCGAGATGAGCGCTGGACACGGCGGTCAGATGTGTCGTTCCGCTGGTTCGTACGCGCAGGTCATGGCGAAGGAAGGCAAGTACGTCCTTGTTCGCGTACCGTCTGGCGAGCTTCGTCAGATTTTCCGTGACTGTCGTGCGACCATCGGTCAAATCGGTAACCTCACCCACGAGAACATTACGATCGGTAAGGCCGGTCGCTCTCGGTGGCTCGGTCGCCGTCCTAAGGTCCGTGGTGCTGCCATGAACCCTGTCGATCACCCCCACGGTGGTGGTGAAGGGCGCAGTTCGGGTGGACGCCATCCAGTTACGCCTTGGGGTAAGCCCACCAAGGGCTACAAGACTCGCAACAAGCGTAAAGCATCCAGTAAATTCATCATCAAGCGACGCACGCGCAGGTAGGTAGGAGACTCTAATGCCTCGTTCCATTAAGAAGGGACCCTTCGTCGACGATCACCTGATCACAAAGGTGAACAACGCGCGCGAAGCGGGAGAACGACGCCCGATCAAGACTTGGTCGCGTCGTTCGACAATCCTCCCCGATTTTATCGGACTTCATTTCTTGGTTCACAACGGAAAGAAGTTCATTCCCGTTTACATCTCTGAGGACATGGTTGGGCACAAGTTGGGCGAATTCGCTCCGACACGTACCTACTACGGCCATGCTTCGGACAAAAAGAGCAAGCGCGGCTAAGTCGCGAGCTTCTGAGGAAAATACGCCATGGAATCTCGAGCGATCTTACGGAACGTTCGCGTCTCGCCGCAGAAGGCGCGTCTGGTTGCGGACCTTGTCCGCGGCCGGGACGTCGATGATGCCATCGAGGTGCTTACGTTTACGCAGAAGAAGTCGGCTCCGCTCATCCGGAAGCTGGTTGAATCCGCCGTCGCGAACGCTGAAAACAGCGCGCGCAGCGCCGGCAACCAGATCGACATCGACGATCTTTTCATTCAAACCATCACTGTGGACGAGGGCCCGACGTTGAAGCGTTGGCGTCCCCGCGCCATGGGACGCGCGACCCGTATTCGCAAGCGCACCAGTCACATCACCGTCGTTCTCGGCGCACGGTAGGAGCCACAACATGGGCCAAAAGGTACATCCAGTAGGATTCCGCCTCGGGGTGACCCGAACCTGGGACAGCAAGTGGTATGCAGGGCGTGATTACCAAACCCTGCTTCACGAGGATTTGCGCATTCGCGCGTTCCTGAAAAAGAAGCTGTACCACGCGGGAATTAGCCGCATCGTCATCGAGCGTGCCGTGAGTAAGGCCAAGGTTTACGTCCACGCGGCGAAGCCTGGCATTATCATCGGTAAGCGCGCATCTGGACTCGAAGCACTTCGCTCCGACTTACAGAAGTTCACCTCGACCGACATTTTCCTCAACATCATTGAGGTACGTAAGGTCGAGACGGACGCGCAGCTCGTCGCAGAGGACGTTGCTGCTCAGCTGGAGAAGCGTATTAGCTTCCGTCGTGCGATGAAGCGTGCGATGCAGCAGTCCATGCGTTCGGACGCACAAGGTATCAGGATCGCCTGCTCCGGCCGGCTGGGTGGTGCCGAGATGTCGCGTCGTGAGTGGTATCGCGAAGGCCGGGTGCCGTTGCATACGCTCCGTGCGGATATTGACTATGGCTTCGCAGAGGCCAAGACGACTTACGGCGTTATCGGCGTCAAGGTCTGGATTTTCAAGGGAGAAGTTCTCCCAGGTGGAGAGCCCGCGAACTAGCGGGCGCCTACACGAGGTAAGGAACAATGCTTAGTCCTAAGCGCGTAAAATATCGCAAGCGTCAGAAAGGTCGTATGCGTGGACTCGCGTGGCGTGGTTCGGATGTCAGCTTCGGCGACTACGGACTACAAGCCACGACTTGCGGGCGGCTTACTGCTCGTCAAATCGAGGCCGCACGTATCGCGATGACCCGTCACATCAAGCGTGGTGGAAAGGTTTGGATTCGGGTCTTCCCGGACAAGCCGATTTCCAAGAAGCCCGCTGAAACTCGTATGGGTAAAGGTAAAGGCGCCCCCGAACAGTGGGTTGCAGTGGTACGCCCCGGTCGTGTTCTCTATGAGATCGGCGGGGTTGATGAAGAGTTGGCCCGTGAGGCGTTCCGTCTTGCTGGACACAAGCTCTCTGTCTCCACGCGCTTCGTTGCCCGGAATGAGGTGCTCTAATGGAAATGGCAAGCATTCGTAAGCTCTCCGATGAGCAGCTGGTTCACGCCGAGTTGTCACTTGAGCGCGATCTGGTCGCAGCAATGTTTCAACACCGCACCGGCCAGCTCGACGATTCGTCGATGTTGTCTAAGATGCGGAAGAATATCGCTCGCTTGCGTACGCTCCAACGCGAACGTGAAGTGGCGGCCGGCTCGGCACGTGATTCGTTGCGAAACACGTACCGCGGTACCTTTGAGGCCTCTTCCCCGATCTCCACAGGCGAAGCCGCCGAAGGTGCATCCGCGGGTTTCCTCCAAGGAATCGTTGACAAGATTTCGAGCACGGATTAATACGCGGCGCCCTCGTTGTAGAGGGTGCCCGACTTCCGGCGCGGAAGTCATCGCGTGAAGTTTCACGCAAAAGGCACCAGCGATTTGCTGGTGCTTGGCCTAACGGCCGACGGACGGTGTCCCTTGATGGGGAGACCCGGACGGTTCGAAAACAACCTTCAAACGGAGCCAGGGACGCCTGGGTATACCTTCGTTTGGACCCATCAACAGGGGCGTAAGCTTCCATGTCTGAACAAGAACAAGCACAAGGGCGCACGATGGTTGGACGCGTTGTCTCCAACGCCATGGATAAGACCGTGGTGGTTGAGGTGACCCGACGCGTGCAGCACCGTCGCTACAAGAAGTACATCAACCGCACTCGTAAGTTCTCGGCACATGACGAAAACAATGAGTATGCAGTCAACGACATCGTGACCATAAGTGAAAGCCGTCCGCTTTCGCGTACGAAGCGCTGGCGTGTTGTTGGTAAGACCAACGCTTAATTTTCTTTTCTTTCGAATCACGCCGGCAGGTAGTCGGCTGGGGAGAATCCCATGATTCAGATGCAGACCGTCCTAGACGTGGCCGACAACTCGGGCGCGCAAAAGGTGCAGTGCATCAAGGTGCTCGGAGGTTCCAAACGGAAGTACGCCTCGATCGGTGATCTGGTCGTCGTGTCCGTGAAGGAAGCCGCACCGCACTCTAAGGTCAAGAAGGGTGAAGTGTTACGAGCTGTTGTAGTTCGTACCCGTAAAGAGATTCGTCGTGTGGATGGCACTTACATCCGCTTTGACACGAACTCTGCCGTAATCGTTAACACTCAGGGCGAGCCTGTAGGCACGCGTATCTTCGGACCTGTAGCGCGCGAGCTTCGCGCGAAGCAGTTCATGAAGATCGTCTCTCTCGCGCCTGAAGTACTCTAAGGAGGTCAGCATGTCGCGAGCCGCTCTTAGAATCCGCCGCGACGACACTGTCGTCGTGATCGCAGGCAAAGATCGAGGCAAAACCGGTCGTGTTGTGCAGGTTAACCGCGAGAATGATCGTGTAGTCGTTGAAGGGGTGAACGTTATCAAGCGTCACGTCAAAGCAACTGCAGATCGTCCGGGTGGTATCGACCAGCGCGAAGCAGCCATCCACGTGTCGAATGTGGCGCTGTGGGATGCCGAGAACAGCCAGCGGATGAAAGTTGGGTACCGTTTTCTCGAAGATGGTACCAAGGTCCGTTTTAACCGTCGCACAGGCGACTTGATTGACAACCCATAGGACAGGGAGAGGATTCATGTCGATGCCCCGTCTTAAGGAACAATATCGCGGTGAGATCGCAGATAAGCTCTTTGCAGAGCTTGGTCTCAGCAACGTGATGGAGATTCCTCGTCTTACCAAGATCGTGGTCAACACCTCGATGAAAGAGGCCCTCCAGAACGTAAAAATTCTAGAGAACGCCGCTGAAGAACTTGGTCTGATTACCGGTCAGAAAGCCATTATCCGCCGCGCACGTCGGTCGATCGCAACTTTTAAGTTGCGTGAAGGCCAGCCTATCGGTGCAAAGGTCACCCTTCGAGGCGACCGTATGTGGTTTTTCTTGGACCGCTTGATTTCGGTGGCCTTGCCCCGAGTACGCGACTTCCGTGGACTCAGCCCCAAGGCTTTCGATGGCCGTGGAAACTATTCCATGGGTGTTACCGAACAGATTATTTTCCCAGAGATCAACTATGACCGCGTCCAACGGATCAGCGGCATGAACATCTCGATCGTTACCACGGCCGAAACCGATGAGGCAGCGCGTGCGCTGCTGACTCACCTCGGCATGCCGTTCCGTACTTAGGAGATTCTTCCATGGCGAAGAAGAGCAAAATCAACCGTAACGAGCACCGGCAGGCGATGGTAGCCAAGTACGCCGCCAAGCGCGCCGAGCTCAAAGAGACGATTAGGAACCCGCGTACCGCGCCCGCAGATCGAGAGCTTGCGATCCGCGCGCTCCGGAAGATGCCCCGTGACGCGAGTGCGACACGGGTACGCAATCGCTGCGCTTTGACCGGGCGTCCGCGCGGTTACCTTCGAAATTTTGGGCTCTCCCGTATTGCCTTCCGTGAGCTCGCGCTCCAGGGACAAATCCCCGGTGTCACCAAGGCCAGCTGGTAAGGCACGCATTCGGCACTGACCGAGCACAAGGAGTGTTCACATGACGATGACAGATCCCATTGCAGACATGCTCACGCGGATCCGAAACGGTGGAAAAGCTGGCCACGCCAGCATCAAAGTCCCCCGTTCTCGCATCAAGGCTGAGATCGCCAAACTTCTCAAGTCGGAAGGCTATATCGCCGGCTTCGAAGAAGTTGATGACGGCGTTCAGGGCCATATTCGCGTTCATATTCGGTACGACGCGTCCCGGAAAAGCATCATCCAGGGCATTGTCCGGGTGAGTCGCCCGAGTCGCCGTGAGTACGTTGGTAGGGGTGATATTCCCTACGTACGCAACGGACTTGGTACCGCCATTCTCACCACCGCTCGGGGCGTCCTCACCGATGCTCAAGCGCGCCAAGCTGGCGTGGGCGGCGAAGTCCTCTGCCTCGTCTGGTAGCGGTCACTGAAGGAGCAAGAAAATGTCTCGGATTGGAAACAAACCGATAGCCTTGCCCTCGGGCGTGTCCGTGCAAATTGGTACGGGCAGTATTGAAGTGAAGGGCGGCAAAGGTACGCTCTCACGTCAGATACTCGACGGCATTACGGTACGAGAAGAGGACAACACGTTGTATGTGGAGCGTGTGAACGACACGCGTCAGCAACGTGCGTTTCACGGGTTGACCCGCGCGCTTATCGCCAACATGGTGCACGGCGTGAGTGTCGGTTTTGAGCGTAAGCTTGAGATTCAGGGCGTTGGTTACAAGGCCGACGTCTCTGGTAAGAAGCTGGTGCTGAACCTTGGGTACAGCCACCCCATCGATTTCCCAATCCCTCAAGGGATTTCCATTGCCGTAGACCGCGGCGTTCGCGTTTCGGTCTCAGGGATCGACAAAGAAAAGGTCGGTCAAGTGGCAGCGGAGATCCGAGGCTTCCGTCCGCCCGACAGCTATAAGGGTAAGGGCGTTCGCTATGAGGGTGAGTACGTGCGGCTTAAGGCCGGTAAGTCCGCGCTGTAGCGCACGGAGGTAACCAAAATGACTGGTAAAACGAACCCACGCGCAGTCGCACGTAATCGTCGGCGCATGAGCATTCGCAAGCGCATTCGGGGAACTGAAGCGCGTCCGCGTCTGGTCGTGTTCCGTACGAACAACCATATCTACGCCCAGGTCATCAACGATGAATCTGGGGTGACCCTCGCATCCGCGAGCACACAAGACAAAGGCCTCAAGTTGAAAGGCCACCTTGGCAACAAGGCCGCTGCGACTAAGATTGGCGAAGAAATCGCCAAGCGCGCAAAAGCGGCTGGTGTTGAGGAAGTTGTCTTTGACCGAAACGGATTCCTCTACCACGGACGCGTACAGTCCTTGGCAGACGGCGCGCGTTCCGGTGGTCTGGTCTTTTAGGTTTCCGGGCGAAAAGGGAGTTCCCAATGGCTCGTCATGATAATCGCGGTCGCCGTAATCAGCGCACCGAAGAATCCAATCTCATTGAAAAGTTGCTTCACGTGAACCGCGTGTCGAAGGTCGTCAAGGGCGGTCGTAACTTCAGCTTTTCTGCTTTGGTCGTCGTGGGAGACGGTGCCGGTCGTATCGGTATCGGTCACGGCAAGGCTAAGGAAGTGCCTGAAGCGATCCGCAAGGCTGGTGAACGCGCCCGTGCTAGCATGAAGCGCGTTCCTTTGGTCGGTACGACGGTTCCGCACCGGGTCGTTGGTCGGTTCGGCGCTTCCAGCGTTGTACTTCGGCCTGCTCACCCGGGTACCGGTGTTATCGCCGGTCCGCTCGTGCGCGCGGTCATGGAGTGCGTTGGCGTGAAGGACATCCTCACCAAGGCGCTTGGTAGCACCAACGCTAACAACCTCAGCAAAGCAGCGATGAACGCACTTGACCTGCTTGAGTCGGCCGAGCAGTACGCCGCGCGTACTGGTAAGCCTCTTGAGCAAGTCCTGGCCAACTATCAGTTGGCTGGTCTCGCGGCTGCGGCGAACTAGGTCGGAGGTTTTCGTGAAAAAGCTTGAAGTAACGCTGCGTCGCAGCCCCATCGGTTCGAAACCGATGCATAGAAATGCTTTGATTGGACTCGGCCTTCGTCGACGCCATCAGACGCGTGTTCTTGAAAATACGCCAGCAGTACGCGGGTTGATCCGCAAGGTCATTCACATGGTTGACGTCAACGAGGTTGAGCTCGACGCGTAGCGGCGGGCCCTCTTCGTTCCAAAGGAATTCATCATGGCCAACGAACTTTCTCGATTGCAGCCCGTCCCAGGGTCCACGCGTTCTCGTAAACGCATCGGACGTGGACAGGGTTCCGGAAATGGCACCACTTGTGGCAAAGGTCAAAAGGGTCAAAAGTCTCGCTCTGGCGGAAACGTCAAGCCTGGATTTGAGGGCGGTCAAATGCCGCTTGCCCGTCGCCTTCCGAAGCGTGGTTTCCACAACCGTTTCGCAAAAGACTATGAGACTGTCAATTTGGGGCAGTTGCAGGGTCGTTTCGACGCGGGAGCGGAGATTGACGCGGCGGTACTCAAGGAGACCGGTGTTATTGCGCGTATCGGACGCGATGGCCTCAAAGTCTTGGGTGGCGGCGAGTTTGATACCCAGTTGACGATTCGGGCAGCGAAGTTTTCTGCTTCTGCCGTCCAACGCATTGAAGCGGCTGGCGGTAAGGCCGAAGTCGTCTAAATCCTTCGGCTGAGGTTCAGCACGTGGCGAATGCCTTCGCAAATATTGCGAAGATCCCTGATCTTCGGAATCGAATCCTATTCACATTCGCGATGCTGGCGATTTATCGTCTCGGCATCTTTATTCCTGCCCCTGGTGTAGACCGGAACGCGTTGTCGGAGTTCTTCTCTTCGAATCAGAACACGTTGTTCGGTCTCTACGACATGTTTTCGGGCGGCGCGCTGGAGCAATTCAGTGTGTTCGTTTTGGGAATCATGCCGTACATCAGTGCAGCTATCATCATGCAGATCCTGGTGGTGGTGGTCCCGCAGCTCGAAAGCCTGAACAAGGAAGGGCAGCAAGGGAAGAATAAGGTCAACCAGTACACGCGGTATATGACCATTGGTATCGCCATCGTGCAGTCGTTCGCTATCTCGCTCACCCTCGAGCAGATGCGTACTTCCGGCGGAAGCGAGATCGTTCTCAACAGTGGTTGGGACTTCCGGTTGATGACCGTCGTGACCATGACGGCCGGTAGTTGTTTTGTCATGTGGCTCGGTGAGCAGGTGACGGAACGCGGCGTCGGAAACGGGTCGTCACTGATCATTACGGCAGGGATCATCGTTCGCTTGCCGAGCGCCATCTTGAACACCTTTCAGAAGGTTCGGATCGGCGACATCAACCTATTGGGTCTTGTACTGCTCACGCTGTTTATGTTCGCGGTCGTGGCGTTCATCGTCTTCGTCGAACGTGCGCAACGCCGTGTACCCATTCAATACGCCAAGCGTGTTGTGGGGCGTCGCGTATATGGCGGACAGTCGACACACCTTCCTTTGAAGTTGAACACTGCTGGCGTTATCCCGCCCATCTTCGCGAGTTCGGTGATGATGTTCCCCGCAACGTTGGGGAGCTTTTACGACAGCGCGTTGCTTTCCACGGTCAGCGGTTTGTTCATGCCCGGCGCGTGGTTGTACAACGTGGTCTATGTCGCGATGGTTGTGTTCTTCGCGTATTTCTACACTGCGGTCACCTTCAACCCAGTGGATGTCGCTGAAAATCTGCGTAAGCAGGGGGGCTACATTCCAGGTGTTCGCCCCGGAAAACAGACCGCCGACTACATCGATTACCTGCTCACGCGGTTGACTGGCGCCGGATCGGTATACCTGGCGGCCGTTTGTATCCTGCCGACGGTGCTCATCTCCGAATACGGCGTGCCGTTTTACTTCGGTGGGACAGGGCTGCTGATCGTCGTGGGTGTTTCGCTTGATACCGTTGGTCAGATTGAAGGTCACCTACTGACCCGTCACTACGATGGTCTCATTAAGGGTGCGTCGTCCGGTCAAGGGAATCGCAGCGGTCGTCGTCGGTCGTCGAACACGACCGATAGCGACTAGTCTTCGAAATCGGAACGTAGATGCTGCGCGCCAAAGCCCCATGGGAAATTGCCATGATGCGCGCGGCCGGCCAGCGGCTCGCCGAAGTTCAAGCGATCTTACAAGAGCGCGCTGTCGAAGGCATCACTGGCTTAGAGCTGGATACCATTGCTGAGGAAGCCATCCTCGCGCGTGAAAGCATCCCCGCCTTCAAAGGCTATAAAGCGGGCGGGGACATCGCTTTCCCAGCGACGCTGTGTATAAGCTACAACGAAGAAATCGTGCACGGGATCCCCAGTGAACGGCCATTTAAGGCCGGGGATGTCATCTCCATCGATATGGGCTTGATTCACAACGGCTACTTTGCTGATAGGGCTTTTACCGTCGCTATTGGCGAGGTTGATGAACAGGTAAAAACGTTGCTTGCCGTCACTGAGGAAAGCCTTTATAAGGCGGTGTCCTGCGCTCGACCCGGTGCGCGGCTGGGTGATGTCGGCAATGCTGTTGAGTCCTTTGTGGACCCTTACGGTTTCGGCATTATCCGCGATTACGTAGGACATGGGATTGGTAGGGCGCTTCATGAGCCTCCTTCCGTTCCGAACTACGGAAAGCCGGGGACGGGCATTTTGCTCAAGCCAGGCATGTGTTTGGCATTTGAGCCCATGATCACTTTAGGAACCCACAAGACTCGAGTATTGGCTGACGGTTGGACCGTCGTTACGACTGACGGGAGCATCGCAGCACATTTCGAGCACACCTTGGTCATCACCCATTCGGGTGCGGAGATTCTCACTGAACTTCGGTGACCTTTTTAGAGAAAACAACTGTGCCTGAGGAGACTCGGGCCTTCCACCGATGAACCGGAAACGGCGAGGAGAGGAAGAAATGAAAGTACAAGCGTCTGTGAAGCGCATCTGCGACAAGTGCCGGGTGATCCGGCGCCGTGGTGTCGTGCGCGTCATTTGTGAGAACCCCAAGCACAAGCAAAGGCAGGGCTAAACCATGGCACGTATTGAAGGTGTCGACCTCCCGCGCCAGAAGCGTATTGGGACGTCGCTTACATACATTTTCGGAATCGGTCGTACGTTGGCCGGAAAGATCTTGGAACAAGCATCCGTTGATGCTGCGATTCGTACTTCGGACTTGAGCGATCAAGAGGTTGCTCGTATTCGCAAGGTGATTCAAGACGGCTACAAGGTGGAAGGTGAGCTCCGTAAGGACGTCTCGCTGAACATCAAGCGTCTCATCGAGATCAACAGCTACCGTGGCATTCGACACAAACGGGGTCTTCCCGTTCGTGGACAACGTACGCACACCAATGCACGTACGCGGAAAGGCCCGCGTCGCGCAGTTCGCAAGCGCTAAGGGAGGTACAGCATGGCGAAAGCACGAAAGAAATCTTCGCGTCGCGTCAAGAAGAACGTCCCTGTCGGCGTTGTTCACATTCAAGCGACATTCAACAACACGATCGTTACCGTCTCGGATCCGCAGGGGAATACCCTCGCTTGGTCCAGCGCTGGCGTAAAGGGCTTCAAAGGCTCGCGTAAGTCGACGCCCTTCGCTGCCCAGATGGTTGCGGAAGACGCCGTCAACAAGGCGATGGAGCATGGTCTTCAAGCTGCGGCGATCTTTGTCAAAGGTCCGGGTGCCGGTCGTGAGTCCGCGCTTCGCGCTGTTGCCGGTTGCGGCATCCGCGTGACCCAGATCCGCGACGTTACGCCGATTCCGCACAACGGATGTCGTCCGCCTAAGCGTCGTCGCGTCTAATCACGTTTTACCCCACGAGGGCCGACTTTCGGGTCGTTGGGTTGGCCGCCCAGGGCGTCATGTACGTCCGTTCTCACACCCCAACACGTGAAGAACCGCATTGGCCGTGCGGAAGAAACGTGTTGTGAGGAAAAATCATGGAAATTGAAACACAAGAACAACAAGAAGACGAAGCCGTCATGGAAGAGGTCGTCTACGCCAATTGGCGTCGGCTGATCAAGCCCCAGCGCATGCAGACGGACAATAAGACCGATGAGCGCTACGGGAAGTTCGTGATTCGGCCGCTCGAGCGTGGCTTTGGTGTCACGCTTGGCAATAGCCTTCGTCGCGTCCTACTCTCCAGCCTTCAGGGTGCAGCAATCTCGAGTTGCCGCATCGAGGGCGTACTGCATGAGTTCTCGCCGATTCCTGGTGTCGTTGAAGACGTCACTGACATCGTGCTGAACCTCAAGGGCGTACGCTTGCGTTCCAGCTCGAGCGAGCCAGTAAGCGGGACACTCAGTGTTTCGGGTCAGCCCGGCTCGACGGTTGTGGCACGCGCTGGTGATATCCAGTTCGGTGAAGGCGTTGAGGTACTGAACCCCGAGCATCCGCTTGCGACACTTACGGAGAAGGCCAACTTCTCGTGTGAAGTCAGCGCGACGATGGGTCGTGGTTACATCGCTGCTGAAACGCATACTGGCGATGATCAGCAGATAGGCCTCATCAAGATCGATGCGGTCCACTCGCCGATTGAGCGGGTCAAGTACACCGTTACCAACGCTCGCGTTGGACGCCGTACGGACTACGACAAGCTGACGCTTGAGATCTGGAGCGATGGTTCGGTTCGTCCCGAGGACGCGCTCGCCTTCTCCGCCAAGATCTTGAAAGAGCAACTCCAGCCCTTCATCAACTTCGCAGAGGAAGAGGAGCCGGTCGTCGAAGAGGCGGAAACCGAGCTTCACGAACTCAACGAAAATCTTTTCCGTCGCGTCGACGAATTGGAACTTTCGGTACGCTCCACGAACTGCCTGCAAAACGCAGGAATCGAGTTCATGTGGCAGCTTGTCGAGAAGTCCGAATCTGAAATGCTGAAGACCAAGAACTTTGGCCGTAAGTCGCTCAATGAGATCAAGGAGATCCTCGCGGATCATGGTCTCTCTTTGGGCATGCAGCTTCCGGCCGGCTTCCCACGCAACCGCGCGTAGGATGCTTTCTGGCGCCAGAAGCGCCTAATGGGAGTGAGCCATGCGACATCTCAAGTCTGGGCGTAAGCTCAATGTCTCGAGTAGCCACCGCATCGCGATGTTTCGCAACATGGTCACGTCGCTGATGCTACACGGCCGAATTCGCACAACTGAGGCAAAAGCCAAGGAAGTGCGTCGTATCGCCGACCGTGTCATCAGCCTCGGAAAACGTGTTCCGCCAAGCTCTCTTGAGAGCCTGACGGGAGACGACCTTGCAGCAGCGCGTGCACAGCGTGTCCACGCTATCCGTCTCGCCCGTCGTTGGGTGAACGACAGAGATGCGTTGGATAAGATCTTCAACGAATACTCTGAGCGCTATAGCGCACGTCCGGGTGGCTACACACGCGTGTACAAGCTCGGTCGTCGTAACGGTGACAACGCTGCGATGAGCTTGCTTGAGCTTGTCGAAGAGGCCTTGCCGGAGCGTAAAGCGAAGCAGGCGCCGCCTGCAGCTGCCGAGGAAGCCGTCGAGGCTGCTGAAGAAGCTGTGTCCGAGGAAGCCGTTGAGGCTGCTGAAGAGGCTGCGTCCGAGGAAGCCGTTGAGGCCGCTGAAGAAGCTGCGTCCGAGGAAGCCGTCGAGGCTGCCGAGGAAGGCGCTTCTGAAGATGCTGAAGCAGCGGATGAAAGCGAGGAGAAATCAGAGGCGTAAGCTTCTGGTTTCTGTCTTTCGAATCTAACTTTCTCGAGAGCGTTTAGATGCTTTACTTTGTCGTCATCCTGCACGTGATCTTGTGCATCTTGCTCATCCTGGTGATTTTACTGCAACCAGGTAAGGGCTCGGATGTTGGAGCGGCTTTTGGTGGGGGCGTTGGGTCGGCCGTTTTCGGTCCCCGAGGCCCTGCCAACTTTCTTGGTCGTGCCACGACCGTCGTGGCGATCTTGTTCATGGGAACGAGCGTCACGCTCGCGTTGAACTCGTCTCAGCAGACTTCTTCCTCCTCACTTGATGATGAGCTACAGCGCTTGATCGATCAGAAGGAAGACGATGCGCCGGCCGGCTTTGAACCAATCGACGTAGGCGCTGAATTCGACGCGTTGACCGTGCCTGACGCGGGCGAAGCAGACGTTGAAGCGCCGAGCGGCGAGGAAGATTCGATCGATAATTCACTCCCTGTTGAGACCGAAGAGGGCTCTGAAGGGGAGGCGCCTTGACAGGCGTGGGGTGCTTCGCTAAATCGGGCATCGAATTTGCGTCGGTGGCGGAACTGGTAGACGCGCAAGGCTAAGGACCTTGTGGCCGCTAAGGCTGTGAGGGTTCGAGTCCCTCCCGACGCACCATCTCAAAAGGCCGTGACGCTTCGTGCGTCGCGGCCTTTTTCTATGTGTTGATTCGGTTTGCTATGGTCCGCCGTTTGAGGGCGCTATTTATTCTGCAGGCAGTCTGGGCAGATCCCATAGATCTCGTGTTTGTGATCACGTATTTCGAAGCCGAAATTTCTTGCGATGGTCTCTTGCATCGCTTCCAGTTCTTCGTTGTGGAACTCGCGAATTGTCCCACATGACTGGCAGATCAGATGATCGTGGTGGCTACCGGGCGGGTTGTATTCGTATCGCGTCTGCCCATCGCGGAATCGTCTTGCTTCCGCGACACCGGAGTCGACGAGGAGTTTGAGAGTTCTGTACACCGTGGCGTAGCCAATACCGGACTGGCGTTGTTGGGACAGCACGAGGAGTTCTTCAATAGAGATGTGTGAATCCGCTTGAAGAAAGGTCTCAATGATCGTCTGGCGTTGCCTTGTCGATTTGAGGCTGTGCTGTGCCATATATGTGGCAAGGCGAGGGTCCAGCTCGTCAACTTTACTCAAGGCGTTCCTCCACGCTCACCATTCATTTTCTATATAGCCTAGCCTGTACGGAAACCCCAGTATGTAGGGTCTATGTGCCTTATTAGGAGAGGTCTGCGGCGGCTTCTACGATGCCGGTGAAGCTTTCAGCGTTGAGCGCCGCACCACCAACTAGGGCTCCGTCGATGTCTTGTTGAGACAGTAGACCAGCCGCGTTCGCCGGCTTCACACTGCCGCCGTATAGGACGCGCATTGTGCGCGCTGCACCTGCTCCGAACCGCTCGAGCAACCAGGTCCTGATCGCTGCATGCATTTCTTGGGCTTGCGCCGGCGTGGCTACCCGGCCGGTTCCGATAGCCCATACGGGCTCGTATGCCAGTGTGATGCGCTCGAGAGAAGTGTTGTCTACCCCGGCCAGCCCACCTTCTAATTGGGACCAAACGATACTTTGAGCTTGTCCTGCATCGCGTTCGGCCAGGGTTTCGCCGATGCAGAGCATTGGGGCGAGGCCCGCTGAGAGCGCAGCGTGTAGACGGCGGTTTACTGTTGCGTTGGTTTCACCGAAGAGCTGACGGCGCTCGGAATGGCCTACCAGTACGAAGCTACAGCCTGCGTCGCGCAGCATTTCTCCGGAGAGTTCTCCTGTAAATGCGCCACTTGTTTCCCAGTAAAGGTTCTGTGCGCCTACTTCGATACCGGAGTGTTGCAGCTTTTGCACGACCTCGGGGATCGCGATGAACGGGGGCGCTACTGCGATATCTACCGCTGTTGTCCCCGCTAGTGCGCGTTTGAGTCCATTGGCCAACTCGGTCGCGGCGCCGGGGCCCCGGTTGAGTTTCCAGTTTCCAGCTATGAGTAGGCGTCGACTCATCATGTGCTCCGGTTTCGTAAAGCTCGAATACCTGGCAGATCGTTACCTTCGATGAACTCCAACGAAGCACCGCCGCCGGTCGATACGTGATCGACTTTGTCTGCGAAACCAAGTTGGTTGATTGCGGCCGCGGAATCTCCGCCACCGATCACCGTGTAGCCTTCGCTCGTTGCGACCGATTCCGCTAAGGCGCGGGTTCCGCCGGCGAAGGCTTCTTTCTCCGCAACGCCCATCGGGCCGTTCCAGAACACTGTTCCGGCACGGTTAATGACCTCTTTGTAGCGCGCAGCTGTTTCGGGTCCGATATCGAAGCCGGCCATTCCATCTGGGATGTCTTTCACCACTTCAGGCTCGTTCTCGGTGTCGATTGACTCCGCTACGACATGGTCTACGGGCAGGTAAAGCGTGACGCCACGCTCTCCACATCGCTCGAGGATGCGTTTTGCGAGGAGAATCTTGTTCTCTTCGATGAGTGAGTCACCCACCGCGCGGTCCTGTGCGGCCAGGAAGGTGTAGGCCATCGCACCACCGATCAGGATGCCATCGCATCGTTTCGATAGTGCTTCGATCACACCGATCTTGTCGGAGACCTTCGCCCCGCCCAAGATCGCAATGAACGGCCGTTCTGGTCCTTCGAGCAGCTTCCCAAGCGCCTCAAGTTCACGCTGGATCAGCAGTCCCGTCCCCACGGTTTCCATACACCCCGTGATCGCGTCTACAGAAGCGTGGGAGCGGTGCATGGCGCCGAAGGCATCGTTGATGTAGATGTCTCCGAGCTTTGCGAGTTGGCTCGCAAAGGCCGCGTTGTTTTTTTTCTCTTCGGCCTGGAAGCGAAGATTTTCCAGCAACAGAATCTCACCGTCGTTGAGTTCCCGAGACAGTTCTTCTACGTCCTCCCCCACCGTGTCATGTGCGAAGAGGATCTCTCCTTCTAAGAGTTCAGCGAGTCTGGCTCCCACCGGCTCTAAAGAAAGCGCAGGGCTTCGTCGACCCTTCGGTCTTCCGAGGTGACTACAAATCACCAAGCGTGCGCCCCTCTCTTGGAGGTGGTGAATCGTCGGCAGAGCTGCTCGGATTCTTGAGTCATCGGCCACTTCACCGTCGGCGAGTGGGCAATTGAGATCTAGACGCAGCAGAACTCTTCGGCCTGCGACGTCCAACGTGTCGAGTGTAGGAATGTCGTAGCTCATCGTCGCGGCAGTCCGGAAAGAATACGTGTGAGGTCGATCATGCGGTTGGAGAAACCCCATTCGTTGTCGTACCAAGACAGCACTTTCGCCATGTGCGCGCCACTGACAAGGGTTTGATCGAGATCGACGATCGAGCTGTGGGGGTTGCCCATCAGGTCGCCGCTAACGACCGGTTTGGTCTCTGCTTTCAAGATGCCTTTCAATTCACCGTTGGCTGCAGAGGTGATTGCGGCGTTGATCGCGTCGACTGTCATCGGCTTCTCTGAGGTAAAGACAAGGTCGACGAGCGAAACATTCGGGGTAGGCACTCGGATAGCCATACCGTTGAGTCGGCCTTCGAGTTCTGGCAAGACCAGCGAGACGGCTTTCGCCGCACCGGTTGAGGTCGGTACCATGTTGACCGCGGCAGCACGCGCCCTACGAAAGTCCTTGTGCGGTCCGTCGAGGAGGTTTTGGTCCATCGTGTAGCTGTGGACTGTCGTCATCAGGCCTTGTTTGATGCCGAAGTTTTCGTGCAGCACTTTGGCCATAGGTGACAAACAGTTTGTGGTGCAAGACGCATTTGAAACGATGTGGTGTTTCGAGGGGTCGACCAAGTGGTCGTTTACGCCCACGCAGAAGGTGCCGTCCGGGTCCGTTGCGGGGGCAGATATGATGACCTTCTTTGCTCCGGCTTCGATGTGGAGGTTCGCTTGAGGCCTCGCGCGAAAGCGACCGGTGCATTCCAAGACGACGTCTACTTGCTTCTCTGCCCATGGCAGTTTCGCAGGATCGCGCTCGGCGCTCGTAGCGACGAGTTTACCGTCGATAGAGAGTCCACCTTCGACAGCCTCTACGCTGTGACTCCAAAGTCCATGAACAGAATCATGTTCCAGGAGGTAGGCGAGCATGTCATCGTTGGTCAGATCATTGATGTGAACAACTTCGAACGCGCTGTCATCCCAACCAGTGCGGAAAACCGCGCGTCCAATACGACCAAAACCATTGATAGCGACACGAATCGTCATTCGAAACTCCTATGCGATAAACGCGCAAGGGCCGAGACGCCCCCCCACATGGGTGGACGAAGGCCGGGGGAATAACCCTGCGCAACTCCCGTCACAAGCCCGAAAAACGCGTGCAGGAGCACATTCCGACCTATGCCCATTTTAGTGGAGCAAGTCGATCACATGTCTTGAGTGTGTCCGGTTGCTTGCTCGCTCACCGGTTCGCGTCAGTCTAGCGGTTGAAGGCCTCGATAGAACCGCCCTTTCCGATGACTAGTTTGGCGCGGATCTCACCGCCTTCGCTACGAGCGATACAATTTGTCTCGAGCACTTTCCAAGTGACGGTCGCTTCCGTTGCGGCTTCGGCGGTGTCCATGGCCCAAGTTCCGCCTTCTTTGCAAGGCGTGGTCTCGTCGAATGGATCGATCATCGACGCTTCCGCAGACCAACTGCCGTCGGTCTTGAAGGTCATAGACACGTAGGTAAGCTTCAAGCTCCCCGTGTCTTCGGGCTTGAAGTTCGAAATTTCAAGCCCAGTGAGCTTCTTGGCGAAGGTCTGGCTGGTGCCGTCGGCGGGAACGCCGTCGTGCATGGCTTGCGCTTGCGCGGTCGCAGCGGTTGAGGCTGCCTCTTTCGGACCGCAAGCAAGAAGTGAAGCACAAACGGCCGTGATTAAAAGGGGTCGGGTCATATCTGCCTCACATCAAAAATTGAACGGCCCGAAATAGCTGGTTTGCGTATCCGCTGCACGAAAGAAATTTGAGTAGATTTTTATGTTGTTCAGCTGTTTCTCAAACTCTCCCCAATTTCTGTGGAAAACTCTGAGGATAAACCACGATTTCTGTGACAGACGGGTGAACCTTCTGCGCTTTTATCCATAATGTTCAAAATTTGAACACATCAATTAAATAGGTTTAAACAGTATTTTCGGCGTAATTTGCGTTTTATTGTCAAAACCTTGCGTTTCTGGAGATGTTTTCCACAGTTGTGGAAAAAAATGAGTTGCTAGGACAGCCTTTGACCGCTCGGGTTTGATGTCGATCAAACCTCTTGGAAATTCCGGTACTAACGGGCCAAATCTCGATCTATAGCGAGAGTCGCGACGGGATAAGAGCAGAGCAACTGGAGCCCTAATGACGCGATTGGCCTGGTGCATTTCTGGCTATCTGTTGTCGGCATTGGTCATGCTGTGGCCGATGGCTCGCAGTGGTGGTCGGCTCTTACCGGGTACAGAGCGTGGCGACTTGTGGAATGGGCTTTGGTCCTTTTGGGCGTTTGGTCGTGACGACGCGAATCGTCTGTTGGGCTTCCCGGATGGCGGTGTCATCGAGGTCGCTGATCTGGTGAATGCTTGGATCATCGATATGGTTCCAGGCGCGCCCGATGTGGTGGTCGCGTGGTCGGTGTTGGTGTTTGCCCACGTCGTGATGGCAGGTGTGTTGGCGCACCTACTGGCGTTGCGTCTACAAGTATCTGGCGCTGGCGCTTGGTTAGCGGGGTTGGCCTACCAGTGGGCGCCCGTCCAACTCTCTGGCCTTCACAATGGCTCTACAGAAGCTGTTGGAGCCGGTTGGTTGGCTGCGGCTGTTTTGGGTCTCTTGTGGGCAGTTGATTCCCGAGATGACCAAGCGCGACATCATGTCGTGACACGCTGCGTCGTGACGGGAGTGTTGGGCGCTCTGTGCACGATAGCGAATTGGTACGCGGGCGTATGCTTTGGAATTTTTCTTGTTGGCCTGGGTCTGTATCGTCGGCGGAGAGCGACTGTCCTACGTGTGATCGGGATCTTTATTGTTCTCGCCGGTGTGGTTTTACCCGTTGCGTTGAAGGTCCATGCCGCAGCGACGTCAGCAGATAGTGTGGTGCGGATCAAGATGGATCGAGAGACAGAATTGGTGCGACGCACCATTGGCGCGGTGGATCCGGTCGTTTTCGTGCGTCCTGGCGATTACCGTTCGCCAGACTTCCGTGTTTTGTCTCGGTATGGCGAAGATTTTATCCACTGCGCCTATGTCGGTTGGAGCGTGTTGCTG
>Ga0163179_10001168_pt1 | contig 18660 bp, 19 predicted proteins | sample AtlANTMetagenome_FD_109643 | JGI IMG/M metagenome (GOLD analysis project Ga0163179, IMG submission 109643) | Marine eukaryotic phytoplankton communities from the Atlantic Ocean - Atlantic ANT 2 Metagenome | ecosystem: Environmental > Aquatic > Marine > Oceanic | place: North Atlantic Ocean... | reverse complement strand
GGAAATAGTGTGGAGAACAACACAAAGACTATTAACAACATAGTTACTAATACCATGATGCAAAGCTGTCAGAGCGCAACTAACAATACTATACAGAGTCAGAGTATTAAGGCCACTTGTAGTACAGCAAAGATTCAAGCTGCGTTAGCTGCAGCGAGAAAGTGTGGAAAGACTATTCTGAAAGAACATCCAGATTGGAGTGTCGATGATCTAGATAAAATGTACAAAACTTTTTGTCCAAATATATGTAGCGTAACAGATGTTTCACAAAATCAGACCCTTGATGTTACTGTTAGCGTCAAGCAGTTACAAGACAACAATCTCAAAATACAAAATAATATTACGAATAACATCGTAAATAACCTTGATGTGAAAGGTCAAGGAGGTATTGGAAATGATACGAAAACAAATCTTAACACTATATCCAATAATGTTAGTAACTACATTTCACACTTGCAACAGGGAGATTGGGAAAAAGTTGGACAGACTCAGGTTATTAGTGCAGATGGTGTTCAGGTTTATATGGTAAAACAGGAGGAAGTGGCTAAGGTAGTTTTGAACGCTTTGCAACAGCAGACATCTTATACTGACGCTGTAAATAGCATTGCTAATACAGTTACACAAAATACTAAGGTATCAGGTTCGCATATAATCATTATTGTTGTACTAGTATTGTTAGTATTGGGTGTAGGAGGTTACATATTCTATAGGTACAGAAAGAAGAGGAAGGCAAGTACGAATGGAAGTGCACGCAGGAGAAGGGGCTCCGGTGAATCCTCTGAGTGAATATTGTATATTAATAATAATATACATTCCTAATAAAGAATGGCCGATGCAGCAGCAGCAGGAGCAGGAGCAGGAATGATGGCGGCGTTGTTGCCAGAACTCGCAGATCCTGAATTACTAATTTTTTCTCCTCTAGTATTACTAGGTTTCGCATTATTCGCCCATAATGTACAGAGAACTAGTGAAACTAATATTACTAATATAGTAAATGATAGCGTTATTTCATCTCTACAACAGTCTTCAACTAATGTAAAAGATAACCAAAAGGTGGAAATCACATGTGACCAAAGTGTAGTGAGGAGTGTTGTTAATTCTCAAGAGGACTGTATACGGAACCTCGCTCCGTCTATAAGTTCTGGTAAGTACACCGCTGCCCAGGTAGCGGAGGTATGTAGACCAGCACTTTGTGTTGGGAATAACCTCACTATTTCTAATAGTATTTTTGCAAGAATCCTGGTTGAAATGGACGCTAATACTCAGCAGTTAATAAATAATAACTTAACCAACGCGTTAAATAGTTTTGCTAATCAAGATAATAGTGGTATAATCTCTGGAGGCAATACCGTTACAGCCACAATAAATTCTATAACTAACGCAGTCCAAAAACAGATGGCAAGCTTTTCACAGGAACAGGTTAATACTATTGAACAAAATCAGACCGTCATACTAGGAAATGAATCTTTTTCTCAGCTATCACAGTCCTCAGTAGAAAAATTTGTTTCCAATGCGCTTCAGAGTAATAGTGATGTACAGAGTGGTATTAATAACCTGCGCAACCAAATGTCGGCAAGTACTATCCAGCAAAATAGATCATCTTTGGTTAGAACTCTGACATATATTGCAATAGCTATAGTAGTATTACTTATAATAGCAGGTATAGCATGGTTCTTGAAACGCCGAAGACGTCGAAGTAATTAAAAAAAGCTAGTTTTTATTTACCATCAGTAAATAAAAAATGGGTGGAGGTCCTTCTGTAGCAAATATAACAAAGGTAGTTAATGATGCAGTAACTACCACTATAACAAATTCTATCCAGTTCGCTTCGGAACAATCCATAGCTCGTCAGACTCTGAATATTGACTGTCAGGATATGCCAGGTATAGGTACAACATCGGAGAATTGTTTCATTGCAATGAAACAAGTAGGAAGTACAGACGCCGTAAGCACAGTTTGTGGTCCACAAACCTTAATGACATGCGGTGCTAATGGCATTACTATATCAGGAGCTATCAATGCCAACTTAGACTCTAATTCTGTTAATAATGCAAAACAACAGATAGCAAATAATATCCAAACTAACATAGCTTCACAATTAAGTCAAGAAACAAATTCAATAATATTTAGTAGTGATGAATCCAATGAATTGAATTCTATTACTAACATAGTGCAGAATCTTGCAGCCAATTTTATGCAAAATGACCTTAGTAATATAACTCAAAGTCAAACTATTACTCTAAAAGACGTACAAGTTCGTGTGGTATCACTTAATTCCGTTATCGATCTGGTTCAGAAGAATATAATTAGTAGCACTACATATCAACAAGCTATTAACGACCTATCTAATTCTATAGTAGCCCAAGCTACACAAAAAAATAAGCTAGAAGGACCATTGACCGTTTTGATGTATGTTTTTGGTATAATAGTAGGAATATTGGTAGTATTTGGTTTAGCTTTGTGGATCATAAAGAAAAATAGAAAATAAACTATACTTATAAATGAGCAATCAGTCTTATTCTACAACTAGAGCGGTAACGAATGCATATCTAGCTATTCACAAGATACATCCCAGAGTCTAGATTCTCAACAGCTTGTAACAATTGACTGTGATAGTTCTGGGAAACCTGTAAATTGCACAGAGTGTTTAAATTGGTGGAACAGTCCTGCAAATGTAGGATCATTTGAACCCCCTCCTACGTCTGAGTTTATAAATAAGATGTGTGAACCTGTATGTAATTGCATGGCTAGTGATATAAAAATGTCGCAGACAATTACGATTGATTTCGATGCATTTTTACGCGCCGGAGCACGAGATAAATTCCAGACTCAACTCAAAAATAGCTTGTCTCAGGCTGCAAAATTTTCTGGCACTCAAGGTCCCAATGCCCAAACTGCTAATCTGACTACAACATCTAATAAGCTATATACGGCAATGACCGATAACACTTTCCAAACGGCGCTACAAGGATTATCGGCCATGCAAGTGATAGCTGTCAAAGGACCTAGCTCAGTTGTTACTGTAGATCTTACACAGGCTATTGATTATATCGATAAAGTCATCCAGTCCCATAATGCTACATCTAGCGTAATCAATGACTATGACACACGTATTCTTCAGGCTACTTCACAGTTGATAACCGGTGGTATCAACGAATTAATAGAATGGCTAATACAAATAGTTTTATTTGTAGTAATATTGGTTATACTTTTCTTCTCGTTTGATCTTATACTTGAAGCATTGACATTAGCTGTAAGTTAAGTAGCTTTTCTAAGAGCGTTCCTTATTAATAATACTACTATGGTTATGACTATAAGTAAGAGAAAGATACCAGTTATTATGAAGTATCTCTTGGTGCTATCCCATACACTTTTTATATTAAACTTAACATTATCATCTACGGAATCTACAATACTCTTCATCTGTTGATTTACTAATGAATTAAACATGTCTACATTACATCCCTTAGCCGCAGGTGGTGGTAGACCCCCCGAACTGCTAGGCTGTGTGAAACCAGGATTATCAGGGTCTGAGGCACTCTCAGAACATGTTGCTGTGATAGCCTGCATAGTTGCATCTATAACAACATCTTGTATAACACCACTGAGATCCACACCTGGCCCATCGATTACCAATGCCTGAGTAGAATGCAAAGTTTGTTCTACCTTAGTAACCATGTCGGATTTAATTGTCACCAGAAGACTAATTAAATTAGAATCATTCATGGTTCCTGTATTTCCGTACTTATCTTTCATGTCTTGTAGCACTTGTTGGGCTATAGCGTTGATATCTACATTCTGTACTTGTTGATTAACTATGGAATTAAGTGTTATATGCGATGAATTATTAATGTTAGATATGCTACAAGTACATACCCCCCTGCAAAATGTTTGCTTATATTTTAGAATTTCAGGATCATCAGACATGATATCAACAGACCTAGGTAAGTTGGTAATCAAACATGCCCGACATTGATCAATACAAGATTCTTTACAATTACTTGTTTCCATCAGGTTTTGTACCTTAGATTTATTGTCGGGATCATTGAGCCATTTATCAGAATAGTATTTCTGTAAACAATTTCTACAATCCTGGGTGAGTTTCGTGTTACAGTTTACACCAGCGAAACTTATTGCTGTAAAGTTCACATCCATTGACTTTTTTACTACTTGGGATGCGAATGCACCGGCTATACTCTTCTGTAGAGCTTCTTGCCGATCTTTGAAAGATTGAGATCGTTGTGGAATACTAGGAGCTGGACCCATTTTTATTTAAGGTATGTTTTATTTATTTGATTACTATAAAAATGGCAATGAATAATAACGATGTACAAGGAGTTATGCAAGATTATCTTAACTGGACTCTTTCTTTGTTAACAGCCAGTGATCCTACCGATCCAACTACTAGAATATGGAAAGGTGGTACCGATAGATCGTGGTGTGCTCCGACAGCACCTCTAAATCCTTCGGCATCTGCTATGACATTTCCTCCGCAGGTTTGTGTAGCTAAAACAAAGTGGCGAGTTACCGATACATATCTACTCAATACTATGTTAGGTTATGATACCACTTTGCAAAGTACTGTACAAGATACCTCTACCAATGCAGGAGATCCGACCGTCACATGTAGCAAAATTACAGACCAAACTAAATGTAACCAGAATAAGGCCTGCGATTGGAATTATGCTTATTGTGAGACAAACTCTGAATATAAAGATACAAATTCGCATGATGGTTATGCTTATTTTCAGATTACAGAATACGATCCCGTAACATGTACTGCACTAGGAGAACCTAAAACATGTTATTTGGAAGTAATCCAACAAGCCCCATCCTGGGTACAATCTCCACCGCTTGTTAAGTGTGCCAATAATAACAGCGAATCAAAGTGTGAAGAAAATAACATGTGTCGGTGGGTTGCTAATGCATGTCAAGATAAGCTGTATACTTATCAGATGGACCAATCTACAGTAGAAAACTTTACTACTGGTCAACCAGATTGTAGCACTTTTACTGACCAAACAAATTGTCAAAAGGACAATAACTGTACTTGGGATAATAATAAATGTACACCAAATTGTAGTAATTTTAAAAACCAAGCAGATTGTCAAACACAGCAAATTGATAATAGGTTGTATTGTGCTTGGGATAATAGTGAACAGGTCTGTAATACATCTCCTGTGGAATATCAATGTGATTACTGTAGTACTAAAAGCAAAGAAGATTGCAATAATGATAATGTTTGCAAATGGAGTGATGGTTCATGTACCCCAATTGTTAATACATGTTCATGCCAACCAACCTCTCTTACAAAAAAGTGTGTAGGTAAGGATACAGAAGGATGCTCGCTTACGGGAAAGGCTCCAACATGTGGATATAAAGCAGTCGATTGTAATAGGACTTGTATATGGCCTCAAGCACCAGATGGTCCAAGCGTTGTAGGACTCGAAGCTCATTTTGTTAGCACTGTTGCAGTCGCCGGAGGTATTATACTCCCATCACCACCATCATTAGTTATATTTCCATCAAAACCGCAGACTGGATATCCTCCCGATGTAATGTTATTTGTTTCTGACCCTGATAGCGGTGTACCAAAGTATTATAAAATTGAGGTTAGTAACGATAGCAAAGGTATGACTCAACAGTTAAACGGTTACTGTCGACCCGATAGCTTGATCGATGGTAACCCAGATGATCCTGATACAGGGTGGCTGCCGTTTGATAACGCACCACCTAGCGATCACGATACTCTCCCATGTACCAATTTACGTACACTTCAATACGTTGTGACGCAATATTATACTGTTAATAACTCTACAGAATCATGTCCTAATGCTAGAAAGAAATGTCCCATTTGTTATGGTGTTGGCGCTAGTTGTAGCCAATACCAGAGTGGCGATGATTGCACTAAATCTGGGTGTAAGTGGAATGGTTCGTCATGTACCTCCAATTGTACATATGGCCACGCTCCGCATTGTGGCCCTTCTGACGATTGTACAGCGTTTAACACTCCCGGTAATGCTTACTTCATCCCCTTTTACTACTTCCTAATGAATAATGCAAAAATGCTTAATCAATGTTGTAATTTCAATCCTGAAACTGATGGTGATAATATTTTACTCAAATATTTCTGTTCAGTACGAGGTGATAATATAAAACTTAAACAACCTAACGAACAAGTACCCGGATACACCCTCGACCCTGATTCTGGAATACCTCCTCCATTATGTGATCTCAGAATGGCTCAGTTATGTAATGATCCTGTGATGTCAAGTAGCGAGGCGTGCTCTTGTTTGCAGCGACCTAATCCAGAAATAATGAACACTAGCGTATATAAATATTTGTCTGATACACTAAACGTGCCGGATACGTGCTTAACAGGAGCGTGTGATCCTAGTATATCCTATGTTCCTTCTGCACTTCGGAAACAAATATGTCCAAATGTTTGTAGTAGTATTCTACAAGTTAACTCTGATGGGTTCGCCAACGTAGAAATAGATGGGGTAAATATGGCTGTATGGTGTGACCAAACTACGGGTACAGTATCCTTATCTTCCGAATCTCCTGTACTTGCTGCTAAATCTAGCACTGAAACACCCTCTACTAACAATAAATGGGTACTATATTTGCTTGTAATTCTTATAGTTATTCTAGGCATTTTGATATTTTTTTTATAGTCTAACTAATAAATGTCTTCAGAATTACAAACCGAGACAGAGATAGCGGCTGATTTTTTGAACGATTATGTTACTTCTCTTCTTACAGATGCTTTGTATACTAGATCAGGAGCTCCAGATCCGCTCAAACTAGTGGAAATTTCAACTGTTTCAACCCCTCCAACTGATCCTACAAGTAAGACTGGTTATGATTTAATTACTAATACGGGATATTCAATATACAGTGTAATTGACCCTAGTAAATTGGATATAGGAAATGATTACATACCTACACTATCACTCACAATGATTGATCCTCCAAATGTATGTACAGTATGTATGAATCCTAGTTGGGATACAGCTGCAGTAAATCACGACATATTGAGCCCTAACTGTACGTATGTTCCCTCAGGAAGTAAGTGTAAGACAGGCTCATTCCCCGCGACTGGCACTGAAATAACAGGATTACCTACCTGTAAAGTTTGTACACCTCCAGAAATTAAGACTAATGTACCACCCAGACCCGTAACAGGACTTATGTATCAAGGAATAAATTCATCGAGCATGCCCCTTTTTCTTAAAGCAACTCAACAAGGAGGAAGTACTTTATATAAGCCTAGCGCATATATATTATGTAACTCCTCAATATCACCTTGTCCCACAACAATACAAACAACTCCATCTGTAGGTATGTATTACTTGACTAATCACCCAGGAATTGTTCTAGGTCTTAATAATACAGATAGTTTCTGGAGGTTATTTAGAATTGGCTATGATTCGAGCAATCCAATCACCGAAATTAATAAATTAAGCTCTGAACAAATTAATAAATTTTTGGGAAAGAGTATGAAATGGCTTGGTACATGTTGTACACGAAGTCAGAGTATATCTAGTGTTAGTACAACTTTACACTCACAGATATGTGGAAATGGTGATCTTCGTTCAGACATATATGGAATGCCAACCCCACAGTGTGATGATTACGCAACACAACATTGTGTAGGGGGTTCAACACAACGACAAAAATATTGTAGTACTCCTACTCTTGATTGTGTAAATAAAGATAAGGATACTCCAACATGTCAAGATTGTTTATATCGACACAAAGATGAGATAGCCTGTTCGTGTTTTGAATGGAATACAACGAATGACCAAGGAAACCCTGTAGCATGGCGTGGTCCCATTACCCCTACAATAGATGATGATACCACTCTAGGTAAAGAGTATGATAGCAAACTATATAGATTCATGAAAGACAAAAATCCCACTCATCTTTCTAGAAAATGTGTCCTCAGTAATTGCAAGGATATTAACTCATATAAGACAGCTGTTATGTTACGTGCTAGTTGCCCAGAACTTTGTACTAGTATGCTGTATAACACGATAACTGACGGAAAGACAGATTCTAATAATCGTTCAACTACAAACATAAAAGATGCTAAGATTACTGTTCGTTGTGGCTCAGCTGATACTAACTATTATCAGGGGCAATCATCGCTAGCCCCAGGATATAAACCTCCATCTAAGCCAGTAGTAAGATGGCCCATATATTTGCTAATAGGTCTCGTCGTAGCTGGAATTATCGGAGGAGTAGTAGCATATGTGATAATTAAACGTAGAAAGAAATAATATCATCTATTAACATAAATAGCTATGGATATTAAACAATTACAGGCAGATTATCTAGATTGGTATTGCGCTGCCTGGCCTCAATCCGCCTACACTGGAAAAAGTACGTATATAGCATATCCAACAACAGGTGCCGAAGGAACGAACACATTTAGTACCTCCAGCGGAAATGGTAATTTACCACCAACTACCCCACCACCAGCTAAAATAACTACTTTCGCCGAATGTAAGACTAATGCCAACGCACCTACACAAGATGATTTTGAAGATATTTCCAATATCAAGGATATAAAGGCCTTTCTAACGAATCAACGCCAAGGACTTACGTCCGGAGATAATCCGTATGGCCAGAACTCTTTCAGTAATCCAAAGTGGGCTAAAGCATGTTGCTGGAATACTCATCAATTAGAACCCCAGATGCAGAAATTGCTATGTACTAATAACAGCGTTCCGTACAAACATGACTCCAAGTTTATACCTACTCAAGATTGTGATCTATTAATGTCGAATGGAGCTACAGGGTATTGTGACAAACCTATGTTCGATCCAAACTCTGGAAATATACTCAATACTGACCCACAAGAAAACCTTAACGATCCCAGCAAAACTATACCACAAGGTGCGACATACACGGTACATAAGGATGGATCTTTCCATGGGATACCACTCAAAGCTGGACAAATACTTCAGTCCTTAGAGAAAATAATTAAGGATCAATGTAAAGGAACCAATCCGTGTGATTTCACTAAGCTTTGGCAGGTTATTGCTCTACCAAATACAGATGATCCTAATATATGCGCGTGTTATAATATCGATCTGAGTAACGAGAGTGCTCTTAGAGACGATGAAAAGTTATATAAGGCTCTTAAGTCAAATAACCCAGATCTTACCCCAAATTGCGTTGTTAATACATGCAACGACCCCTTAGCATACAAGAGCTCTGCATGGTTAGAAAGTGGTTGCCCAAATGTGTGTTCAGCAATATCTTCCGATCCACAGTCTCAGAGTTATGTTGGAGTAACATGTGGTAAAGATGATATAATTGTTAATAATATAGCTGATATCATTAAGAATGGTAATGGTTCAAATATGACCAAAGACGCATCATCATCTTCTACAAGTAATAATAATTCGGTTTTTAGAACCCCGTTATTCTACGTACTATTGGGTATATTACTGCTTCTAGCAGTTTGTGTCATAGTGAAGATAGTAAAACGTAAATAAAGTCATACAATATTGTATGACTTTTTGCACAACATTAATTTCGTTTTAGAGTTACAGTGAAAGATAGAAACTTCATGGGCTCATCTTGTTCATCTATCGTTGCTACAGCTTGCAGAGTTAGGATAGCAGTAGCTGAGGCGGGTTTTACTACGTCTTGATGGGAAATTATTGTCATCTCATCCATTGAAGATGAACTGACGGTCGCTAACTTTTCTCCAGTCTGTTCTTCTACTAAATAGAATGTAACTTCACCTTTCCCTTGAACTATAATGTCAAGATTACTTATTGAATACTCGTTGTTATCATGAGGAAAAGTTATCAATGAGTTTAGTTTTCCGTGTAGTAGTTCAATATGTTTACTCCACGCAAGGACTTTAGGGCCCTGTTTTCCGGGACTGCCTTTTTTTCCACACGGGCCAACGTCTCCTTTCTCTCCTTTCTCTCCTTTCTCTCCCTTTTCAGAGATAAGTAACGGACTCTCTTCATTTACTACTAAAGTTTCAGTGTTGTTAAGCGTAATATTAGCTGTTCCATTTGTCATTACTCCTGTAGTAGGCCGCTGGACTGCTGGTTTGGATTGTCGAGATCGATGTATATAGCTTGGTCGATGCATTGCGAACATTGTTTTGATCTTAATCAGCAGTGTTTTAGATAGCTTTTCTTCATTCCAGCTTAAAACAATAGTTTAGCACAATAAAATGTCCAAACTTTTCACCGATAATAAACAAATGATGGTCCATATTGTTTCTGAAGTTGTAGTTCTTGTCGGCCTGACTTTTTATTTCAACCAAAAGAACAAGAAACTTATGGCTCATATTGAGGATCTTGCTCAACGCATAGAAGAGCAAGAAGATCTGCTACAGAAACACGATCAGATAATTAAACAATTAGTTGACCATGTTAGCAAACAACAGGTAGCAATGCAACAGCAGGTTGCACCTGTTAAACCGGCTAATGTTATCAAGAAGGCTTCTCCACGTAGAAAGATACGGGTCAAGCGTCGTCTTTCATCTCCCCCTCCTTCTACTCCACCAGTAAAACACAATCCAGTTCGCGTGCATTTTGCTCAGGATCAAGAATCTGAATCTGAGTCCGAGACTGAAGTTGACCTGGATAATGAACTACAAGAAGAATTGAACGATTTAGTTGAGACAGACACCAGTTTAAAAAAAGAAGGCCCAATAGACAAAGACAATGCAGACTAAGAGACTTGTTCCCGGAAAGACTGTTACAAACCTTCCTAACCCCCCTGATGCTGGCTCCAAGCCCACGATTATTCCCATTCCCAGGATCTCTCGTAGGCAACATAGGAAATGCGAAAGACCCAATTATATCCCACATCCCAGCCCCAATTATGATAATCGAGATGAATGGAATTACGCCTATGATCCCCAACTCTTCACCATGTATAGAATTGTTGGAAGAATGATAGACGAAAGGTATCCCAAAATAAAAATTGACTGGCAACATCCCAAGTATTATAGAGCTTTCAATAAACTCATATACCATTGTTCTTCTAAGTTTATCACTCCATACATCGAGGAGCGACACGAAGATGATGTAATATCATCTAAGGAACTGGCAGAAGAAGATAAAGGATGGGAAAAGCAAAAAGGCTATTAAATGAGGCTAGAAAGGAGGTATTTGCCGAAATAAGTGGTAAATACGATGATAGTTCTCATTTAAATTACGACGATATTACTACCTATACTGACGAGGAAGATGAAACAATGAAGATCATTGATCTATCATGGGATATACGTGAGACTTTATTTGAGTATGTTAACGAAGTTGCATACCCTCTCTGTGAATATCTAGACATGGATAATATGATTAACTATGTTGATTGGGTATTGGAACAAAATTTATAACTAATTAACTAAGTTATAAATATTTACCACAAAATATTATCTACGCGGTTAATAAATGGCACTACGCTATAATATTACTAAAGGTCAAGCACAACGCCTTTATAAAACCATGAAAGATCTTAATGACATACTACTTAAGAATGGTATTGCATATTGGGTAACCGGTGGGTCATTAATTGGAGCGCTGAGACATCGTGGAATTGTTCCATGGGATGACGACGGTGATATTTGCATCATGAAAAAAGATGTAAATAAACTACGTAAACTTGTACCTCTATTTGAAGGCAAGAATTACATTCTAGAAGAAGGTACCGCTGACGAAGAGGACGGAAGCCCTGAACCTTGTGTAAATAAGAAAAATAGTTGCACGTGGTTCTTGGAACCTAAGGGTAAAAACTCTTTAGGTGTTGATATCTTTGTCATGGATAGGATAGGACCACTTGTTACATATGCTGATCCTTCTTGGAGGAATGCTCCTAACGGAGGAAGAACGTGTTACTTCTTACATCGTTATATTTTTCCATTGGTTCCCGTTCGTTTTGGTAATTTCTGGGTCATGACTCCCTATAATGCCATCGAACATCTTAATCAATGTTATGGGACAGACTGGAATTCAGTTTCTCAGAGACTCTATGACCATCGTGAAGGAAAATGGATTAATTCTAAGAAGATTAGAATGGGGGTAGAGGATTATCAGACTATTCCTGCACCTCGAAGTACTTGTACTCCGACTCCTCCCTCTGTTAAAAGCTGTACATTAGGGTCACGGTCATCTTCAAATCTCAAGGATATGAACGATCGCGAGGTACGATTAGTGGCAAGAATATTCAAGATCAAAGGTAGATCCAAAATGTCTATTCCAGACCTTAAGAAAAAGATTGCTAAAATCAAGTAAACATTAGATTTAATACTACTAGTATTAAATATAGTTAAAATCTCTCTACTAACTTTGTTCTAAGATTGCTGTATCTACTTTGTTCTAGTGTTCTCTTCATTATACTCAAAGGATCAGGGCTTTCACCTCGTAACATGGATGATATGATAGATGGATTAAACCCTGTGATAAAAATAGAACCGTTTTTATGAGAAGTTGTACAGAAAGATTCATTATCAGGATTTAGGTTCCAAAATATTATCACAGGTCTTTTATACCCAATGCTTTTAAATTTAGTATCAATAGCAGTGAAATCTACAGAGGAACCTCCAGCTTCTTCAAAGCTCATATCTGTTATAACAAGGATAGTTTCGGGTACGATGCCATTCTTGGTAGCATATTCTAATAACAAGTTAAAAACAGCATTAAAATCCAGTGTACCGGCCCATTCTGAGTTTCGAAGTTCTTGACATCTTGTATATATGTCTTTACTTGCGAGTGTCAGTAGTGTAGGAACATTAGAAAAATTTATAATTCGGCTTTTCATTATACTACAATTTGAGATCAAAATACTCATACCTAGCGAAATATCCATAGGGGTATACGGAAATTTATCCTTCTTTCCAATGCCCCAGTCTTTCATGGATGTGGACGTGTCAACAATGGGTATAATACTAGAAAATAAACCTGTTTCATCTATTTGATCCTCTAAGCATCTCCATTGCGCTTGACATATGTAATTAGGTGTAGACTTACTAACAACTTCAGAGATTATTTCGTGAGGTAGAGTATGTGTAATATTTGTACTGTGAGATAACTCAGACCTCCACGTATAAAATGATTGTGGAACATGGCGTTCAAAGGCTTTCTTAAGATTTTGCATAGCCCTGGATGGTACAGTATTAAAGTCGATATTGTCCCAGTCTTTTCTGCACATAAGAGTTTCCGTAATACGTAGATATTCTCGCAATGGAGAAGTATAACATTTACGATACTTAGCCTTACTAATTACCATTACAGTACATAATTGGTCAACTGTTTTATATTGTCGGTCTAGTGAATCATTTTCCGTTGGGGCCCACTTGGCGCATAAAGAAGCTTTCTCAGAATTTCTCATAGAGTTGAGATCACTATTAAGCTGTTTACCGAAAAGACGCACTATCTCCACTTGCGCCTTTTGTATATTTTCTAGCGATTTCTGATCCTTAATATTTACACCAAAGTTCCTATTTATATGCAGTAGCCATTGCTGCTGCTGTTCCGGGGTTGGCTCTTGTATAGAGTTTTGTAGGATAAGAACACACGGCCAGAGATGTATTAGGTCATCCCATCTTCCGTACTCAGGAATTAAGCTTACTACTTTCATAAATTTTTTAGGATAACTTAAGAATAACCACTGGAAAGCTTTCAGACCTATAGCTCTTTCACCCTTTCCACCTCTACAGTCTCTTATGTTAAATACAATGTTGAACGTATCCACTACATTCTCGTCTGCGGCTGTCTGCAAGTATTTATATAGATGTGGTACAGATAATCCCCTAGATGAGTTAAAGTAAAGCGCAAGTCTTCCACAGTTAGGGTCTTTTTTTTCTCCGCTAATATTGATATTATTTAGCGATGTCATAATTCTTTCTGTTATTTATGGAGATCTCTTAAATTAAATCTTTCCCTAGAATAAAGAAATATGGAGGAGCATTGCAAAATAAAATTAGACACGGATCCTTGTTCCAATGCAAGTCTCGCCAATGAATCATTAAATTTATGTAACCAGCAATCCGATATAATGGCTATGAATAAGGAGTTTATGCCCGGACCTAATAGGGCAATAATGACTACTCCTCTATCGTTCGTCCAAAAAACAAGGGGTCTAGAAGATATTAGACCAACTTCTGGACCTCTGAAGAAACTTCCGGATTCTTGGAGCTGGTGCGCAGATGGTGGGAATAAGATAAGTCCCGTAGCCGATCAAGGAAAATGTGGGTCTTGTTGGGCTGTAGCATCCACTACTGCACTTGCAGATCGTTACGGCCTCAAATATAACATAGAGGCTCCGTCATTATCATTCACTTACACTATGTTAAAAATTGGAACTGCAAATGGTCCATCTGCTGCATGTCAGTGTTCTACTGGAGGATCATTAGTCCAGGCAGGATGTGGTTTTGAGTCTGGTGGTATTCTCCAGGAACAATGCTATCCCTATGATTATATATCTCATTATACCGATTCACGACCAGAAGGACCTGTGGCACCATTAGATAGTCTAACACCTTGCTGTTCTTCCGATGAGCAAAGTATGTTATTTACGGCACAGGATGGATCTACACGAAATGTTATGGTGGAGGATTCTCCTAATAATATAAATGTTAATGCTACTCACATGAAGCTCAAAGCTGAGATTGCCAATAATGGTCCGGTTGCAGCTGCATTTCAGGTATATGATGATTTCCAGGATAACTACATTCCCCAAGTTAATACTGCTGAAAATTGGGAAGATGTGGGTGTATATACACCAACGGGAAATGGTAATCAGCAAGGCGGTCATGCAGTTGTTATCACTGGGTGGGGTACTAAAGATGGCATAGATTTTTGGGAAGTCCGAAATAGTTGGGGTACCATTGGGGCTGAAAATACAAACCAAGGAGTACACAAAGGGTATTTCAAATATGCCATTGTAGACAATGATCCGTGTCATCTAGCAGCACCTTTTATACAAGGTGGGTCTATGGTAGGTGGTGGTGTAAGTTTCCTTCCAGGACCACTACCTAAGGGTTATAAGGCCAAACCAGCAACTGGTAAGCGTAAGTCTCCGGATAACTATGGTAATGGTGGAGATGGAGGAAGTCACTATAAATTCTTTAGTTTACGAAATTCAAATGGTGATTTAAATTGGCCATTTATAGCGACGTTAGTTCTAGTTGCCGCAATTGTCGTAGCTCTATTAGTGCAGTTAATTCCAAAGAAAAAATAAGTCATATAACACATATGTTATATGTCTACGATACACCACGTGATGCTCTTCTAAGTTCCTTGTTATCCTCTCTAATTTCTTGGTATCTTTCCTTGTAGTCAGTTAGTGACATCTTAAGTCTATCTATTTCTCCATTCTTCCTTATTAATTCCCGCTCTTGTTTAAAAACTTCATCCTTCATCTTTTGTCTCATATTATTAACTTCTTCCAACAGATCATCTCTCTCTGCGATGATATTATTGTGAGAGTCGGGGTCAATTCCGGTATCATTTTGGTCACAATTATCTAGTTCTTCACGTAACTCTTGGATCTCCTCAAACGCCTCAAGCGCCTTTTTCCTCCACTGTTCGGCTTTACGCTTAATATTTGCATATTTTTCTCGGCTTACAGTACCACTCATTTTATGGTAACTTTCTGTACTCTTTAAATAGTCCTAACTTAGCCAACGCCTTATAATTGATCTTGGGACTGAGTTTAGGTTTTTTGACTTTTTTATCAACCTTTACACACTGACGTAATTCAGCATAACGTGCTCGATGATGACTCATACTTCGACAACCTAATGGACAGTTACGATACGGACAACGTGATTTGTGTTTAACCATGTTTATATTTTGATTCATATTTTTTACTAGAAATCAAAATCCTATTTACTTCAGACAAGTACCCGTGCCCATATCAGTAGAGTGAGCTACATTGTAACCTTTCAAACGTAGTGCATCGTACATATCCTCTACCATTAGAGTCTTAGTTGAACGAGTACTATTAACTACGAGAGCCACTCTCATAATATCCTCGATCATTTCACCAATTTCTTGGTGAATCACTGGATAACAATCTTCAGACATACTCTTTACACCTGCTCTTCTGGCAAGACGTGTCATAGATGGTTTAGTTATATGTTCCATTTTAGAGATTAACATGGTTCGCTTTAAACAAACTTAGATCAGCTATAATCATTAAGGTAACTTAAAAAGGAGTATTGAGACCAATAAAACTATGAACCGATCGACTCAGAAGCTTAATGGCAAGAGAAAAAGGACCCGTTTCTACGAAATTTACCTTACTAAATTACTGAAACAAGTTTCAGGCGAGAATGGAATTACCTCCAATTCTAAACAGCAACTTAATAGCATTCTTTGTGTTATAACTCGTCTGGTTAGCACTAAGGTCAATGAATTAACTGAAATGGCAAAGAAGAAGACATTGTCTGATAGGGAAGTTATTTATGCCTTGCAGGTTCTGTTCCATGGAGATCTCGGAAAGGGTATGATTACTACGTGTCGGCAAGCCGTACAAAAATACACTCTAGACTCTGATACTAAGGGTGTTACACGGCAAGATCGTGCTGGGATAATTTTTCCACCTTCCGTTACTGAAAAGTATCTAAGAAATTTTGGGTACTCCAAAACGATGGTTAGTAATAACGCTCCTGTGGCTTTGGCTGCGGCTATTGAGTACTTGGCTGGAGAAATGCTTGAGAACGCGGCAGTAGTTGCTAAGCAGAAGAAAAGAGTGCGTATTACTATCCGAGATCTTGAGATTGGAGTACGTACTGATAGAGAATTAAGTACTTTTTTCGCAGAAAATAACTTATCTTTTCTTGGTGGTGGTGTTATGCCCTATATTCATCCTAGTCTATTGGTTAAGAAAACCAAGCGACGTAGGGGAAGGAAGTCTGCTGGTAAGCGTACTCATCGTTATCGACCGGGTACGGTATCCATACGAGAAATTAGAAGGTTTCAAAAGACAAGTAATTGTTTGACATTGGCACGATCTCCTTTTGAGAAATATACCCGACTAGTTGTTCAGAAACTAGTAGGTGATAAAGAGAGTAACATGAAAATAAGTAAAAACGTGTTTTCTACCCTTCAGTACTTCATAGAACAGCAGATGGTAACTACTATTAACAAATCCTATATGGCAGCCATCCATGCTGGTCGAGTAAAACTTACAGCTCCAGATCTAAAGTTTGTTAAGGGTCTAGTTGGACTCAAAATAAACGACGAGGAACCTGTTAAGTCTTTGGTGATTGACAATGACGATTCCTCCAAGGAAGATGTAGAGGAAGATGTAGAGGAAGATGTAGAGGAAGATGTAGAGGAAGAGGAAGAGGAAGATGTAGAGGAAGATGTAGAGGAAGAGGAAGAGGAAGTTGAAGAGGAAGTTGAAGAGGAAGTTGTAGAGGAAGAGGATGTAGAATCTCCTGATTTCAATGAATGGAAGGATAAACAAATCGAGTCCAATTAATAATTTAAAAATAGATCATGTAAGCATCAAAAATGTCAAGCAAAGACAAAGATAGTGCGAAAAAATCTTCTGACCATGAAAAAGAAGACACCGAGATCAAACCATCATCTCCTGAACCCTCCCATATAATGACTGGTAAGTATGCGGTACTTATGGAAACTAGTGAAAAGGAGTGTGAAAGCTGGTATTACTTCATTAGGATGTCAGGTAATATTCCCGCCTTGAAACATTTGCATGAGCAGCTAGAGCAGGTAGAATGGTACATACAAGACGACTTGAGTACGTTTGATCTAGACATGGAACATCCTGTAACAGCGATAACAGCTAAACAGATGACCAAACTTGAACTGAACGCCCATTCTTTTCACCGCAAGTTTGACGGGAAATTACAGGAGATAAACCTAGGATTTAGGAAGCGAGATACTGATGAACGTAAGATGGAAAAGGCTTTTGATCTTCTAGGATATGGCCAGATTGAAGATTACATAGACGATGAAGATCTAGATCCCGAGGATCTAACAGATGCAAGTTCTGAGTCTGATTCGGATTCTGAGTCTGAATCTGAGTCAGATTCATCTGGTGATGAAAATACCAATAAAGAGAAAAAGACAGGAATTCCTCCGGCACTCCTACGCAGCGATCGACCAAGATGGGCTAAGGCTAAAGGTCTACGTAAGCGTGGTTAAGATTTTGTATCCTTATTAGGAAACAAAAAACTCATTTTTTACGAATAGAAAAGTATATCAATACACCAAGAGCTACTATCAATATCATAACTAGTATAGCGATGAGGACAGGAGAAACCTTAGCTATCTTATCTGATACATTAGCAGACTTCTTTGATATATTTTCTAGTTCTTTGGCAACCATAGCTGGCAAAGAATAAGGTTGTCCTCCTCCTAGCTCTTCTGGTACTAATTCACTACATCTTATAGTGCATTGTGTTAAAGTTCTTGGAGTTGCTTTGGGACCTTCTAGACGTTCATTTAATCTTACGGATACCTTCTCTATATAGTCATTTTTTGGGTTATAAGGAATACACATGGCGTTATTACATATAAATTGAATTTTCTCGTAATGGGGGCCAAAAGTGTCAGGAGATAATACGAAAAAGGGAAATATAGCTGCGTGTTTCCATCCTACCAATCCTGTACCTTCTGGCTCTATAACATTCTCTATATTCGCCTG
>Ga0163179_10001167_pt1 | contig 18679 bp, 27 predicted proteins | sample AtlANTMetagenome_FD_109643 | JGI IMG/M metagenome (GOLD analysis project Ga0163179, IMG submission 109643) | Marine eukaryotic phytoplankton communities from the Atlantic Ocean - Atlantic ANT 2 Metagenome | ecosystem: Environmental > Aquatic > Marine > Oceanic | place: North Atlantic Ocean... | reverse complement strand
TAGGTCATTCAGCTTATAGCTAGGACATTTAGATTATTGCTCATCCTGACAGTAATCCTACAGGCTCTATTTATTAATGTAGTTAATGCAACTGTAAAAACTCTTACAATACATACTTTTCAGTATCCTTATCGCCAGCGTAGGCTTTACATTACAGCGCCATACAGGTTCTCTTAGAAATCAAGAATATCGTCCAAGGGACTTGCCCTTGAGGCTCACTTGTATCTCCGTGACTGACATGACTACATTAGTTTTTTTGTTTTTAATATGTTCTTTCTTGTGCTAACCATCCATTTAGCTGGTTTCATTTCTTTAAGCCAATCTTGAACTGATGGTATAAAGCCAATGTCTTCTCGTATATGTTGCTCTGCAATGGATCTAACTGGTACCCATTTATTATCAGCGTTACATATAACTTCACCGAATTTATCTTCACATTGTTTTATACCAAGAGTATGATGTCTTAAAGCTCTGTGTCTTATATCAGCATAATGGTCTTTAGTTCTATCAAACCATTGATGTATTTTGATATAATCCTCTTCTATTCCACCAAAATGCCTAACACTTGACTTACAATGGTGCCATGATTTCATGCTTGAGGCATTTGATCATCTCTATTGATAATCTCACTTTCACCGTTTATCTTGTGTTTTTCTAATGTATAACTACAAGATTGGTAATTTTGCTCACCGAAAACAATGAAAACTCCCTTTTTTAAGTCAAATACTAATCTACCTTGACCACCACTATTATTACAAAAATCATATTCAATACAATCTATTAAAGTCCATTCATCTACATCCTCTTTATTTTCTTTATTGTATTGTTTTATTGATTTAAGCACATCATATTGATTATAATTACATTTTGAATATGCTTCTTCTTCTGAAACTTTTTCAAACTCTCCAGTTGAATTGTTCCATTGTGATCTACTAGCTTGTTCTGCTGCATGTTCTTCTGGCATAGTTGATGATTTATGACCTTCCATTTCATAACATTCACCACTATCACCACATCCATCATAATATACTGTTAGATAATTATATCCTTTTTTTAGCATGAATCTTCTAAATTTTTCTAATTTTAATGCTGATTTTTCTGGTACTGACATAGTTCTCCTTTGAATTATTAAGTAATAACAAAAAAAAAGAGAAGATAGAAGCAAGCAATCTGTATAGTGCGGGATTGTAAGTATGGTTTTGCTCACTTCTATCTTAATCTTTGGGGCGATCCATTCTTCTGCTACTGAGCCTGTTGAGCAAAGATATGTCGTTCCCCCATAGGTGATGAGTATGTTCTGTTATTATCAGAGGCGCTAGAGTAATCATCCACAATACTCCCTACATCGCCCATGCACGTTGAGCTTAAGTTTATATAAACCTACACTTTTTCCTCGATAGCTTCTGTTTATGGTATAAACTACCTGTATCCACTATCTCCCTCCTTCACCTCGGTTTATAATAATTGGCATATTTTGTCAGTGCTCTCGAGATGCATTTAAACTGCGCCTGTATATGCCAGACAATTTTACATTAATCTTAATCTATTCTTTGCATAAATTACTTTTGATGATACTATTCTATCACTTTCTGAGTAATTTCTGCTCATTATTTTTACTTGAATAGATCTATTTTTCTTGATGTAAGATTTTAATTCATATCTATTCATTATTCTTATTTCATCAAAATTATTATCTATATCAAATACTGTTCTTATTATTGCTGCTCTTGTGCTCATTATTGCTCTCCTTTAAATTTCTCATATTTATTAAAGTAATCATCTGTTACTTCTACTTGTATTAATTCAGGCTCATTACCTAAATAATACAAAAAAAAAGAGAAATCTAAATCTTCGTCAAGATAAACATTGTCGTTTTTTGTGTAAGAGCTTGATGAGATGAAGTCAAGTAATCCTAACCTTGCAAGTTCTGATTTCTTGACCTCAACCCATCCTTTTGTATCTCCTACAAAATGTCTATATATCAATGACAACTGGTTCTCCCTTACCGTCTGAAGAATGTATTATTAAAGATAAACTTGGAAATACAGATAAAGTATTTATAACATCTATTAATTGTTGATGTGATAAATTATGCTTTTTATCTATTTGTTCATTACCTTTAAATATCTCTACATCAAATCTACCATCTGTTCTAAAAGCATTTGCTGCTTTTCTTCCTGCATTACTTGCAGTTTTATATAGATTTGATACAGCCCAAGTTGTATGTGCAAATATTTTTGAAAGTATAGATAATATTCTAAGCTTATTCATCTTTACCTCCATAATATTCTTTATGGGTTTTACCATGATATTCCCATATTTTAACGCTATGATTTAAAACAACATCTAAATCCTTAACATCAGGCATGTTGTCTTCATCATATCCTAAATCTCTTCCTCCATCTTGAAGAAAATCTATTACTATGTTATTCATTTTAGACATTACTACCTCCATTCATTGCTTTTTCTACAATACTTGCTCCATGATCATTAAAGCAAGAAGCTGTTTCATAAATTAAGAATCTTTCAGAACCTGACAAATAATTATTTATCAGTTTCATTCTTTTATAAAACTCTTTCTCGCCCATATGCATTATCTTTACTTTAGCCATATATCCTCCATAATTATTGAAAAGAACAAAAAAAAGGAGCAATTTATGCTCCCTTTTGTTATTAATCACCTATTCCTATAACAGGAAATACTTCGCTATCTTTTTTGTTTATGTATACAATAGCTCCACCATCGTTACCTTCGTCATCAGCTTGTGGGTATAACCAACTACCATCATTTAATTTAAATGCTACTGGTCTTTTATACCATCCTATATTATCTGCTTCTTGATCAGACATATACTCAACTGCTACTATTTGCTTACCAAGGACTCGTTTTTCCGCTATTTCAGTCCACCTGTTTTGGATCTTGCGTTTTTTACTCATTGGTTTCTCCTTTTTTCACGTATAATTTAAGTAGTAACAAAAAAAAAGAGAGCCGTGAGGCTCTCTCTTCTTTACTGATTATTAACTTGCTGAAACACTTAAAGTAACAAGATTTGCTTGTTTCTCTAATTTGTTACGATACAAGTTATAAGATTTACCTGAATTAGATAGTCTTATACTACCTTTGAATTCTAATTCAGTCTTTATCTTGTTTAGAATTTCAGGGATCTCATTATCTGATAAGTTGTTTTCTTTAATAGGAACAGAAATTAAATCTACCTTATCATTAATAGATTTATGTTCAACATTATCTTGACCTTTTTCAGTCATTTCAAACAACCACGCTTTGATATTCATTTGAATACCTTTCTGCTTATTATAAGCAATTAATTAACATAACACAAAAAAAGAGAGCGTATATGATACAAGTTACGCTTTTTATTTATTAGCTTTTTTTTTGCTATAAAAGGAGAGAAGCCAACTAAAACAGAGATTACTATTGGTATTGATTGACACATCTGCTCTGATTTAGTCGACTTTGTAGAAGATATTAGGAGTATAAAGAATATTATACATAAAAAAAGAGCAAGCTATAAAAGCCTACTCTTTTTAAGATTTTAGTTAGTTATATCTTTTATTGTTAATGGATTATCTCCATATTCTATGAAATCGAAACAATCTTCACAAACTTTAATTACTCCTAATGAACAACAAGGGCAAGATACGTTTTTAAAATTATCTATTTTGTCTTTACATTTACCGCAATTCATTATATCTCCTTTTAGTTATTTTATACCATATTCTTTTTTAAATAATTCCCATTCTTTAAAAATCTCTTGTTCTTCATCAAAATCAAGTTCTCTATCTGCACCGCTTTCTGCAAACTTAATTTGTAATTCTTTACCATTTTCATTATACCATAATTCATATAAATAATCATCTACTATACTTTTTATATCTCTAAACATAATATCTCCGTATTTTATTAATATAACACAAAAAAAGAGCAAACTAACAAGTAGCTTACCCTTTTTATAATTAAAAACCTACTGATGCACATTCATCACAAACCTCAGTTGGATTGTTTTCTATTGATTCAATAGTGTCTGCACATCTTAAGCAATATAAATGTTCATCCATTATTTTGCCTCCATTTTAATGTCATTAACATAAAAAAAGAGCACATTATGAAAATATGCTCTTATGATAATAGTTAGGATGGTATATTGTTTTGTTAGTGTTGGAAGGATGCATAAAGCATTTATAGCAAAGTGCATACATATGATATTGGCAATAAAATAGTTTATCGACATCATATGATTTGTCGCAAGTTACGCAAGTATCTGTGTTCATATTATTGCTCATTTTATTATAGATAACATAAAAAAAGAGCACACTAATGAAAGTATGCTCTTTTTTATTAATATTTATCAGTCATTTTACCTTTAATAAATAATAATTGAAATGCTAAATCTATTGCTGCTTGTGGATCTACATAGTGTTCTTTATATTCTTCAAAGTTTTGAATATTACTAAGTTGATTATAAAGATTGTCTAATTCACCTTTAAGTTCAATAGAAGGGTTTTGTTTTAATATTTCTTTTACTGCTGATATTTCAAATTGTAAGTTACTTATTTCACAATGTTTCATTTTTATTATCCTCTGTTTTTAGTTAAACATAAAAAAAGAGCACACTAACAAGTAGTATGCTCTTTGATTGTTATCCGATGTTAATATCAGACATTTTACTTGCTTTGCTTTGCTCTCTACCATTGTTAAATTCATTATACATAGCTTTAAAAGGTTTAGTAGAAGGCTTAGGACATTTATAAGATAATTGACCTAATTTGTAAGCAAGTTTAAGTAAGTGTTTCATCGTGTTACCTCACGTTTAATTAACAATACATAAAAAAAGAGCACACTTTAATGGTATGCTCTTAATGTTTATATTATCCAAGTTACTATGCTAACAGTTAGAAATGTTACTATTAATATGAATACTGTCCAAGTAGTAATAGCTATTATTATAGATGATGCAATTGGATATGTAAATACTATGTTCATAAGTTTATTCATTAATTCTCCAAGTTATTTAACAATACATAAAAAAAGAGCAACCGTAAGGTTACTCTTTAATTATTTATTAGGTAGAGTCTATATCACTCTTTAGGGTGTATCCCTTTACCTTTACATAAAAAAAGAGCAAGCATTCAAGCTTACTCTCTCTCATAGATGAGACCTTTCCTCCAATGGAATAGCCACTCTAACTGACTATCAGTGATCCAATAGTCGTTAGATGCTATTATTGAAGTTATCTCTTCTGCATTTAAGTTGTCCATAATATCTCCCTGTTAGTTAACACTCCACACCAACAAAGAGTAGGTATTAATTTCAACGTAAATGTGTAGCACTCACAAATCAATGTATGGATTTAGTAATACGTAGTCTATCGTGTGTGTGTAAGGATAGTGATAGTCGTAGTCTCAACCCCTCCTGCCTTGGGGGACACACTTGCGTTAGCTCACAGGTGTGTTGGGCAAGGCGAGTGGGGTGGGTGGGGACATAGATTGGTGTGTGAGAATAGGTTGAATGTAACTAACGTAATCAACTCAACCTAATCGAACACCCCAACCCCTTAAACAAGGGGGGGTAGGTATCCTCAATCTCTCTCACACTCATTCTAAAATAAGTTTTGATATATAGCACTCTCCTTTTGTATATTATATTTATGATTAAGAAAAAGAAATATGCTATATTCGATATAAGCTCTGGTAAATTTGAGAAGGATCATAAAGATGCTGACTTCTCAGAGTATTTAGACATGCTTGATGCTGAAAGGCAGATAGCAAGACGTATTATCAAACAGAAGTTAGATAAAATATCGCCAGATGAATACAAGGAGAGTACGGATTAAAGTAAGAGTAGACGTATATAGTAGAATACGTGGAAAGTAGAGATAACGTATACTTACTACAAACGTAATGTTTGAGCATTACGTTTGTAAGAGTAGTAGGAGTTAACGTGATAGAAAAGAAATTAACATTATTAATAACATTATGGCTAATAGACAAGTTAGTTATGTTAATTATGTTTATGTTCTTGAATTAAGGAGGTATATGGATACAATTAAAAGAAGAATAGCTGGGAAAGTAAGAAGCTATGAAGTATATACGAAAGATGAAGCTAATAAGCTAGGTTATGCGTATATAGAATGGAGACATGCAGATGAAGGAGATCTTGCAGTGTCAGATGATGGATATGTAAGTGATTGTTTGTCTAAAAATATTTATACAGACAAGAAAGGTAGGACTAAAACTTTTATTAAGTGTGCACATGGGGTACAATGGGTAACAGGTAAGTCTAAGTTTCTGTATGAGCCTAATAAAGCAGCTGGAGTCTACTCACATGTTAAACCAACTAGGTGGGAAGACAGAGAAGCTAGGACTACTAGAGCTAAGAACGCAGTAAACGCCTATGTTACGGACATAATTAAAGGTGAAAAGCCTGATTGGGAGATGATCGGAAAGATATATAGACCAGATCAAGAGTGTCCAGAGGCTACAGTAAGAAGATTATTTAAAAAACAGAGGATAGTAGACATGGTAGAAAAGAAACTAAAAGAAATACTAATAGATAAAGGTATTACGCAAGAACAAGTATTGGATTTGCAGTTAGAAGCTATTGATATGGCTAGAGTAAAAGGTGATGTTTCTAATATGCTGCGTGTTGCTGATAACTTTATGGATCTATTAAGTATGAAGCCAGGTAAAGTAGTAACAACAGATACTATGGAATTAGATATGAGCAATAAGATTATAGATGCAATTGAATCAGAAGACAAGAAATTAAAACTAGAGAGAAAAGTTGAAGAAAGAGAAGATACTCAGTAAATTAAAGAAAAATATGATATTGTTTGGCAAGATTGCTATGCCTAACATGTTTTCTGCTGCTTCTCCTGATTTTCATTATACTATTGCAGAATCTTTGCTAGAATCAGAGAATAAACAGATAAATATTATAGCACCTCGTGGACATGCTAAGTCATCTATAGTAGGTGGTGTATTTCCATTATGGCATATAATGTTTGATGAAGGTCCAAAGCTTATAGTGCTAGTATCTAGAACACAAGACCACGCAGTTAAGTTATTAGGTACTATAAAAGATGTATTAGATTTTTCTGCTACATTTAGGCAAATGTTTGGATATTGGGGAATGAATTCTGCTAGAGCATGGGCTAAAACAGAAGTACAGCTTAAAGATGGTACTATGATTATATGCAAAGGTACTGGTCAGCAGTTACGTGGTATTAAACACGGTAACCAAAGACCTACATTAATTATTGTAGATGATCCAGAAGATGAGAACAATACAAAGACATCAGAAGCTATGGAAGGTAATTTAAGGTGGTTATTGCAGTCTGCTATACCATCATTAGATCCAATAAAAGGTAGGATTGCAATTATTGGTACACCTATACATCAAAGATGTATGGTAGAGACATTAAAAGAAATGAAAGGTTGGTTAAATTTCTTATTTAAGCCAGACTTAGATAATGATAAAGCATTATGGGAGGAATGGCAGCCAGTTAAAAAATTAAAGCAAAAGAAAGAAGAGTTAGAGTCAATTGGTCGTGTTAGTGTGTTTTATAGAGAATATCTCTGTGAAATCGTTGGAGATGAAGATCAATTATTTAAAGAAGAATATATAAACTATTATGAAGGTAAAATTATACATGAAGACAGTAAAGCTTATATAGAGCTAACAAACTTTGAAGGAAATAAAGATAAAGAAGTTAGGGCAGTAAATATATTTATGGGTGTAGATCCTGCGTCATCAACTGCACAAACAGCTGATTTCAGCACAATAGTTAGTATTGCAATAGACAAAGATGGTAATCGTTTCGTTCTTCCGTACTATAGACAAAGGGCTACACCTATGAACTTAGCAGAATCAATTATAGATCAGTTTAAAGTATACAAACCTGTTAAAACTAGAATAGAATCAGTTGGTTATCAGGAGATGCTAAGAGAGTATGTAAAGAAAAGATGTGAAGAAGAAAAATTATTTATATCTGGATTGGAAATAAAAGAAAGACCTCGTAACTCTAAGTCATCAAGACTAGAAACACTTCAACCTTACTTTGCACAAGGAAAGTTTTATATTACTAAAAATATGATTGAACTAAGAGATGAACTACTTTTATATCCTAGAGGTAAACATGATGATTTACTAGATGGGATGTTTTATGCAAATAAAGGTATATACTCACCTTTTCACAGTAATTCGGACAGAGATTCTGAAAATACTACAAGTTTTCGTAATAAATTTCAAAATGGGTCTTGGATGACAGTGTAACGTGTTTCTATATTTATAGCAATTTTAATTAGCTAATTAAAGAAAAAATATGCCAGAAACAAATAATGAAGTTAAACTCACAGAAGACCTTTTACGAGATTACTCTGGAGCTAAAACCGAATGGGCAAAACAAGCAGCTGAAGATAGTGAATTTAGAGCTGGTGTCCAGTGGACTAAAACTCAAGTAGAAACATTAAAATCTAGAAACCAAGCACCTGTTGTTGTAAATGTAATACACAGTGCGGTTGAACAAGCAAAGGCTCTTCTTACTACAAACAAACCAAGATTCCAAGCTACAGGCAGGGAAGATAGTGATGTTAAGACAGGTAGAGTACTATCTGACTTAATGGAATACATATGGGATATATCTAATGGTAATACTGTATTAAAACAAACTATTGATGATTATTATGTAAAAGGAATGGGCTGTATAATGGCTTATCCAGATATGAATGGTGATTTTGGTAAAGGTGAAGTATGCCTTAAGTCTGTAGACCCAATGGATGTATATATAGATCCTTCTTCTAGAGATCCTTTCTGTCAAGATGCTAATCATATTATTATTGCAAAAAAAACAATGCAATCTCAGTTATTACTTAAATATCCTGATTATGAAGAACAAATAAAGAAAGCAGATCAAACTAGCGTTTTAAGTAACTATCCAACATCTAGAGATAATTCAGAATACAATCAGCAAGTTGGTCCTTATAACAAAGGCACAACTATGAATGCTCGTGATGAAGATAGAGAATTAGAAGTAATGGAAAGATTTACTAAAGTTAAAATGCCTATGATCAGAGTATATGATCCTTATGAGCCAAGAGAACGTGTATTAAGTGAAGAGCAATTTCAAGAGTATTTACAGAATCCAGCGTTTGTTGTGCACAAAAGAGGTCTTGAACCTATATATGTTACAGCTAAACAGGAAGTAGAAAAAACTAAACAGATGTATGATCAGTTTAATGGAGAGTTTCATGAGTTTATGGACCCTGCTACTCAGCAAATAGTACAATTACCAGGAGAAGAAAGAGCAGGTTCAATTCCTAATTCTACTACTAGATTAATTCCTATTACTATTAAAGACTTAGTAGAGGATAAGATGATACAGCTTACTCAAATAAAATGTGATAGAGTTAGATGCATTATATCAGTTGGAGATCAATTAATTGTAGATTATATGAAACCTATTTCTGTTTATCCTTTAGTTACTCTAATGAATCATCATGATAGAAACCCATTTCCTCAAAGTGATGTTAGATTAGTTAAAGGTTTGCAAGAATATGTTAATAAAATTAGAAGTTTAATTATAGCGCATGCTTCTAGCTCTACTAATGTTAAGTTACTTATACCTAGAGGTTCTATGGATAAAAAGAACTTAGAAGAAGAGTGGGGCAGAGCAGGTACTGCTGTTATAGAGTTTGATCCTGAATTAGGTCAGCCAATTGTTGCTGGTCCTGTTCCATTACCAAACGAACTATACAACAATGAAAGAGAAGCTAAATCTGATATAGAAAGAATTTTAGGTATATATGCATTAATGCAAGGTGACCAAGGTTCTGCTCCTACAACATATAAAGGAACTATAGCACTTGATGAGTTTGGTCAAAGACGTATTAGATCTAAAAAAGATGATATTGAAGCAATGTTAAATCAATTAGGTTTACTTGTTATAGAAATGATACAATGGATATATACAGATGAAAAAACATTTAGAATTATACAGCCTAATAGAGGTCCTAAAGATGTTAAAGTTAATGAGTTAGTATTTGACGATTTAACTAATGCAATTTTAGGTAGAATAAATGATATTACAGTAGGTCGATATGATGTACAAGTTGTATCTGGTTCTACTTTACCTTCTAATAGATGGGCAAGATTTGAATACTATAAAGAATTATACTCACTTGGGGTTATAGATCAAGTAGAGTTATTAAAACAAACAGACGTAGCTGACATGGAAGGCGTTCTTGAGAGAGCAGGTCAAATGCAAAAAATGCAATCTCAAATGGAAAATGCAGAAAAAGAGATTAAAAAACTTAAAGGCGATCTTCAAACTGCACAGCGTGAATCACTACATGACAGAAAACGTGTTGAATTAAAAGACTTTGAGGTGAAGCTAGCAAAACTGGAAGCAGATATGAAAGCAGCATCTCAATTGTACAAACATCGAACTAACGACCACTTAAAACAAATTAAGGACGAGGTTGACGTTATTGTTAAAGAAGTCGACAGTCCTCAAAGAGTTATGAATGAGGAGTTGTTAGGTATCGATGATGAATAGTTGCTGATAATGACAAACTAGGAGAAACATGGAAAACGTAATAAACACAGAAGCGGCAGTAATGGAAACAACAGATCCAGCAAAAGCACCAATAGGTCAAGCAGGTACAACACCTGAACAACCTAGTTTAAGTGTTACTGGTGATATGGTTAACCCAGCAGCTGAAACTTCTATTGGACAATTAGCAGTTGATGCTGATGCTGTTCAAAATCAAGAAAAACAAAATACCGATCGTTATGAATACTGGCAATCGAAGCACGACAAGACACAAGGTGAGCTTAATCAAATGAGTCAAGAGTTTGAACAATATAAAAACATGATGGGACCTGTTGCTAACGCTATACAACAAAACCCCCAGATCTTGCAAAATTTAGAACAGCAATCGCCTTCCAATGAACCACCTGCCCAGCAGAATTCATTGCAGGCTCCAAATCGTCCTGAAAAACCACATTCTTACAACGAGGTAGACGCATACAATGATCCAGATAGCGATTCATTTAAATATAGATTGTCTGTTGATAAATATAGAGACGATATGATTGATCATTATGGAAAAGTAGACGAATATAGACAAGAGCAACAAACATTAGCATACGAAGCTCAAAGAGAGCATCAAGCTCAAAATCAAGCTGTAAGTTATGCTACTCAAACTCTTGGCTGGGATGCTAATAAAGCAAACAGCGCAATTCAATGGCTACAAAATCCAAGTAATGTAACATTTGAAACTTTATTTAAAGTGTATGAAATGAATCATGCACCAAGTAGAGAACAAATGCAATCACAACAAAAAGTTGCTGAGTATCAACAAAGAGAAGAAAGAATGAAAGTTCCTCAATCTACAGCAGTAACAAGTGGAACTTCTCAGGCACCTATGACTGATGAACAGCTGTTTAATCAAAGTATGCTGGCATGGAAAAAATAATAAACAATCTATCCCTGACCGAAGGCTTATATAGCAGTTGAGTGAAGGGTTTTAGGAGATAATAAGATGGCAGCAAAAGACCTATCGGCATCTGGAGTTCTCTTTACGGATAGACGTAATTTTTACATCGATCCTCAAGTTGTAAAAGAATTGTGGACGGACGTAACTCCGTTTACAACTGTTATAGCTAATAAAGAAACAAGAAATGTTCCAGATCCCGTTTTCAAAATGTTCGAACATAAACAACCTTGGGTTAAGCAAAGCTTTTTCGCAGCTTCAAATCCAGCAGCACCTGGTGCTAACAATGAAACAGTTGACTTTGATGTTGACAATATTGTAGGATTACCTGCATGTGATGCATCATGGCTTGGCTTAGAAGTTGAGTGCTGGGATTCTACTGAAGCAACTAAAAAAGGTGTTGCAATAGTAACAACAGTTACTGATTCAAATACAATCCAAGTAACACCATTAAATGCTGATTTAGACATTGCAGATAATGATGTATTTCATGTGATTGGTAATGCACATGGTGAAGGTGGTTACTCACCTGAAGCATGGTCAGATGAACTTAAAGTAGTTTATAACTCTTGTCAGATTTTCAAGAATCCTCTTGAAATTACTGGTACATTGTTAGAGGCAGCTTTAAGAGGTGATTCATCTGAATTAGCCAGACTAAGAATGCAGAAATCACAAGAGCACAAAATCCAAAAAGAAAGAGCTTTCTTATTTGGTAAACGTGTTGGTGGTACTGGATTAGGAGATTCTGCTTTCGCTGATGGATACAATGATACTAACCCTTCTGAAGGTGTTATGGCAGATGGTGGTATTAATGGTGCAGCAGTAGGAACAATAGCTACTCCAGCAGGTTCAGGAGCAGGTAAAGTAAGAACTACTTATGGTATTCTTTCAGCTATTGAAGCTTATGGTGAAGCTACAACAACTCATGACTATCAAAACATATTCACAGCATCAGAAGCAAGTTATACATATGCTAACTTTGTTGATGATATGGAAAAAGTATTCCAATATGTTCCAACTTCAGGTGTTAAGAAAGCATTTGTTGGAGCTGGTGCATTAGGATACTGGTCTAAGATAGCTGGTAACGCTGGGTTCGCTGGTAACAATGGTTGGACTGTTAACATGGGTGATATGAAAAGAGATGCTCTAGGGTTTAATTATAGAACTTTAGAAACACCTCATGGAATGCTACAAATGATTCCTACTCCTGCTTTACGAGGACCATATAACAAATACATGTTAGTTGTTGATGATGACAATCTATTTCATTCACAGTATAGAGCTTCAATGTATCAAACCAATATCAAAACTGATAATGCGTATGATGGTGTTAAAGATCAATACATGTCTGATGAGGGAATTGGAATCACTAACATTAACTCACATTCGTTAATTAAAATCACAGCGTAAGGGGGGCTAATCAATGGCTAGACCTTATATCGGTGGAACAAATGGCGGAGTAAAAGTAGTATCAGCTGATACATCTTTACAATTAGCAGATTCTGGGAAAACTGTTTTCTTAGATGGTAGCGCAGCTAATGTGCTTACCTTACCTGCTCTTTCTAAAGGGTATGAGCTAAAGGTTATTTTAACAGCTACAGGAGCAGCACCAACAATAGTAACTAATAGTAGTGCCAACATAATGGTTGGAACTGTATTAAGTGCTAATAACGATGCAGCTCAAGCTATACAGTCTGATGCAGATGCAGACACTATCACTTTTGTTGATGGTGCAGCACCTGGTGACTATTGCGATTTAATATGCGATGGTACAAATTGGTATGTATTTGCTTTTTCTGGTGTAGATAGTAAAATAACTATTACTAAGGAATCCGCTTAATTAGTTTAACAGAACTAGGAGCAAGTCGTATAAAGGGCTTGCTCCAAATCTGCAACAAAGGAAACTATGGACTTTAAAGATAAAATAACATATTATATAAGTACAACAGACGGATACACTGACGCAGAAGCGCAGCAATACATTATTGATGGTTGTTATGATGTGTATAGAAAGTTTAAATCGTTAGAAGGATCAGACACTGCTCAAAAATTTGGAGTATGGTCAGATCCTGCTATAACAAATGGAACTGCTATAGATATAGACGAAGTACATGAAATTATATATGTACAAAGAAACGGTATACCTGCTATACAAGTTAGCCCTAGCAATATACATAAATATACAGATGTTGATTCAATGCATTATGCTTCAGCTAATGATCCTGTATATTATTTTCAAGAACAATATATGACTGTTAAACCAGCACCAGATGGATCTAATCCTTTATATTATATATTTTTACCAACATATGCAGTAACAGCTTATGATGGTCCAACTTCATCAATAGATAAGTTTCCAGCAGAATATTATGATTATGTATTAAAATACGCTGCTTATAAAATAGCAGAAGCATTAGCACATAATTATATGGAAGATGAAGAAGACGCAGAATTAAATCAATTGATGACTGGTAGAGCAGGAGCTCTAAAAGTAGAATATATGGAAATGTTTTCAACAGGAGGAACAGAACAATAATGACTTTAAAGCAAATGATAGAAGTAATAAAAGAACAACATCCTGAAGTATCAGATCAAAGAATTATACAATTATTAAATCGTGCAAACAGAGAATTTAGTATACAATCTAGAGTATCAAACAGCTCTTATGTAGTATCAGGAGGTACAGTAAAGAATCAAACATATTATACTTTACCTACTGCTATCACAACAATAGAAGATGTATACATTAATAAAGAATGCGCTGATAGATTAGCAGGTAAACCAAAGAAAGAGGATGAGGATTTAACTTAATGGAAAAAGATAGATTCGGATATGGGACAAAAAAAATTACTGAAAAACAATTTAAAGATGCATTAAAGCATGAATTAATGATGATGAAGATGGCTGAAAATGATTACGAAGTATTAAGAAATGATTCTAAAATAACAAAAAGATTTCTAAAAGGACAAGTAGGAACATTTAAAATGAATCCAAATAGACCAGAATTAAAAACTATAACAAATTATTTTATGCAAAATCCTAAAATAGCTGGTAAAATGATACAGTCCGATGAAGAATTTTGGACTAATATGAGAATGCATTTATTTCCTCAACATGAAAAAAATAGATGGGGAATGAGTGAAAAAGATTGGAACAATAGAAATAAAGGATTTATAGGAAGGATGTTTTCATAATGGCTAAAGATAGATTTGGATATGGTAATGAATGGGAAGATAGAGGGTATTTTAGCAGGTCTATTCAATCTGCACCTCTTCAATTAGGTACAGGAGCAGTTAGTATAGCTCATGCAAAATGGATGTTAGATCCAAGAAGACCTAATCAAACTCATGCAGCTAGAAATGTTGCTTTAAATAAAGAATTATATAATTTAAAACCAAGTGGTACAAAAATAAACTTTTTAAACAATACAGCTTGGTATAATCAAATGATTCCTGGAATGGGCAGTGCATATGATCCAACTAAAAATACTGTTAATGTAGCTTCTAAGTTTAAGTCTAATTTTGATCCAGGTATATTTGCTCATGAATTAGGTCATGCAGAACAATTTAATAAGGGTGGTAAGTTTACTAAATTAAATAATAAATTACAGACTCCTAGTAGAATGGCATTAAGTTTTGGAATAATACCACAGCTTTTTGCTGATAATCAAGAAAGAGCTAAAGGATATGCGCAGTTAGCAACATTAGCCTCAGCACCTACAATAATAAATGAGTTTGACGCATCTAGAAGAGGTAGAAACTTACTAAAAAAGGCAGCTAAAAAATCAGGTAATAAATTATCATTTTTACAATCATTAGCACCTTTTAAAGGAATGCCAAGTTATTTATTGACAGCAGCCTTACCTTTATTGTATTATAATTATCTAAACAAAAGGGGTGCTTATAAACAAGAAGGACAAAAAAAAGTTAATAAGAAATGGGGTTCATAAATGGCGGTATTAAATTCAAATGGATATGTATGGTGGATAGAACGTGGTAAACTAGCAATAGGTATTAGTTCTACTTATGGATCAGAAGTTTCACCCCCATCTAAAGCAGGACATGTAGTTAGAGTATATGGTAAAGAAATAGCTACTATAGATAATGGCGGTGGTACTGAATTAAGTAAATTTAGTACTGGTAGTTCAATTAACTTAGCAGAGTATTCTAAATTACCAGAACAATTTCATGATGCTCTTGTTGCTAAAGTAATAGAATATTTATATAGAAAAAATGTAGAAGGTATACCTCTAGCTGATTATTGGAGCAAAGTTTATATGGCTCATTTAATAGAAGCTAAAAAATATGCTAATTCAAGGAGATTAGACACAGGTTTTAATATTAAACAACATGACATGTAGGAGTTTTAATGACGACTTGGAATAGAGATGATTCAGATTTAACTACCGTATTAGGACTTAACTCTACTACTGTTGGAAATATACGTATTACAGGAAACACTATAGGTCATTCTTCTGATACAGATATACTTACCTTTGCAGAAAACACATTAGATATAACAGCATTAAACGTAGATATTAACGGTAGTCTTGATATTAAAAATTCTGCTGGCAATACAACATATGTTAGTTTATCTAGTTCTGGTATTTCTGGTACATTAATTACAGCAGCACAACCAAATATAACTACAGTAGGTACAATTGGAACAGGAGTTTGGAATGCTACTGCGTTAACAGCAGCTAAAGTACCTGATCATGATAACTTAAATGGATTTGTTGTTAATGAACATTTAGATTGGACAAATAATCAAGGTTCTGCGGATATACATCAAAGTAATATACCATGGGCAAATGGACAATCATTTGATAATGACAATGCAGGTATTGTTCCTAATCCTGGATCTACAGGAACTACTACAAAATATTTAAGAGAAGATGGTAATTTTCAAATACCTCCAGATACAAACACACAGTTAAGTACAGAAGAAGTACAAGATATAGTAGGAAATATGTTTTCTCTTAATACTGAAGTAAGAATATCAGCTACTTATGTAGATGGAGGTGTAGGAGCAGGTAAGATAAACTTAGAAGTAGATGATTTAAATACTGATACAACTTATACAGGTGGAACAAATTTAACATTAGATGGAACAACTTTTAATGTAGCTGATGCATTTCTTATTAATAGTGGAGATGATTCAACAAGTGGAGTTATAACAGCAGGTGGTTTTACAACTACTGGTACTTGGACATTTGATACATCAGCAGGTGGTACTACAGGAATTACAAACGTAAATGTAGGAAGTGCGTTTACAGATAGTGACACTACAATAATGAGTGCAGGTGCTATAAAAGAAAAAATTGAATCATATAATTACAGTGCAACAACTGGAACAATTACATCAGTAGAAGTAACAACAGATACAGGTTCTGGGGGAAGATATAATCAAAGTAGTAGCGCAGCATCAATTAGTATATTAGGTACAAGCGGTATTGGTGTAACTAATAGTAGTGGCACTATTACTGTTACGTCAGTACCTAGTGAAATAGATCATGACTCTTTAGATAACTTTGCAGCTAACGAACATTTTAGACAAGCAGATATAGTTACAGTAGGGAGTATTACTACTGGTGAATGGACTGCAACTCCAATAGCTCATGCTTATATAGGTAATGATGCTATTGAAGGAGATAATTTAGCAGACAATGCAGTTAATAGCGAGCATTACACAGATGGATCTATTGATACTGATCATATAGCTGATGACCAAGTTACATATGCTAAAATACAAAATGTTAGTGCTACTGATAGAATATTAGGTAGAGATTCTTCAGGAGCAGGTGTAATAGAAGAAATAACTCCTGCTAATTTACGAGCTATGATTAATGTAGAAAATAATTCTACAGCAGATCAAACTCAAGCTGACATTAATGGGCTGGCTATAACAACAGTAGGTACTATTGATAGCGGTACTTGGCAAGGCACTGCTATTGCAGATACTTATATATCATCAGCATCTACTTGGAATGCTAAACAAAATGCTATAACCTTTGGAATAGGTTTAACAAATATTCCATTATGCACAGCTGATGTAGCAAGAAGTGATTTTTTGAAAATTTCTGCAGATGCAGATATGATGGAAGGAAGAACTGCAGCAGAAGTAAAATCAGACTTATCATTAAATAATGTAGAAAATACTGCACTAAGTACTTTTGCAGGTACAAGTAATATTACTACATTAGCTAGTAACTTATCATTAGGTGGTAGTCCAACAACTACTACACAAACAGCATCTGATAACTCTACAAAAGTAGCAACTACTGCTTATGTAGATAACCAAGTTTCTACAATAGTAGATTCAGCTCCTGGTACATTAAATACATTAAATGAATTAGCAGCAGCCTTAGGAGATGATGCAAGTTTTTCTACAACAGTAACTAATTCAATAGCTACAAAAGCACCATTAGCAAGTCCTACATTTACTGGTACAGTAACTGTTCCTGCTACAATAGCAAGAACAGGCGATTTAACATTAGATGTAAGCGGAGATATAACTTTAGATGCAGATGGTGGTGATGTAATTATAGTAGATAATAGTCCAAGCACTCTTAAACCAAGTTTTCAAATAACATCTACTGATGCAGGTTCATATGGTCCTGTTGTTCAATATAAACATAGCAGCGCATCTCCTTCTAATACTGATTTAATTTTTATTGGATCTTACGTTGGTAAAAATGATGCAGACCAAGATGTTAATTATATGCAAGATTCTGTTACTTTAGCAAGTGTAGCAGATGGTCAAGAGACTAGTAAATATAATTTAGGACTTATAACTAATGGAACTAATAGATCAGCATTAGAATTTGTATCATATACTGATAATACTATTGATACTACCATAGGATATGGAGCAGCATCATCTACTAATATTACTGGTGATTTAACAATTACTGGTGGTAATATAACAAATGCAATAACATTTGATGCTGGTATTACTGATGCAGGAACAATAGCAGCAGGTACATGGAATGGAACAGCTATAGCTGATGGTAAGATAGCCAGTGCTTCTACTTGGAATAGTCTAGTTACTAATGCTACTCATACAGGAGATGTTACAGGATCTACTTCATTAACGATAGCTGCTGATGCTGTAACCTATGCTAAGATGCAAAATATGACTGATGCCAGGATGCTAGGAAACAATG
>Ga0163179_10001165_pt1 | contig 18713 bp, 17 predicted proteins | sample AtlANTMetagenome_FD_109643 | JGI IMG/M metagenome (GOLD analysis project Ga0163179, IMG submission 109643) | Marine eukaryotic phytoplankton communities from the Atlantic Ocean - Atlantic ANT 2 Metagenome | ecosystem: Environmental > Aquatic > Marine > Oceanic | place: North Atlantic Ocean... | reverse complement strand
GTTGGATGGTTGGGCGAACGCGATCGCTTGCAACAGATGTTGACCAAACGTCGTCAATTGTTCAATGACCGATGTGAAAAGGAAGGTGTGCCGATTCTGCCGAGCCATGATGGATACTTCGCCTTCCTTCCACACGAGACTCCTGAACCGATTGCTCAAGCCGCTGCGGCTCGAGGTTTGTACGTGGTTCCACTCAAGGGTGGCATCCGCATTGGTCTGTGCTCAATCCCCACCTACAATGCTGACAGGGCCGCAGGTATTTTGGCCGAGGCGTGGCGCATGAGTGCCTGAGGACACCCAATGCAAGCTACACCTTGGCAGCAACCCGCAGTGATGGTGAATGCTGGACCGTCAAAATGGTGGTCCTGGGGTTTGGCCATTTTCGTCTGCATCTCTTTGTTTGGAAGCTTTGTTGGGACTGCAATCTATGCAGTCATCCCCTATGATTCACTATTGTTTGACTGGGAGCCTGAAGAACCCGGTGAATACCCCGCCAACGGAACTGAAGAGGAACAAGCGGAATGGAATGCGACCGAATACGAGTGGAATGAGTATCAATCAATCAAGACCATGTTGGATGGTATGGAAGAGTTGAAACCACAATTTGTCATTACTGGGATTCTCACGATTGCTGCCGGAATCCCTGCAATTTACTTCTTGTTCAAACAGGACCGGAAAGGCTTCAACTTCACGTTTGGTTGGTTGGCCATCAGTACGACGACACAAGTGTGGCTTCGAATCAAGATGCAAAGTGCAACCAGTGGAATCTATGACAATATGGAAGCTGAGGAATTGGCAGGACTCGAAACCTGGCTTTCAATTCAACGAGGATTGGAGGTTGCTGGTGTGGTGATTTGCAACACTTTCCTGCTGATGATTGTCATCATGTGTTATCTGAAAAGTCAAGGTACCGGCCACGTTGAAGAAAGTGGATTCCATTTGTCCAACAACAACACACAGGGCGAACCTTGATTTCCTGTATTGGTTAAGCGAGGACCATGCAGCCAAACCTCAACAACATGGTATTCTCCAATACCGAGACAATTCCAGGAATGTCCATTACCCAATCCTTGGGTGTGGTCACAGGATCAACCGTACGTGCAAAGAACGTCTTCAAGGACATTGGAGCCGCATTCAAGAACATCGCGGGTGGAGAAATTGTGGCCTATACAGAACTACTCCAAGAATCAAGAAATGAAGCCTTGTTCCGAATGCTGAATGACGCCGCTGCTCGAGGAGCCAATGCCGTGGTCAATGTGCGATTCGCAACATCTTCGGTTGCAGGTGGCGCCGCCGAATTGCTTGCTTATGGAACCGCAGTTGTCGCACAGTGAGGTGATTTTTTGGCAGAAGGTGAACCATTCATCGGTTTGATCATTGTTGGACTTGTCTTACTGTTTACCATTGGACCTTGGGTGTTGAGTCTGATTGCAACCTTCTTGTATCAGCCGAGTCAACGAAAGAAATTGCTGGCGCGAGAAACTGCGTTCGCCGCGACCGGAGATACGCTCACGACTCTGAAGAAACCCTTTGGTGACAAAGAAATCAAAGAATTCACAATGGTTTCTGCGAATGTCGTCATGTCCCCCAGTTGGGTGCAGATGTGGATTGGGAGTATCATCACCATCTTTGGTGGCGAAATCAATGTCTTCACCAAGATTGTCGATTGGGCTCGTCGTGAAGCCAAACAACGGCTTCGTGAACAAGTCGCTGAGGCTGGTTTTGATGCAGTAATCAATGTCCGATTCGAGACCACAGTCATGTCCAGAACCCGTGGTGGAAAAGATCGAACATCAGGGGTCGAAATTCTGGCCTATGGGACTGCAATCAAGTACTGATGGATGGGTCAAATTGCAGCATTTACGGACCAATTTGTTCATTGCATCTTGGACCTTGATTCTACTCGCAGCTGGCATTTCTGTGGGCATCTCAGGTTCTGGTGGTTTGGCTGTAGCAGCCCCACTTGGAATTGTGGGCAGCATCATGCTGGTCTGGGCGATTTCCATGAAAGAGGAACCTCAAGGTTTGACTGAAGAAGAAATCACGAATTGGGCACCTGAAGCAGATCCACTCCCCCCGGGAGCCGGTGGCTCAGTCATGTACAGAGTGGACACCACTTTGGATGAACCCATTCGAACCAGTATTCTGTGTGGTTCCTGTGGCCATGTTGAGTGGGTTGAAGGCAAAAAACCGGTAGCATACACTTGCATCGGCTGTGACCTACAACTCTGGGAAGAAGAGGAATGAGAACGCGCTTTTCGCGGAACGGTCAAGAAGAAGACGCGAGGAGGCCTCCTACGGAGGCCAACCTGTGGAACTGTCCAACAATGAGAAGCGGATGCTGAAAGCACTGCGTTCTCGACCCACAGACATCTGGACCTTGGATGAGGTGTTGACTGCCTGTCAATGGGATGATCAAGCCTATGTCGCTGGCTCTGGACTCGCATTGGCTGAACATGGTCTCGTAGACATTGACACGACCAAGTCGACGATTTGGTCCCTTGGCGCAGAAGGTATCACTGCGAATGAGCAAGGTTTGCTTGAGCAACGGATTTGGGACTGGCTGCAAGGTCAGCCTGAAGATGAACGCGGCATGAAGGATTTGCAAGCCGGTGGACTGACCACCAAACAAGAAACCGGTGTCGGTATTGGTTTGCTCAAGGGACTGGGCTGTACCTTAGAGCAAGGAAAATTTGCAATCCCTGAAAATACTGATTCGATTATTGTCACGCTGGTTGCCCGCAAGTCATTCCTTGAACAATGTGAATCGGGTGCAGACGAATCTGACTTGGATGCCGATTTACTTGCCCATTTTCGAAAACGTAAGGCCCTGCTTGAGGCAACTGATGGAACCACCCGTACGTGGAAGTTGAGTGATGCAGGTCGTAAATTGTCTGAATCCAAACTGGAAGAGCGATTGCAAGTGGTCGAAATTACTCCCGAGCTCTTGCAGGGAGAAGATTGGCGTGAGGCGGATTTCAAATCCTATGATGTGGAACTGGATGCACCCGTTCCAGCTGGTGGAAGACCCCACCCCATGATGGCACTGATTGAGCGTATTCGCAGTATTTTCCTCGAAATGGGCTTTGACGAGATTGATGGGGATTTTGTTCAAACCGCGGGATGGAACATGGACGCACTATTCATCCCCCAAGATCATCCCGCCCGTGAGATGCAAGACACATTCTATTTGACGAATCCTGAAAGTATCCCCATCGAACAAAATTACCTTGATGACTGGACTTCAATTCACGAAAGTGGTGGCGAAACAGGAAGCACAGGTTGGGGTGGAAGTTATTCTACTGATGAAAGCCAAAAAGGACTATTGCGGACCCATACCACGGTAAACACGGTGCGATATCTGGCTGAAAAGCCCGATGTCCCTTGTCGTGTTTTCGGGATTGGACGCGTATTCCGAAAGGAAACGATTGACCGAACTCACTTGCCTGAGTTCCATCAGATTGAGGGGATTATCATGGAACCTGGTGCGAGCCTACCCATGTTGGTCACGACCCTCAAGACATTCTACGAAAAGATGGGGTATCCAGAAGTGCGGGTCCGACCAGCTTACTTTCCCTACACTGAACCTTCACTTGAGGTTGAAGTCAAATGGCGTGGACAATGGCTGGAACTGGGAGGTGCAGGCATCTTCCGTCCTGAGGTGACTGAGCCTTTGGGTTGCCAATGGCCCGTTTGTGCTTGGGGCATGGGGCTTGAGCGATTGGCCATGCTGGTATTAGGCCTTGATGATATTCGACAATTGTACATCTCAGATTTAGAATGGTTGCGCAACCAACCATTGTTGTGAACTCAATCAATCATTTTTCGCAGGCATCGACGAGTGATGCAGTTGAATTCGTAGATTACCTGAAGAATCAACGATGTATCCAAACGTATACTCAACTTTGACTTCGTCTCCATCAGAGCTGGTAAAGTAATAGTTGCCCATGGCCAAAGCCGTTGTCTCTTGAACAATGATGTCTGTATTCTCAAACCGAACATTCGTCCATCCCTTAATTGCAAATCCTTTGTCTTCTGGACATACATTGTTAGAGGCGACAAAGTAGGACAATGCACCGTCAAATGTCGGACGGAATGGCTCGATGGCAGCCAAGGTTGGTTTGAACAATACTGGAGTCAATCCGTATGCATACAATGTCTCAACATGTGTTCGAGCGATTTCGACATAATCGCCACCACTGTTGTGCGCTGTGGAGATAGCGACAATGCCCTCGCCCCATGCATGTTGAGCACCTTCAACGTCAGCCACTGTAACCATGTTACCACCCTAATACGAAATTATTGGAAGCCAATACAAAATCTTTCTCAATTGTTCAAACTGAGTTTGTATTAATCAGGACCTGCGACGTTTCCGGCTCCCATGCAGATTGTACACGATGCGTGGTCGCTTTTTCGAATCTGGCTGAGATTTGGCAGAGTATGAACGACTGATTCCTTCTTTTCTCGAAATGCCCTCATCTACAATCGGTTCTGGATAATCCACGCCAATGATACAACCATACTTGTTCTGTTCATCTCGGCTCATCAACCAAGGCTGGTGAATATGTGATGTTGGAACATGACGTAATTCCTCCACCCATTCTCTGATGAATTCACCTTCAGGATCTTGATCACGCGATTGCTTTGAGATAGAATATGCCCGAACAGAATTAATCCCAGTCACACCTGATTGCATTTGAACTTGAGACCAATGAATTCCCGGTTCATAGTCCAAGAACAATCGGGCCAAATGAAGTCCTGTCAATTGCCAAGGGAGCCAAAGGGTGTATGAAGCGATAGATTGGAGCATGGCCCGCATTCTGAAATTTATCCAGCCAGTTGCACTCAATGAACGCATACATGCATCGAAGAATGGCCAGCCCGTATTCCCCTGCGACCAAGCACGAAAGTGAGTATCATGCATCAACCGCTCCATGTGTACATCGATTTCTGGATTCATGGCGATGGTATCCAAGGTCACTTCATGTTCTAGTCGTTGGATGAAATGACAATGCCATGCCAAGCGACTTCTGAACGAACTCAAACTGCCAGTCCAACCCAAATTTTCCTTCGCTCGGGGATTTCTCTTTACAAGCTGAGACTTGCGATTACTATATTCTAGAATCTGTCGAATACTGATACATCCAAGACTGATGTAAGGAGAAAGTCGTGAGCATGCAGTTTGAGCTGAAAGGGGACTTGACATTCCTTTTCTGTAAGTTCGGCCCCTTCCTTCAAGAAAGGATTGCAATACATCCATGGCTGCCGATTCCCCTGGTTCTGGACGGTGAATCAGAGGGCGAGCTATCATCCCCAAGTCTGTGAGTGTCGGTATCTGATCTGAATTTATTCCAAATGGTGCGATGATCTCTCCAATAGGTTCGATCACTGAAACTTCCATTCGTGAATCTCGTTGGTGTTTCCAGTTGTCTCTAGTTTTCAATTTTCTAATCACACCATTTGTTGGTGACTCGGAGAATTTGACCCCTTGTGATTCACACCACTTTGCGACTGCCTTATCACGATCCCAAGACCATTGCAGTCCTGTTTCTTCGTTCCCATAAATCGCTTCAATTCGATTCATTTGATGAATTTCCTCGATTTTTTCTACAACATCACCGTAGTTGAATAACAATACCCCACCTATCGATTCTATGTCTGACTTCAGCACCTGAAGACAATCCAGTTCCCATTCAATATGGATTGGATCAACATCTTGTCTACGGACTCTGATAGAATCTAAATTGAACAAACAGACTATTGGCTTACCGCGACTTTTAGCAAGGGTCAACGCGGGATTATCGGCAAGACGTAAATCTCTCCGAAACCAAACAAGTGAGACGGACACTATCGTCCTTAATCAGCGGGAGTAATAAATAATGTTTGAATCCACAAACGATGTATTCAACCACTTTTCTGATGGTGGACGCTGGGGGATTTGAACCCCCGGCCTTCTGGTTGCAAACCAGACGATCTTCCAGCTGATCTAAGCGCCCTTATCTTGCCGGAATCGCCTTTGCTTCTTCAGTTCGACGGTGCTTCACCCAACTGCGACAGGAGAGATTCAAGGATGCGAAGCAATCCACGAAGTGTAACTTCTGAGACACCGACAACCTTGCACACTTCCGACTGTGTTCGTGGATGCCCACGGTTTTGGGCGGCCTTGTACAACATTACACCGGCAACTCCGGCCGGCTTCTTTCCCTGCCACTCCATGGATTCACCAACGCGACCCCATAGGTAGTTGGCCTCACCGAGTACAGGTGCGGGCAAACCGAGGTCACTGTGGAACTTATCCAGATACTCCGCTGGACCACTCACGTGGTGTGCATTGAGCCTGCGGGCGACCAAACGAATGGTTCGCTTCAGTTCCTTCTCACCCATTCCTTCTTCGTCAACCATATCGAAGTTCGCAGCGATTTCCTCAATCTTTCTAGGCAAACGAGCCTGGCGAGCTGCGAGATAGACACAAGCGGCGGCTACACCTCGAATGCTTCTGCCCGTGACGATACCTTGGTCAGCGGCATGCCGGTACAGACGGGCTGCCTCCTCAACCAAAGCTGGAGGAAGATTTCCACGGTCACGAATGAATTGCATGGCTTTAGTCAGGTTTCGCGCGCGCGAGGAACGGGTTTTGCTACGCTCGTCAATCAGTGCACGTCGGCGCCAATGCTTGGCGTCACTTCCCTTGATTCCGTGCCGTGCTGCTCCCGAACCCGAAATGTCACTTCGTGAGATAGAGGTGTTCAGACCCTTGTCTGACAGAGAATCTCGAATCGGTGCGCCCACGCGTGAGCGATCGGTGCCATCGGAATAATTGGTCCACTCTGCACCGGGGTCGATGGCGTTCTCCTCTGCAACGTGACCACAGGCACCACAGTAGGTTTCACCACGAACCTCATCCTCATTCCACTCTGTCAATCCACATGCCTTGCACGGCGTGGTTTGACCAACGGTTCGGCGCTGGGATGGACGGCCCGCACCGATTGGTGATTTTCTGTTGCTCTTACTTTGATGCTCGGACTCTGCTCTCTCTTTGACCATATTACTCAACCTCGGGTTAACATCTATACGCCGTAGTATTTAAACATATTGAATTGTAGTTGGATTTTCATTCCAGTGCATGGTTGCATTCAATAGAAATTATCCGCCCCAATACATGTTGGCGACCTATGTAATATTACATTGTGTTTTTTAGCCTTAAAATGTTCGTGAAGATGTGTCAATTTTAATTGAAATTAGCCCACTTCATCGTGGGCAAGTTCATGGAGGGTCTGCAATGCGTACCGTCTATGCCTGCCACGGTGGTGTTGGGAGCCCAATGGGGAGATGAGGGCAAAGGGAAGATGGTTGATCAATTGGCCAGTGAAGCCAGTTGGGTTGCACGGTTCCAAGGTGGGAACAATGCCGGACACACGATTGTCATCGGAGACCGCACACTCAAACTCAACCACCTACCGAGTGGAATTACCTATCCTGACTGCCAATTGATCCTTGGAGATGGGATGGTCATCGACCCTTGGACTTTGGAAAAAGAGTTGCAAGATTGGTATGCTTTTGGTCAAGAGCGCCCAGAAGGTGTTCGACTTTGGATTAGTGAGCGTGCTCATGTTAACCTACCCTTCCATCGCAGAATCGACGGGACCGATACCAAAATTGGGACCACCAAGCGTGGCATTGGTCCAACATACGGTGACAAAATCGAGCGTGTTGGCGTACGATTCTGTGACATACCTTCTCGAATGGCAGACCCGGATTGGTTGGCATACACTGCAGACCGGATGAATGCACGTCTCGACTTGTACGGCATCAAGGATACCGTGCCATCTGAAGACGACCCCGTGGGTTGGAACACCATCTCCCGACAAGCGAGTCTTCATGGTGAAATCACACCTCAGTCACTCGCGCTTGATCTCTCTTGGGTTTGGCAGCGCTTTGGAAAAGCGGTCGCACCCACAGGAATCATGCTAGACATGGCCTTGAAACAGGGCGAGAGCATCCTCTTGGAGGGCGCTCAAGGATGTTTGTTGGACATTGATCAAGGAACTTTTCCTTTCGTCACTTCTTCTGTAACCAGTCGAGGCAATGCCACCCATGGTGCAGGTATTCACCCAGGACATGTCGAGAAAACATACGGTGTAGTCAAAGCCTACACAACCCGCGTTGGAGAAGGTCCATTTCCAACCGAGTTGTACGATGGAAAGGGGATGTCTGACCCAGATGGGAAACATATGGCAGATGTTGGACACGAATTCGGAACCACAACCGGACGCCCTCGCCGCTGTGGATGGTTAGATCTGGTTGTGCTCCGACATGCACATCGATTGAACGGTTTTGATGGAGCAACCCTGACCAAACTAGATGTTCTTGGCGGGATTTCTGATCTGAAAATTTGTATCGGATATACCATTGATGGTGAACCCTGCCACGACGTTCCAGCAGACATTGGGAAATTGGCACGTTGTAAACCGGTTTACGAAACAGTACCTGGATTTGAGGCACTTTCATTGGAGCAATGGCTAGAGATTGCAAGAACTGCTGCCCGGGAAGGTACTGGATTCCAAGCACTTCCTGATAATGCTAGGGCCTACGTTGAGAAAATTGAGAGTCTCATTGGATTCCCCATCATCAGTGTCGGGGTCGGCCCCGACAGAGAAGCAACAATTGAGAGAAATTGAACAGCGACGGAGTCAAGTAGGAGTTTTGGGAGGCGAAAATATGGGATTCAAATCGAAGGCACGGAAAGCTCGCGGTGATAGCGGCAAATCCGATGACAAGAAGAGACGTCGAAAAGAGCAGGAAGATGGTGAGAAACCCTGCTGCATCAAGGGTTGTGACACATGGGCTGACAAGAGCCACGGGGGCCGAAGTATTGCCTTTGACAACCTCGCTGATGTCTGGGACGAAGATGAGTTAGTCGGCGAAGGGCGGCGGTTGGCAATTTGCAAGCCCTGCTATCGACATTACAAGAAGGAAAAGAAGGAAGACGAGAGCCAAACTTGGTGATTACTCGTTTGACCAAGCGGGTTCAGGTGTCAACCAATGACACGTTTCTGCTGGTTTGGGCCAACCTTTCGGTAAACGACCTTCGCCATCGATTCTTTGCTGAACTGATTCAGTGTGTTTTTGCAGAATATCGATACATTGATCCGCGCCGATAATCGCATCACCACGGCCACATACAATCAATTCCGGTTTCAGCGCACGTACCTTCTCGAGACTGGCCTTCATTTGCAATAGGTTGCCCGTGGGCATGTCCGCTCGAGATGGATTCTGAGATGAGGGGATCAAATCTCCACAAATGATGGTTGACTTTTCTGCAATCCAAAAACTGCAGGCATCCATCGTGTGTCCGGGTGTATGTATGACCTCGATTGTAGCATCACCTAAGGCAAATTGATCCCCATTAGCAAATCCTGTTGCCTCAAAGACCGGCATATCGGAATCATACCGACTGGCCCACGTTGTGAATAAGTCACCACCAGCGATGGGAGCCACAGCGTCTTCATGAATGCATATTTCCGCCTCAAACACTTCAGCCAAGTGAGGGGCTGCACCACAGGTATCGTAATGTCTGTGTGTCAATAGAATCGCCTCGACCTTGGGGCGGCCGGCTAGATGAGGCCGTAATCGCTCAACCAAATTGGTTTGATACCACGATGTACCAGAATCAATGATAAACGAAGATTGAGTACCTGAAAGCACGATACAGGCAGAATCATGGTGGATGCCAGGCAATCGTTCCAACCTCATGTGACCAACTCAATCGAAGCGCCGACGACCCATGACCATGACGGTTTCGACGCCCCCTATAGGGGGCGGTAGAATTCCACGCCGATTAAATAGGGGGAGCAGGTCGGCCGGACATGGCACGATTCCCCGAGGCTGAAGCACGCCTACTCGGTGTGAAGATTTGCATGAAGTGTAATGCTCGCAATGCTCTACGTGCCACACGCTGCCGAAAGTGCGGCTACAAAGGTCTTCGTTTGAAGAACAAGGAAGCCAAGGTCTGAGGCCTCGCTTTTTTGATTCTACTTCATTACGCCACATTTGGATTCAACTGTGTCGGTGTATTTACAGAGTACTGGTCACCTTCGGTGACTGATGCGACGAGACTGGACGGAGGATGACGAGGCAGTCAGCCCCGTAATTGCCACCGTTCTGTTGATGGCAATCACCGTCTTATTGGCCAGTGCAGTCTATCTGTTGGTGGACGATGCCATCACAACGCCTGACAAGGGCGAACCCTATGCCAAGATGAGCGTTAGAGCGTTGGACAATGGGTACCAAGTGGTTCGTTTCACGGACCTTTCGCAAAACTTGTACACGTCCGGAGTCAGCTTCACTTTGACGCCCCCTGCAGGAATCAATGCAACCTCAATCACCGGATACGCGAATGATGCTGACGTTTACGGTGCGGTTGGAGAACCCGTCACATTCCATGACAGAGACGCTTCATTCACCGTGAATCGTGGAGATTATTTCGTCATCAACGCCAGTGACACAGGTACTGATGTAGGTGGATGGACGATTTACGTCCGTTCAATCGGTCCTTCTGGAGGAGTCACCGAATTGGCGGCCCTGCCCCTTCCAGCGACGGAATGATGAGGAAGGGCTCATTCGCAGGTCTGTGGACAAACATTCCAAGATGGAGATCCTTGTGGTCAATCCGACTGAGGGAGCCATCCACAGTGCAGGTTTACCGCCTTCGAAAAGCCATCTCATTCGATGGGTTTTGATGGCTGCTCAGAGTCAACAAACCGTGACCATCAGTGGCATCAGGGGTGCTGCGAGAGATGCCTGCTCCATGCGGGATGCACTCATCGAATTGGGTGTCCAAATTGAAATTGAGGAACACACGTGGACTGTGCATGGAGTTGGAAAAAATGGTTTTTCTACCCCAGAAAGCATACTTGATTTACACAACTCCGGCACCGCGTTCCGTCTCCTTTCATTTGCCTGTTTGCGCAATGGACGTCAGATTCAGATTACAGGTGACGCGACCCTGGAATCGCGAATTGATCGTGATTTCTGGAATTCATTGGGAATCGAAGTGCAGTTTCAATCAGATCAACAAAATCTGCCATTTCGAATATGTGGACCATTCAACAAACAGAAGTTGACAATCGATGGATCAAAAACCAGTCAACATCTATCATCAATTCTGCTCTCAATGCCAGCAAGAATTAAGCCACTTGATTTGACTATAGAAGGAGATATTGTAAGCTCAAGACATGCCCAGCTTTCATTCGATATTGCAGCGAAATGTGGCTCGCAAAACCAGTTTGGTAATTGGCGATTTTTACCTTGGGAATGCCAACCACCTTCACATGTCGAGATCCCAAATGATGCATCCCACATTTCTTTTTGGAAGTTGTACGAGATTCTACATGGTACTAAACTCAAAATTCCAAACGTGGAATCAGAAGATTCGATAGGAGCTGAAATATTATCTGATCTGGACTTCAATATTGAACAAACCATTGATTTGAGACTGGCAAATGATCTCATTACACCGCTGGCCGCTGCATTGGCTTTGGGAGGCGGGGGGAAAATTGTGGGGGCAAGTCATGCGAGATACAAGGAAACAAATCGCATCGAGCAGACCTCTGAAATGCTTGGAAAATTTTCCATCCAGGTTGAATGTACCAATGATGGTTTGTTGATTCCTGGTGGACAATTGCCAGCTTCACCAGAAACAATTGTACCGACGTATGGAGATCATCGTATGCAGATGACGGCAGCCGTTTTGGCAACCAAGGTTGGTGCGAGGATTGAGGGAGCCAAGTTACACGAGGTTTCGTTTCCAAGATTTCTTGATTTCCTTCAACCGTGACGCCCAAAGTGACCGTCCAATTTACCCAAACTCATTCTGAGTACAGTCGGTCGACCATGGACACAGGCCCATGGATTCGGAATAGTACGCATGTCAGCCAGCAATCGTCGCATTTCAGGCAAGGATAGTTGCTGATTTGCTTTCACGGCTCCACGGCAGGATTTCATGAAAGCAATTTCATCGGCAAGGTTCTCAACCGTTTCCAATCGTTTTGCACCCGATTCCAATTCTGAAAGCACGTCAGAAATGAACGATTCGAGTCTTTCACTGCCTAGAAGTAATTGAGGGACTGCGACCAAGTTGAGTTCTTGATCGAAAGCAAATCCAATATCACCCATCTTTTCGCTATTGCCCCGCAGAGTTTCAGATTTTGATGCACTCAAATCAAGTGGGATGGGGGACACCAATTCTTGACTTTCCCAAGAAGTCATGTTGGCCCTAAGACGCTCGTAACGTACACGTTCATGCAACGCATGCTGATCAATGACAAACAATTCATCGGCACCTTGCGCGAGTATGTATGAATCGGCAAATTGGGCCAAAGGAATCATCTCGGGTACATCCGTCACTTCGACATCCAATGGACTCGGCTCTGAAAGTGGAGATACGCTATGTTCACCCGTGCACCAACGATGTAAATCACGCTCCGCACTGGATAGAGCCGGTGCAATCTTTTCAACTCCTAAATCTGGAAGAGTTTGCTGAGTGAGTGGTGACTCACTTACCTTAACTTCAGATTTCTTAATCGGTTTTTCAATCGGTCCAGCATAAGTGATTCGAGTTTGTGCGGATTCGGCCCAAACCGGGAGTGGTGCATGCTCCTTCTTGGGCGAATCAACCTCGACTGAAATCGATTCAATCGGGCTGGAATCTGGTGTCATTGAGCCGGTCGGCAATTCGAGTAAAGTGTGCTTGATTGCACGCTCTAATCTTTCCAACACCCGCCATGAATTCTTGAGGCGAACTTCTCTCTTCGTAGGGTGTACATTCACATCCACTTCATCCGCAGGAAGATCTAAGTTGAGGACGCAAATTGGATGTCTACCAACCATCAATCTTGTATGATAACCTCGTCGAATGGCCTGTGTAAATGGGGAGTTAGCTACAGGCCGACCATTGATGATAACATGAATTTCATCACCCTTCGAACGATTCAACTCAGGCGGAGAAATCCAACCTGACCACTCTTCATCTCCAGGCGCATTGGAATCATCTTCAGAACATTGCAAAGCAACCAATCGTTCAGCGGATGCTCCGATTAAATCGAATAGGCGATCTGTCGCCTCAACACCAGGTGGAGTATCGAGTACAATACGTCCATCAATACTCACCGTGAATCCAATACTAGGGTTACAAAGGGCCTGAGCAACCACAATGTCGACAATGGCTGAAGATTCTGTAGCTGGGCGCTTTTGGAATGAAAGTCTTGCGGGAATGTTGGCAAAAAGATGGACCACCTCAATGATAGTTCCTGGTGCAATACCCGTGGGCTCTAGCGGATGCTTGGTACCATCATGTACCGAGATGGAAATACCGTCAGAGTTTGCAACTCGACTTGAAACCTTGAGTTGACTCACCATACCGATACTGGCCAGAGCTTCACCCCGGAATCCAAGGGTATGGATGGCACTCAAGTCCGTTGCAGTGGATAATTTACTGGTGGCATGACGGGTCACGGCCAATTCTAGTTCTTCACTAGGAATCCCACTTCCATCATCGATGACTGCAATTCGTTCAAATCCACCTCTCTCGATTTCAATTCTAATCCGACTCGAGCCAGCATCGATGCTATTTTCGACCAATTCCTTGACCACTTGAGCGGGACGCTCAACGACTTCACCAGCGGCAATATGACCAATCGTATCATCATCCAATTGCAATATTGGACGGCGGTCATCTACAGATACAACCATGTTACTCCTCCAACCATTCATGACTCTCTTTGAGCATACCACGCAATTCGTAAATCAAGTCCATCGCATCTCTGGGACTAAGCATATCAGGATCTACTTCTGACAATCGGCCCTCGATTTCTGATTCTTTTTCCACGATTCTGGTTGGAGGGGTTCGGCCCCACCCAAATAACGAAGATTGCCCAGTCTCTCTTTGCATCGGAACACCACCTTCACCTGCCCGAGCCCCTTGAGCTTGTGATTCAAGGAACAAGAGTAAATCCCGGGCACGTTCAACGACCGGAGTGGGGAGTCCCGCCAAACCAGCCACCTGCACTCCATAGGAATCATCACATGGACCTTCAGCAATGGTGTGAAGGAAGGTGATTTCCCCTCCAGAATCGGCAATTTGAACGTGGATATTGTGCAGACCTGGGACCTCATCAGCCAATCCAACCAATTGGTGGTAATGGGTTGCGAAAAGGGTCCGACTACCGATTCTTCGAGCGATATCTTCTGTGACAGACCAAGCAATTGCAAGGCCATCAAATGTCGATGTTCCACGACCAATTTCATCCAGTAGAACCAGACTCTTCGGTGTGGCCCGACGTAAGATATGGGCGACCTCGATCATTTCCATCATGAATGTCGACCTTCCGCGTCGCAAATCGTCATGCGCACCAACCCGGGTAAAGACGCGGTCGACCAAGCCAAGGCGTGCTTTTGTAGCCGGAACATAGGACCCAGACTGTGCAAGAATGGAAATGAGAGCGCAGGTTCGCAAGTACGTTGATTTCCCACCCATATTTGGTCCTGTCAGAAGCAGAAAACGCCTCTTGGTATCAAATCGAATATCATTGGGGACAAATCTCCCATCTGCCTCGAGTACAGGGTGTCGGGCCCCGGAGATATCCAATCGCTCATCATCCGTGATGTGTGGGCGTGTCCATGAGCGTTGCCTGGCATGATGGGCAAATGAAGACAGAACATCTACGGTTGATACTTTACGAGCGATTGCCGAGAGGGTACTGGTTTCTGCTTTGACTTCATCCCGCAATGCTCCGAATAACTTGAATTCAATTGCATTCGCTCGACTGTCGGCATTCAATATGACATCTTCCCATTCCTTCAATTCGGGAGTGATATAGCGTTCAGCGTTGGTCATGGTTTGTCTTCGAATCCAATCTTCTGGTACCTTGTCTAGATGTGTCTTTGTAACTTCGATGAAGTAACCAAATTGCCGATTATACTTCACTTTCAGGCTCGGAATATCGAGTTGCTCTCTTTGGGTGCTTTCCAGTTCGGCTAGCCAACTGGTTCCTTTGGCGGCCTTGGTCCGAAGATCATCCAATTGTTCATCATAACCTTCCCGGAATAAACCACCATCACGAATCAGGGCAGGTTGCTCAGGACGGAGAGCATCTTGGACTCGTTCCTTCAGAGATTCTAGCTCACTTAATCCGACTGAGCATTGGTTCAACAAGGAGTCATCCGATTCCAGAAGCAATCCTTGCAAAGATGGCATTCGTGAAAGGCAATCGCAAATTGCCAACAAATCTCTCCCATTGGCCCGATTGTAAGCCAATCGAGTGGAAAGGCGCTCTAAATCGCGCATCGCTTTGAGACTCGCCCGAATTTCTCTCAATCTTCGATTTGCATTGACCAAACTACCGACTGCAGCGTGTCGGTGCTCGATCTCTGAAGAATCCATCAATGGACGAAGGAGCCACTCCTTCAACAGACGACGGCCCATCCAAGTCTGTGTTGAGTCGATGGCTTGTAGGAGGCTACCGACTTTTTCGCCAGACAAGGTTTGAACCAATTCGAGATTGCGGAGTGTGGTTTGATCCAACAACATGTGGGTCGCATCGGCACCGAGGTGAATCTCCCTCAGTGGAACAGCATCGACAAGATGTAGTTTTGAGAGGTATGCGGTGGCTAAGCCTGCCGCTTCCATCGCCAATGGCCTGGAATCCAAGTCAAGGCTACCCAAATCGCTCATCTCAAGCACATTCCGCAGAGCTTGAAGGCGACCCTTGCTCGGTATATCGTGGATGCTCAGAACAAGGCCATCGGTTTCACGAAGAAGACTGAGAATTGATTCTTGTTTGGAATCCTTTCCACTCATGACCAATTCACGTGGACCCCAGCGTAGCAATTCATCTCGCAATCGCTCAAACCGACCACTCCCCTCGAATTCAGTCGATGATGCGCGTCCACTCGAGGGGTCGACTACTGCGATTCCAAGCGATTCACCCTTGAGGACAACCGCTGAAAGCAGTGCACTACCGTCTTCACCGATCAATTCCTCTTCATACAAAGAACCCGGGGTGTATACCCGAGTGACAATTCGACGTAGAATCTTCTCACCCGGTTGTAATTCTTCGGCCTGCTCACACAAGGTGACCTTGTAGCCAGCCCGTAGCATGCGCTGGAGATAACCCTCCACAGAATGCCAAGGGACACCTGCCATTGGAACGGGGTTTTCGCTATTCTTGTCACGGCTGGTCAATGTGATTCCCAAGACTTCTGATGCGGCAACTGCATCCTCATAGAACATCTCATAGAAATCACCCATTCTGAAGAATAGAACCGTATCAGGATGTTCAGCCTTGATTTCCGCATACTGGTCGAGCATGCTGGGTCCCTTGGCCATGGGCCAGAGCACCCTTGAGCACAGCCTATGAAACAAACGGCCGTTCACTTCGTGAACGAAAGATTCTGAATCTGAATCGATTCAAAACTACAGGACATCGTGTTTACGTAACAATGCGTGTCCACCAAATCCGAAAAAGGCGACGAATGTCATCACCAAAATCAAGTCACCCAGTAGTGACAAGCTTCGAAGAAGCGATTGTTGGGCCATTGGATCAATGGTGATACGGGTCTCGCCGTCTTCGCTGAACATTACCACATTCTCACCCGATAGCGAAGCTGAATGCAAATCAATCGGAGTTCCATCGGGCAACTTCACCATTGTAGGGTTTTGGTCTCCGATTTCCATGATGTGTAAGCCGTTTTTGCTCTGGAACCAAAGCATGTTATGTGAGTCCATGGCGATGGTTTCAATCCCTATAGAGCCAGCGACTCGGTGCATATCTCTCCCTACCGTAGTGTCGGAAGTAATCCCGTAAATCGAGTCACCGCCTGCCACGATGGCAATCAAACAATTCTGGGTGCATCCTTCAAAGTGATCGTCAACGGCGATGATCGAATGGAGTGGTGCACCTGCTCCACGATGAAGCATGGTCAAGATGGGTGAGCCGCTGGAGTTTCGCTCAGCCTCGATGAGTACTTCGGAAGAGAGACCCAAAGCCGGATTGCTGGTCTGATCGTGTCCGATGATCAGTGCTCCACCGGATACTGATTCAATTTCATCAAGACTGATGTCGTTGATTGGATAGGTTGCACCCTCACTGATATTCAATCCCGTCCAAGAATGAACTGTGCGAGATGCCGCCATTTCCGCAATCAGCCAACCACTGGCCAATTGGCCATCCAGTGAAACGATATCCGGTGCTGAACCTTGCCAATTCAAGGAACGCGGTGCAATGCTGCTATCTCCGGCAATCATCACACCTAACCACCCATCTTCGCCGCCCACCAACCAGAGGTTACTGGAACCACCAATCGCGGTGGCATTGCAGTTACACTGTAGTGTGTCCCAGGTACCTGAATCGTCCCGATGCATCAATTCCAACTCGCCGTCAATATCCACCAAAGCAATAGCATGTTGACCATCTTCAGCCCAAATCACATCAACCACAGGCCCTTCAAGACCGGTATCAGTTGTTGAAACACCTGGTAAAACCTGAGCTTGATTCACCCAACCGGCCCCAAGTATGATGAAAATTCCCAGTGCACCCATGGCCACCCAAGGTCGCTCTCTGGGCGAATCGACGAATGAAAACAAGCGCTCAATGAGATTGGTCACGGTACCCCTGTAGCCTAGAGAGTTGAAGAACATGTCCACTATCCGCTGTGATTCGCCACCGTAGGTGGCTGGATGGATTCATATACGGGCTGACGGTGGCCGTGCCCCGAGGGAGTCAACCATGGCACGTAAACCCGCAAAGATGTACCGCCGGCTAAAGGGCCAGGCATACACTCGCCGAAAGTACACCGGTGGTGTACCAAACAACCGGATCATGCGCTTCCACATGGGGAACCGCAAGGCTGCTGAAGCTGATGAATTTCCTGTCGTCCTCAATATGAGTGTTGATGAAAGTTGTCAAGTCCGCCATACTGCTCTTGAGGCTGCACGTGTTATTTCCAATGCGACCATTCGAGATGTTGCAGGTCAAGATGGCTATGCTCTTCGAGTCCACGTTTACCCTCACCACATCCTTCGGGAAAACAAGCAAGCCACTGGAGCCGGTGCAGATCGTGTATCTCAAGGGATGCGCTGTGCATTCGGCAAGAACGTTGGAACTGCTGCTCGCTGCAAGCGTGGCACAACCGTCATTTCTATCTCAACTGTACCCAAGAACTTCATGGCAGCCAAGGATGCACTTCGCAAGGCCAGCATGAAAATTCCAAGCCCATGCACAACCAAGGTTGTCAAGGGGCACGAGCACCTCAAGGGTCTGGTTTGAAGCAACCAATTCTAGGGGGGTGTAGTCAACTACACCTAGTTTCACCTAGGGAATCGGCTTTTTTCAGAAACCGCCTAAATCGACGTTTTTTGCGGCATGTAAGTAGAACCTTTCATAAGCAGTTTGAGTGGCTTACCTTGATAATCGCATGGGATGCGAGAATGAAAAGGTGAATTAAAATGGAACTAAATGTAAAGAAAATGATGACTGAGATGGGCGGTGCTTTTGCTGTCACTTGGTTGATCTTCGGTGTTACATTGCGAGGTGCAGAAGCAGCACCTGGCTTGTGGGCACAAGGAGATGCAACCGCAATTGGCCTCGCCGGATTTATGGGCGTAGTTGGTTTGACTGTGATTTGGATGGCGTTTAAGGGCGCAGATATCCTACCGC
>Ga0163179_10001164_pt1 | contig 18721 bp, 16 predicted proteins | sample AtlANTMetagenome_FD_109643 | JGI IMG/M metagenome (GOLD analysis project Ga0163179, IMG submission 109643) | Marine eukaryotic phytoplankton communities from the Atlantic Ocean - Atlantic ANT 2 Metagenome | ecosystem: Environmental > Aquatic > Marine > Oceanic | place: North Atlantic Ocean... | reverse complement strand
TGGGCTCAGATAATTATGTTAGTTTATTAAATGGTGATTGGTATAAGGCGGATTATATTTTAAATAATTTTCGAATTATTATTTATCCAAGAGATCAGAAAATTATTGAACCAAATCCTTTATTGACAGTGATTTCATCGGATTTAATTGATCTATCTTCAACATCGATTAGATTATCTTTGTCGGATTCATTTGATGGGATTAACAAATTGCCATTGCCACCCCTTGTAAAAGAATATATAAAAACCAAGAATTTATATTCTTCTGACAATCAATAGTTTAAGCATTTTTTCTAGTTTGGCACAATCTTTGTTTTATATTAGTTAGAGATAGTATTGGGGTGGGGGAGTAGTTAATATGTAATTAATCGGTGCTATAATATGATTTAATTACTTCCCCATATTACTGAACATTTTGATTGCCCCTTCAAGGATTACTTTACCATCGATATTGTTTAATTTTGGGTCACATGCTCTTTCTGGATGAGGCATCATTCCAAACACATTTCTTTTTTCATTGCAAATACCCGCAATATTTTTTAGTGAGCCATTAGGATTAGCTTTTTTGTTAATTTCACCATTAGAATCACAGTATTTAAAAATAATCTGTTTATTATCAATAATTTCTTGTAATGTTTTTTCATTTGCAAAATATCGCCCCTCTGCATGTGCTATGGGGATTTTAAAAACACCTTTTTCTCCAGTGTTTTCAGTGAAAATAGTTAAATTATGCTGCGGTTTAATAAATACGTTTTTACAAATAAAATTATGATTTTCATTTCTAATTAGTGTTCCAGGTAATAACTTAGATTCACATAATATTTGGAAGCCATTACAAATACCTAATACAAACCCACCTCCTTTTGCGAATTCAACTACTTTTTCCATAATGGGTGAAAATCGTGCAATTGCACCAGATCTTAAGTAATCACCATATGAGAACCCACCTGGTAAAATAATAAAATCTACATTTTGTAAATCAGTATCTTTATGCCAAAGTTTAACCACCTTTTGCTTCAGAATATTTTCAAGTGCATATATAGCATCTTCATCGCAATTAGAACCAGGAAAAACAACTATGCCAAATTTCATAAATAAAAAATGTCAAATAAAAATGATATAAACAACAAACCTAATAAAAATGTTCGAAAATATACTTGCTTAATATAGATTAAATAATTCCCTATTAAAATTGTTATTGGAAGAGTTAGAAAATAACAGAATTGTAGATTATGTGAGCATATCATTTGTATAATAATAATTGGTATTATTATAAAACTCATAATAAATCCTTTTTTTGCATGTTCAGTTTTTTTATAATATTTATTATATAATTCATTTAAAGCGAGTATTAATAGAATACTAAGACTAGATAAAAATATTGAATGTTCTCTCAGAATGTTTGGTGAAGGATTAGCAGAGTATTGATTAGTGTACATTAAATTTACTATGTCAACATCTAATAATTTTAAATTATAATAAAATATTAAAGGACACATCAACCCAAATAATTGGATCATGAAATGTCTCCAACTAAACTCTTTGTAGTAAAGTAATCCAAATAATATGATTAGATAAAATATCCAAAAATTTATATCTAACACAGTTGTTAAGCCTATAAAAAATCCACTTTTAAATATTATTAGTTTTTTATATTGACTGTTGAATTGAATGACTTCAGCATATGCTGCAATTAATAATATTGTTGTTATTACAATTACTAAAGATGATGGATGAAAGATTATGGGTGTGGAGATAATTATAAGTATTACGCTAAATATATAAGACGGAATTTTAATTAATTTATTTGTTACAATAATTCTATTAAAAAAAGCTGCATTACAGAGACATAAAAAAATGAATAGAATTGTTTTTAACATGATAATTGTTTTGTATACAAAATTTAATTATTAATTTTATGGACTTTAAATTGTAATAAAATGACAAGTTTCTTTTATTGGTTAGGGGATTTATTTGAAGCCTCTTTTACCGTACTCCCACTTTTAGGTAATTATTTTAATTTATTACTTGTTGTATTATTTTCAGTTGCATTTTTTATATCCTTGCGCAAATTTATTTAAATCAAGTCATTTCCAATATCTTTTCGAAAATACATATCTTGAAAAGATATTTTCTCGATATTATGATATGTTTTTTTAATTGCTGTAGCAATATTTTTATCAAGTGTTGTAATAGCAACTACACGCCCACCATTTGTCAAGTATTTTTTATTTTCTAGCTTTAATCCAGCATGAAAAGGAATAGAATCTCTAATATTCTCTAAGCCGTTGATAGGATGTCCCTTTTGATACTCTTCTGGGTATCCACCTGATGTTAAAATGACTGTTGTGGCCGCGGAATCAGCAATACTTACTTCCATATTTTTAAAAGTTTCTTTGTCATTAATGGCTGATAATAGAGATAATAAATCTGATTTAATCCTAGGGATTATCACCTGTGTTTCAGGATCACCAAGACGAATATTATATTCAATTACAAATGGTTCATTTCCCACTTTAATTAATCCAAAAAATATAAAACCAGTATATTCAATATTCTCTTTTTTTAATCCTATTAAAGTTGGTTCAATAATTTTTGTTTTTATTTTCTCCATCAATATCTTGTCTACAAATGGAACAGGAGATATAGCTCCCATTCCTCCGGTATTTAATCCTACATCATTTTCTCCTATTCTTTTATAGTCTTTAGCTGTTGGTAGTATTTTGTAATCTTGCCCATTTGTCAATATAAATACTGAAAGCTCTATGCCATCTAAAAAAGATTCAATGACAATTTTTTCACCTGCAGATCCAAATTTTTTATTCACAACAATATTTTGAACGACATTAGTTGCTTCTGTTAGTGTTTTGCAAATAAAGACCCCTTTCCCCGCTGCTAAGCCATCCGCTTTTATAACAAATGGCGGTGATGATTGTTCTAGATAGATTTGAGCTTCATTCAAATTATTTATGTCAAAACTTTTAAAATTAGCAGTCGGAATATCATTTTTAAACATAAATCTTTTTGCAAATGACTTACTGCCCTCTAATTGAGCTCCAGATTTTTTCGGACCAATGATAATTAAATTAGGAATTTCTTTGTCAATATCTAATTGATCATGTAAGCCTTGAACCAAAGGATCTTCGGGGCCAATAATTAATAAATTAATATTTTTAGTTAAAATGCAATTTTTAATTGAATCATAATCATGAATACTAATGTCTAGATTCTCTGCTGTATTCAATGTGCCAGAATTACCGGGCGCGACATATAATTTATTTAGTATTGGACTTTGATTGATTTTCCAAGCAATAGCATGTTCTCTGCCTCCAGAGCCTAAAATTAAAACATTTAGTTTATTCATTTAATTCAGCAATTATTTCTTCTGTTATGTTTAAATTATGAAAAACCTCTTGTACATCGTCATTTTCTTCAAATCTTTCAATAATATTTAATATTTTTAATCCTTCATCTAGGGTCAATGTTTTTGATTCATGTGGTATACGATGAATAGCAGCAGAATCAGTATCTATTTCCATTTCAGCTAATTTTTCTTGCATTATACCGAATTGCTCAAAATCACAAATAATCGTACACATATTTTCTTCTACTTCTAATTCTTCTAATCCAAAATCTATTAATTCAATTTCAAATTCATCTAAATCTATTTTAATTGCTTCTTTCTTAATAAGAAAAACACCTTTTTTAGAAAATAAAAATTCTAATGCCCCATTTTTTCCTAATTCACCACCTGTTTTATTAAATATTGCTCTTACATCAGCTACCGTTCTATTAATATTGTCAGTTGTACATTCAATAAAAATCGCAATTCCATGTGGGGCATATCCTTCATAAGTAACTTCTATATAAGAAGTGTCACTATCTCCACTAGCTTTTTTAATAGCACGTTGCACATTGTCTTTTGGCATATTGACGCCTTTCGCGTTTTGTATGGCTGCACGTAATCTAGGATTAGAAATGGGGTCATCTCCACCCTGCTTTACAGCCACAGAAAGTTCTTTTATTATTTTAGTGAAAACTTTTCCTCGCTTTGCGTCTTGCGCCCCTTTTCGATGTTTTATATTAGCCCATTTACTATGCCCAGCCATAAATGTATTTACTTTGTAAAACCATCAGGATTAATTACGAATGCTCTTTGTTCTTCTGTTAATTGTGTTTGAGGTACGTCTTTCAACTTTTTTAATGCATACTCTTTGGAAGGGTATATTAGCCCATCTATCATGATACTACTTTGTTGCGCTTGATCAGTTGCATTTTTTTCAGTTTTAACTTCAGTTTTAGTGCGATTCTCACTTTCAACATCTGTGTTAGCCCCAAAATAAATTAACACAATAATACCAATAACACCGAGAATTAATATTCCCGAAGATCCAAAATTATCATCTTTATTTGTCTCAGTTTTTTTAGTAACCGATTTTTTAACCGATTTTTTAGTGGTAGTTTTTTTGTTTATTTTTTTATTCATGATTACGTATAAATTAAGTTTAATAATGTAAATATAAAAAGCATATTTCAATCATTCAATTTTAAAACAGCTAGAAATGCAGATTGAGGAATTTCTACACTTCCAATTTGCTTCATTTTTTTCTTTCCTTTTTTTTGTTTCTCTAATAGTTTTCGTTTTCTTGTTATATCACCACCATAACATTTTGCGGTAACATCTTTTCGTAAAGCTTTTACTGTTTCTCTTGCAATTATTTTAGATCCAATAGCACCTTGAATTGCCACATCAAATTGTTGTTTTGGAATAAGGCTTTTTAATTTGACACAGATTTTTTTTCCAATATCATAAGCATGTTTTCTATGCAATAATGATGATAATGCATCTACTTGATCCCCATTTAACATAATATCAAGCTTTACTAGATGAGTTGTTTTATATTCATCAGCTTGATAATCAAAAGAAGCATATCCTTTAGAAATGCTTTTTAATTTGTCATAAAAATCAAAAACAATCTCTGCAAGTGGCATTTCAAATGCTAGTTCCACTCTATTAGTTGTTAAATAAATTTGTGATGTTAGCACACCTCTTTTTTCGATACATAAATTCATTATAGGGCCAATAAAGTCACTTTTTGTAATAATCTGAGCTTTTATATATGGCTCTGTAACTGATTCGATTTTATCTAATGATGGGAAATCTGAAGGGTTATTAATTTGTATTTCTTCTCCCTTTTTTGTTGTTGCGTAGTATGATACATTTGGAACAGTATTGATAACAGTCATATTAAATTCTCTTTCGAGCCTTTCTTGAATAATTTCCATATGCAGCATACCCAAGAATCCACATCGAAATCCAAACCCTAAAGCAATAGAAGCTTCAGGTTCAAATGTTAATGATGCGTCATTTAATTGTAGTTTTTCAATAGAGTTACGCAACTCTTCATAATCATCCGTGTCAACTGGATAAATTCCAGAAAAAACCATTGGCTTAACTTCTTCAAACCCTGAAATTGGTGAATCGCACGGATTTTCAAAAGAGGTGATGGTGTCCCCTACTTTTACTTCTTTAGCATTTTTGATTCCAGAAATAATATATCCAACATCGCCTGTTTCAATGATGTCTTTAGGATCTTTGTTTAATTTTAGTGTTCCAATTTCTTCTGCTGAGTATTCTTTCCCGGTAGAAAAAAACTTTACTTTCTGACCACTTTTTAATTTTCCGTTCACAATTTTATAGTAAGCCTCTATACCTCTAAATGGATTGTAGACAGAGTCAAAAATTAAAGCTTGTAGGTTACCTGTTTCATTTCCTTGTGGTGCTGGTATTTTTTTAATGATTTCAGTTATGATATTTGATATTCCTTCGCCCGTTTTCCCAGATGCTCCAATGATTTCTTCCGATTTACACCCTAATAAATCAATTATTTGATCTTTTATAGAATCTTGGTCTGCATTTGGCAAATCAATTTTATTTAATATTGGGATAATTGTTAAGTCGTTTTCCAGTGCTAGATATAAATTTGAAATAGTTTGTGCTTCTATGCCTTGTGCTGCATCTACCACTAATAAAGCGCCTTCACAGGCAGCTATAGATCTAGAGACTTCATAAGAAAAATCAACATGACCAGGAGTGTCAATTAAATTTAAAGTATAGTTGACTCCTTCAAAAATATGTTCCATTTGTATTGCGTGACTTTTTATTGTAATGCCACGTTCCCTTTCAAGGTCCATATTGTCTAACAATTGATTTTGTAAGTCACGAGATGAAATAGTTTTTGTAAACTCTAACAATCTATCTGCGAGAGTACTCTTGCCATGGTCAATGTGCGCAATAATGCAGAAATTTCGAATTAAATTTTGTTTAGAACTCATAATTGATTGTGATACAATTCAAAGTTAACTTTTCTGGCTAATATATTTAGACCTCAGCAGTGATTTTATTATATTTGTTACTAAGGTTTTAGGATATTGTTATGAGATTCAGGTTTCTTTTTTTTCTTTTTTTAGTTCAGGTATATGCTTTTTCACAAGTTGTCGCTGAAGGAGATACCGTTTTATGTGAAGGAGAACAAGGTCAAGTACCTGTTGTGTTAACCGCCACTTCATATGCAGTTGATTTAACAGATGCAAATATATATACAGATGATATTTTTGGTGGTGTTATTAATATGGGATTTGATTTTGAATTTTATGGTAATACATATAACCAAGTAGTATTATCTTCTAACAACTATTTATCTTTTAATACAGCTAATGCGGGTGGTTACTCAGGCTGGAATATAGGAGCCGCTGTTCCAAATAATTTCGATGCTCCCATGAATGCGATTCTCTGTCCTTGGCAAGATATCTATCCAGGGGTTAATGGGAATGGAACTATTCAATATGCTACTATTGGTGAAGCCCCTAATCGAGTATTTATTGCATCTTTTTGTGGGATACCAATGTTTTCTTGTACAGATATTTGTTACTCAAGTCAAATCAAGTTATTTGAAACCACAAATACTATAGAAACTCATATTGCTCAAAAAGTATTATGTGACACATGGAATGATGGTGCTGCTATACATGCACTACACAATGATGATGGTAGTATTGCACATGTTGTCACGGGATTAGATGGAATAGAACGAAATTTCCCAAATGCATGGACTTGTGAGAATGATGGCTGGAGATTTAATCCGAATGGAGACAATGACTATATACTTGAAAATATTGAATTTGCTCCGGCTGTTGCAGGAACAGATATTATTTGGCAAGATGAATTTGGCAATCAAATTGGTACCGGTGGAGAAATTACAGTTTATCCAACAGAAACTTCTACATATACAGCAGGAGCATCATTATGTGGAGATGCTGGAGATTGGTGTGGGTTTGAAGGAGGAATTGAAGGTGATGATGTTAATATTGTATTTGAGTCTGTAAGTATTACTAATGTTGATATTCAAGATGCACCTTGCGATGATGAGGATGGAGGTAGTGCCATAGTTTATATAGACGGGGTTGGCCCGTTTAGTTATGAATGGCAAAATAGTAATGGTGAAATAATTTCGACATTTAGTGCTTCATTAGGGAATCTTTCATCGGACACTTATCAATTTACCATTTCTACAGATAATGGTTGTGAAGATACAATAGATATATTTGTTGATACTGATGGAAATCCTGTTACTCCAGCTCAGACAGGTGAAGATATAGAAACCTGTGAAACAAGTTATAGTTTATCTGCGAATGCACCCGGTCTAGGGGAAACAGGCGAGTGGGCTTTGATATCTGGCCAGGGTACTATATCATCTTCTAGTAGTTCAGATATTTTAGTTGAAAATTTAGCTTTTGGAGACAACACTTTTGCTTGGACGTTAGAGAATGAATGCGGAACTAGTTCAGATGAAATTACAATAACAGTGATTAATGGAATTCCAACCATTAATAATCCGGGTAATTTGTCTTGTCTTGAAAATATTCCCCTTTCAGTAAATGTGGAAAATGGCGAAGGTGAATGGACAGCGAATCCTTCAGAAGGTGTTATTATTTATGAGCCATTTAACATCAATACATTTGCTACTGTTCCAGATTATGGTAGTTATATATTTACATTTGAGGGTTGTAATGGTGTTGATACAGAAATAATTAACATGTCGTCAATCCCACCAATTTTGTCGGGTCCTGAGCAGGTATATTGTCTAGAAACATTTCAACTAGCAGCTGTTGTTGAAGGAGATCCTGGTTATTGGGATTTTTCTGGTCCTGGTAATGTTGAGTTTAGTAACATTGAAAATGTAAATACTTCTGTAACGGTAGATAATTTTGGTGCGTATGAATTTATTTATTACGGTTGTGGTGCCATGTCTACTATTATGGTTGAGTTAGTTAATCCCAATCCTTATATAGAAGATCCGGGTATTATTTACTGTACTCTGGAAACAGAATTAACCGCAAGCGCTTCGTTTAGTGGAGCATGGAGTCCTGGAGACGGGGAGTTAGATAATGCCATGATTATTAATAGTGATGGAAATATAGCCAGTGTTATGGTTCCAGATTATGGAGATTATAATATTGTATTTTCTAGCTGTGGCGTAACGGACACACTAGCTTTAACTTTTTCAGTAGTTGATCCATATATTATAGCATCAGATCATCAAAATTGTATTTTTACTATTGATTTACATGCTACGACACCCGATCCTAATGGCGGCCCTTGGGTGCAATTGAACCCTGAGTATTCCCCTTCAGTAGCTGAGATAGTAGACCCTTATTCTAATTCGACTCAGGCGATAATTTCAGAATATGGTATATATGAATTTGCATTTACATCTTGTAACACAAGTGATACTATTGAAATAGGTGTTTCATGTCCTATGACTATTCCTAATAGCTTTTCTCCTAATGGTGATGGTGTTAATGATCTATTTATAATACCTGATTTAAATCCAAACGTACACGAAGAAAGCGTGTTATACATATATAATAAATGGGGAGTAGTTATGTATATAAATCCTCGTTATGGTATTGATGGTGAATGGTGGGATGGTCAAACTACATATAGTGATAGGCCAATGTCTTCTTTTTTACCAGAGCATTATTATGACAAGAATGATGGTTATGTTCAAGATGGGGTATATTTCTATACTTTAGAAGTTTATAACAAGGCACACCATATAAAAGAATTTTATTCAGGTAATATTTCTGTTTTTACAAAAGATAAGTAAGTAGCATTTTATCCTTCTCCTGACTCGGATTGCATCATTTTGATTTTATTTTTCCACATGTTAGCAAGAATAAAATAAACAATAGGAACTGCAAAAGCGGTAAAAAAACTGCTAAAAAACACAAGGAATCGTAACGTTTTTAAATTTGTGTTATATTTTTTTGACAATTTCCAGCAAACACCAGATACTAGAGGTTTGTCTTCTGAATTTAGGATTGATGCAATTCCTATAACCGCAAGCAGCGCTAAACACCCAACTGCTCCAGCACCACCAGAAGATTGTTTTCTACGATGCTCTTCATCAGAAAGAATCTCTCCGATTTTCTTTTTCCCATCTCTATCATATATGTGTTTTGGCATCTTTTATTTTGAGATTAATCTTGCTATTTGTTTTGCTAAAACATCAAATTCAATATTAGCAAAATGACCTTTTTTAATTATTTTAAAATTAGTGTGTTCAAATGTATATGGAATAATGGCAACAGAAAACTCATCTTTTGTTTCATGAATATTTGCTACTGTTAAGCTCACACCATTTATGCAAATAGATCCTTTTTCAGATAGATATTTAGTATAGCCTTGCGGGCATTTAAAAGTAAAATACCAGCTACCTCCTGTTTCGGAAATGTTTACACATTCAGTTACTCCGTCAACGTGACCTTGCACAATATGTCCATCAATGCGGTCTCCGACAACAAGGCATCTTTCTAAATTAATTAAATCTCCTTCAACTACTGATTGGATATTAGTTTTTTCTATTGTTTCATTTATCACACAAACTCTGTAGTAATTTTTTTCGATATCTGTAACAGTCAAGCAAATCCCATTATGAGATATACTTTGATTAATCTCTAGTTCAGAGGTAAAAGCAACACTTATGTCAAGCAGTAGATTATTGTTATCTTTTTTGATGTTTTTTACTACTCCAAGTTCTTCGATAATTCCAGTAAACATTTTTTTCTTATTGAGGATATTATTGTCTATTTTAGATACAAAAGTAAATTAAAAAATAATATTATATGAACTTTAAAATCTTATTATTTAAATCTGATGATGAAAAATCAAATTGGAATTTGCAGGATAAATATATATTAGAATGTCATATGCCTGTAAAGTGGTGTAGTCATGGCGACAATATTTGTGTCGAAGGATCGAAGATGTATTCTTTTCTAGTTAATCTAAATAAAGGTTATAGCAATAGAGATAAAATAAAAACAGTTACTGTAAATGTAAACTCTGAGAATAGAAAGCAATCTTCTATTTTTAAAGCAAGGTTTTTAGAGGGGTTTTATTTATCGAATTATGAATTTAATAGACATAAAACAACTTTCATAAAAAATGGATTCTCAATAAAAACTAAACTAGACAATGTTACAGAGTCTGTTGTTAGAGGTGTTTGTATTGCACGTGATTTAGTTAATGAGCCACTTTCTCATTTAAATGCTGAACAACTTTCAAAATCAATTAAAAAATTATCAAAAGAAGCTGGTTTTAAGCTTGAGGTTTTGCAAGAGAAGACTATAAAGAAATTGAAAATGGGTGGTGTTCTCAGTGTTAATAAAGGGTCCATTGCCAAGCCAACCTTTAATATATTAACATACAAATCAAAAACATCCAAAAAGAAAGTTCCAACAGTTTTAGTAGGGAAAGGAGTTATGTATGATACTGGTGGATTAAGTTTAAAGCCAACCCCCAACTCTATGGATATGATGAAATGTGATATGGGGGGTGCTGCTGCTGTTATAGGAGCAATATATGCTCTGGCCCGCGCTAAAGTAGATTGCTATGTTATTGGTTTAATCCCTGCAGTTGAAAATAGACCAGGAGGTGAAGCGTATGTGCCAGGTGATGTAATTACAATGATGAGTGGTGCTACTGTAGAAGTGTTAAATACAGATGCAGAGGGTAGATTGATTTTAGCTGATGCACTTCATTATGCTAAGCGTTATAAGCCAGAATTAGTAATAGATTTAGCTACTTTAACTGGAGCTGCCTCTAGGGCAATTGGCAAGTATGGTGTTGTAGCGATGGAAAATTATAATAATGCAGTATTTACTGATTTTAGTGCTAGCATGAAACAATTATTAATTTCTGGTAATCTTGTGGGGGAAAGAGTCGCTGTGCAACCTTTTTGGGATGATTATAAAGATGAATTAAATTCTTCAGTTGCAGATATTAAAAATTTAGGCGGTGCAGAAGCAGGTCATATTACTGCCGGGAAATTTCTTGAGCATTTTGTCGCCTATCCTTGGATGCATTTAGATATAGCAGGGTCAGCATTCTTAAAGCAAGATTACATGTACCAAAAAACAGGGGGTACAGGTGTGGGAGTTCGGTTATTGGTGGCTTTTTTCGAGGATAAATACAGAGATTCAGATGATTAAATAATTTTAGATCATGACTGATAAAAAGAAAATTATTTTAGGGATATCATGTGGCGACATTAATGGTGTTGGTTTAGAAGTTTTAATAAAAGCATTTTCTAATAATACTCTTTTTGATTTTTGTACCCCAATTCTTTATGCTCCAATATCTGCTGTTAATTTTTATAAGAAATTATATAATTGGCAAGATTTTAATTATCATGTGATTACGGACCCTCAACATGCATCTCCAAAACAATTAAATATAATTAAAATCAGTGAGGAGGAGATTGCTGTTAAACCTGGACACAGCACTGAATTAGCTGGAAAAATTGCTATAAAATCTATTGACTTAGCAATTGAGGATTTAAAAAAAAAGAGTACTGATGTGATTGTAACTTTACCGGTTAATAAACAGAATATTTCTTTAACACGTAAGGATTTTGTTGGCCACACAGAATATTTTTCACAAGCATGTGACAATACTCCCAATTTAATGCTATTGTGTAATGAGAATTTAAAAATAGCTACTGCCACTAATCACATCCCTATTGCTAGAGTGTCTGATAGCATTACGAGATCTGTTCTGGAAGAAAAAATAACAATTTTAATTAAGACACTGAAAACAGATTTTTTAATATCAAAACCCAAAATAGCTATGCTCAGTCTTAATCCCCATGGTGGAGATAATGGATTAATAGGTGATGAAGATCTTAAAGTGATTACTCCAGTTGTTGATAATTTTTTTAATGGAGGAAATTTGATTTATGGTCCATATTCTGCTGATGGTTTTTTTGGATCTGGCAATTATAAAAATTTTGATGCTATTTTAGGCATGTATCATGATCAGGCATTAATTCCATTTAAATCTATGTCATTTGGGAGTGGGGTTAATTATACTGCAGGACTGCCAATTATTAGGGTTTCACCAGATCATGGTGTTGGCTATGATATAGCAGGTAAAGATGTGGCAAATATAAATTCTTTATTATCAGCCATTTTTTTATCTTTACAACTTCATAAAAACAGATTATTATATCTTGCAAATATTCGAAAAACAGACAATAAATAATTTAGTTGTATACTTTTTTATATATATTTGCAAACCTAAAATAAAAGTATTGTAATGGCTCATCCAAAGAGAAAAATATCTAAAACAAGAAGAAATAAGAGGAGAACTCATTATAAAGCAGACTCTCCAGTGGTTGCAATATGTCCTACTACAGGTGTTTCACATATCTATCATAGAGCATATACTCATGAAGGTAAATTATATTATAAGGGAAAACTTGTTTCAGAATAAATAATATACTTTTTCGATTTAATTTTTTTATTACTGTATTTTAAGATATATTTAAATACGAAATCAATAGTATCAATTTTAGCTCTATATTAATTGAAAAAAAACACAAAAATATCTGCAGTTGCGGGTTGGTTGCCGGATGATGTTTTAACTAATGCTGAACTAGCAACAATGGTGGATACTTCAGATGAGTGGATTACCACTAGAACAGGAATTAAAGAAAGACGAATTTTAAAAGACCCGACTAAGGCTACTTCTGACATGGGTGCTAATGCGGTTAAGCTATTGCTGGAAAAAACAAATATTTCAGCAGATCAAATTGATTTGATTATTTGTGCAACTGTGACCCCTGATATGCTTTTCCCTTCTACTGCTTGTTTAATTGCGGAGAAGGTTGGGGCTTCAAATGCTTTTGGGTTTGATTTATCTGCAGCATGTTCAGCGTTTTTATTTGCCTTAGATTGCGGCGCGAAATACATATCATCAGGTATTTATAAAAAAGTTGTTGTTGTTGGTGCTGATAAAATGTCTTCAATTGTAGACTATACAGATAGACAGACGTGTGTGATCTTTGGAGATGGGGCTGGAGCTGTATTATTGGAGCCAGAAGAAGAGAAATTAGGAATTATGGATTCTATTTTGCGTGTTGATGGGGCTGGTGGAGAGTATTTGAAAATGATAGCGGGAGGCTCTTTAAATCCTGCAACTAAAGAGACGGTAAATAGTAAGCAGCATTATATTTATCAAGACGGCAAAACGGTTTTTAAATTTGCTGTCACCAAAATGGCAGATGTTTCAGCACAAATCATGAAAAAGAATAATTTGACAGGTGATGATATTGCGTGGCTGGTTCCCCATCAGGCGAATCTGAGAATAATTGATGCTACTGCTAGAAGAATGGGTGTGGGATCAGAAAAAGTGATGATTAATATAAATAAATATGGAAATACTACGGCTGCAACTATTCCATTGTGTTTGGCTGATTGGGAGTCTAAGCTTAGGAAAAATGACAATTTGATTTTAGCAGCGTTTGGTGGCGGGTTTACGTGGGGTGCCATATATTTAAAGTGGGCTTATTAATTGAGCAAAAAAACGTTCATTTTTTCAAAAAAACGTTCATTTTTTCAAAAAAACGTTCATTTTTCATTAAAAAATGACATTTTTTGATTTATTTTTGTGAAAAATATTATTATATATGAATCTAAAGCAAATTCAAGAACTTATAAAATTTGTTGCTAAATCAGGAGCAACAGAGGTAGATTTGGAAATGGGGGATGTGAAAATTTGTATTAAATCTCCACCAAAAGGAAAAGTTATCACAGATTCAAATGCTGTGACAGCGACTAATCCAGTAGTCTCACTTCCACCAGTAGCTTCACCTCCACCAGTGGCTTCACCTCCACCAGTAGCTTCACCTCCACCAGTGGCTGTACCTCCACCAGCTGAAATAGATAATAAAGATGATAGTGTTTCAAACACAAATCACATTACTATTAAATCTCCGATTATTGGGACATTTTACAGGCGCCCAAGTCCAGATAAAGATCCCTTTATTAATGTAGGTGATTCTATCAGTGTGGGCTCAGTGGTTGGTATTGTGGAAGCAATGAAATTGTTTAATGAAATAGAGTCAGAAATATCTGGAACGATTGTGAAAGTATTGGTAGATGATATGTCTCCAGTTGAATATGATCAGCCACTATTTTTAGTCGATCCCAATTAAGATCTAATCAGATGTTTAATAAAATATTAATTGCAAATAGAGGAGAGATAGCGTTACGTATAATTAATACGTGTAAAGAAATGAATATTAAAACGGTGGCCGTATATTCTACGGCAGATTCAGATAGCTTACATGTTAAGTTTGCTGATGAAGCAGTATGCATAGGCCCTCCACAAAGTTCCGAATCTTACTTGAGTATTCCTAAGATTATTTCTGCTGCTGAGATTACAAATGCAGACGCGATTCATCCTGGATATGGTTTTCTTGCAGAAAATGCTCAGTTTTCAAAAATTTGCACAGAACATGAAATCAAATTTATTGGAGCATCTGAGCATATGATTAATAAGATGGGTGATAAAGCTGTTGCTAAAGAAACTATGAAAAAAGCAGGTGTGCCCGTAATCCCAGGTTCAGAAGGTATAATAGAAGATTTTTCAGAAGCCAAAAAATTATCTAATGAAATGGGTTATCCTGTCATGCTAAAAGCATCAGCAGGAGGTGGCGGTAAAGGTATGCGTGCAGTCTGGAATAAAAACGATTTAAAAAAGTGTTGGGATGGTGCAAAAAAAGAAGCACTTGCTGGTTTTGGAAATGATGATATGTATATAGAAAAATTAATAGAAGAACCACGTCATATTGAAATACAAGTTGTGGGTGATCAATACGGAAACGCTTGTCATTTATCTGAAAGAGATTGTTCAATTCAAAGAAGACACCAGAAATTAGTAGAAGAATCTCCATCTCCATTTATGACAGATGAATTAAGAAAAAAGATGGGAGATGCTGCTATTAAAGCGGTTAAAAGTATTAAATATGAGGGTGTGGGAACCGTGGAATTTTTAGTAGATAAAAATCGAAATTTTTATTTTATGGAAATGAACACAAGAATACAAGTTGAGCATCCAGTTACTGAAGAGGTGATTAATTATGACTTAATTTGTGAACAAATAAAGGTTGCAGCTGGGATTAAGATATCAGGCAAAAATTACACCCCTGTTTTGCATGCTATTGAATGTAGAATTAATGCCGAAGATTCTGAAAATAATTTTATGCCATGCCCAGGTTTAATTACTAATGTATATAAACCGGGTGGTCACGGTATTAGAATAGATACGCATGTCTATACTGGTTATATAATTCCACCTTATTATGACTCTATGATTGCTAAGTTAATTACTGTAGCTCAAACTAGAGAAGAGGCTATTTCAAAAATGAAGCGAGCATTGAGTGAGTTTATTCTTGAAGGTGTGAAGACAACGATTCCTTTTCATAAAAAATTAATGAATCATAAAGATTTTATTGACGGCGATTATACAACTAAATTTATGGAAGAAAATAAATTATAATAATTCTTTTAATTTATTTATAACACTTTGTTTGTCATATCCACATTCTTCTCTTTGCTCTTCTTGAGACCCATGTTCAATAAATCTATCTGGCACACCAAATCGTATAATTTGTTGGCTATAATTATATTCATTTTTGAATTCCAATATTGCTGCTCCCATCCCACCAGAGATACATCCATCTTCAATAGTTAAGATTGTTTTATATTTTTTAAATACTTGATGTAATAATTTTTCATCTAATGGTTTTAAGAATCGAATATCATAATGACCAATCAGCATATCATTAGATTTAAATTCGTTTATTATTTCAATAATCATATTTCCAATATGGCCAATAGAAATAATTGCTATTTCGTCCCCCTCACATATTATATTAGCTTGCCCAATATCAATTTTTTCAAAAGGTAATTCCCAGGTTTTTAATACCCCCTTGCCTCTTGGGTATCTTATAGCAAAGGGCTGACCTTTAGGTAGTTGCGCTGTATACATTAAGTTTCTTAATTCTATTTCATTTAATGGCGCCGCAATAATAAGGTTTGGAATACATCTTAAATATGCTAAATCAAAAACTCCTTGATGTGTGGCTCCATCTTCTCCCACTAGTCCAGCTCGGTCTAAACAAAAAACAACATGTAATTTTTGTAAGGCAACATCATGAATGAGTTGATCATATCCTCGTTGTAAGAATGTAGAATAAATATTACAAAAAGGAATAAACCCTTGTGTAGCTAGTCCAGCAGAAAACGTGACAGCGTGTTGTTCTGCAATTCCGACGTCAAAAGCTCTATTTGGTATTTTTTCCATCATATATTTTAATGATGAACCTGATGGCATAGCTGGAGTAATCCCAATAATTTTTTTATTTTTTTCAGCTAACTCTACAATAGACTTGCCAAATACATCTTGATATTTAGTGAAAAGAGATTTTTCGGTTTGTATAATGTTTATTTTACCAGAATCCTTATCAAACAGCCCTGGAGCATGCCATTTAGTTTGATTTTGTTCAGCTAAATCATAACCTTTTCCTTTTGTGGTTAAGCAGTGTAAAATTTTTGGACCAGGAATATCTTTTAAATCTCGTAGAGTTTCTTCTAATAAAGAAACGTTGTGTCCGTCTATTGGGCCAAAATATCTAAAATTTAAAGATTCAAAATAATTACTATTTTTTAATAAGGCAACCTTTAACGCTTGTTCTACTTTTTGTACAATTGATTTGGCACTATCTCCAACTTTACTGAGGCTACTTAATAAATCCCAAATTTCATTTCGCATCTTATTATATGTTTTCGAAGTACTTATTTTCAACAAATATTCTTTTAATGCACCTACATTTGGATCAATAGACATGCAATTATCATTTAGAATAACAATTAAATTAGAGTTTTCAATTCCAGCATGATTAAGTGCTTCAAATGCTTGCCCACCCGTTAGCGCTCCATCACCAATAATAGCAATATGTTGTTTAGTGAAGTTTTTATTTATTTTAGAGCCAATAGACATTCCTAAACATGCGCCAATAGAGGTTGAAGAATGACCCACCCCAAATACATCATAAATACTTTCATCGCGTTTCGGGAATCCACTGATTCCATTTTTTTTTCTATTAGTATGAAAATCATCTCTGCGGCCTGTTAATATTTTATGTCCATAGGCTTGGTGTCCAACATCCCAAACAATTAAATCATCTGGTGCAGAAAAAACATAATGTAAAGCAACAGTTAATTCCACAACACCTAAACTAGCACCAAAATGTCCTCCATTTTTTGATACAACATCAATAATAAAATTTCTTAATTCAGCACACACTTTAGGTAATAGATCTTTATCTATTAACTTTAAATCGGCGGGTGAATTAATAGTATTTAATATTTCTGTTTTGCTATTTTTCATGTTATAGAATAAAAAATAAAAACCAATATAATTAAATTTATATATACATTCTTTGCTTCTAAAAAATTAACTTTACATTATTATGAATAGAATAACGATAAAAGAGATTTTAGAAAATGGCAATCTTAATCAGAATTACTCTGTATTCGGTTGGGTTAGGACTAAAAGAGGTAGTAAAAGCATTGCATTTATTATGATGAATGATGGAACCTGTTTTCATGACTTACAAATCATAATTGAATTAAATCCTAAATTAGAAGACTCGTTAAAACAAGTAAATAGTGGGGCTAGTATTAGAGTCGGTGGTAGATTAGCTAAATCAGAAGGACAGGGCCAAACAGTGGAATTAATAGCGAATGAAATAGAGCTTATTGGTTTCGCAGATCCTGATGAATATCCAATTCAACCCAAAAAACACTCATTGGATTTTTTGCGAAAAAATGCTCATTTGCGTTTCAGAACAAAAACATTTAGTTCTGTTTTTAGAATTAGACACGCTTTGAGTTTTGCAATTCATAAGTTTTTTCATGAAAAAAATTTTTATTATATCAATACTCCAATTATTACTAGTGCTGATGCAGAAGGAGCAGGTGAAATGTTCAAGGTTACTAATTTAGATCTCCGAAATATTCCGATTAATCAAAATAAAGAGGTTGATTACGAAAAAGATTTTTTTGGACAATCATCAAATTTAACAGTTTCAGGTCAGTTAGAGGCGGAGTTGGCAGCATTAGGGTTGTCAAAAGTTTATACTTTTGGTCCAACTTTTAGGGCTGAAAATTCTAATACATCTCGCCATCTTGCGGAATTTTGGATGATAGAGCCAGAAGTTGCATTTTCAGATTTAAATAACAATGTTGACCTTGCAATTCAGTTGTTAAAATACTTATGTAAATATATTTTAGATAATTATTTAGATGATTTA
>Ga0163179_10001163_pt1 | contig 18732 bp, 13 predicted proteins | sample AtlANTMetagenome_FD_109643 | JGI IMG/M metagenome (GOLD analysis project Ga0163179, IMG submission 109643) | Marine eukaryotic phytoplankton communities from the Atlantic Ocean - Atlantic ANT 2 Metagenome | ecosystem: Environmental > Aquatic > Marine > Oceanic | place: North Atlantic Ocean... | reverse complement strand
GGCTTCTTGCCTGCTTTACGTTCCGGTGAAACGCAACGCGTCGATATCGCACTCGCGGTGAGCGAAACGTTTGGTGATGATTCGTTGCCCCTGGAATTGCAGGTTGATGCGGAACGCTTCGGTGATCTCCTTCAGTGGGACTTTCCGTTGCCTGTGGATGGGTCGGCTGTAGCGCACCAGGCGCCAGAGATACGGATGAAATCGCCGCTCCGTGTAGCGAGTGGCAAAGAGACAAAAGTGGTTTTTCGCGCGAGCGATGACGCGTTGGTGGCTTTCGCCGTGGTCTATGTAAATGGTGAGAAGACGCACTATTTCAACGGCCAAGGAAAGCGCCTTGATCAAACGGTCGTGTTTACGCCGCGGGTTGGTCACAACCGCGTCCGTCTATATGTCGAGGACGATCAGGGGCATCGCTCTGTTCGAACGGCGCATATCTACGGGGAGCCGAGCGGCTCAACGGTCGCCGACGAACAGTAGGTTAATGCGGCACAAGCGGTCCGGGTGTGCTTGAAGGGTCAGGCGTCGGTTTCGGCGAGCTCGGCAGCGCCGATCCAAACCGTTTCAGAACCCGTCGCAGCGTCTGTTCCTGTTGCTGCGATCCAGAGCTCTCCGGCATCGTTGATGACGATAGAGACATCGTTTGCCCCTCCGTCCAGACTTCCGAAGGCCGAGACATTCCAGCCACCGGCACCATCAGGTACGGCCAGCGCGACGACCCCACCGTCCACAAAGGCGATGTACAATTCATCGGTGATCGGATCGTAAGCACCGGCCACTTTCGTCACGTCCGGTACGCCCCCGCCGAGGGAGAGCTGCGCGATAGCGCTGCCACTCTGGGCGTCGTATACGTTGGCAGTGCCAGTATTCGCTGCTGCAGCGAGTAGGGCTGCGCTGGTTGCACTCGTTGGGATGTCCAAGTCGATGGGCACATCCGAGAGCGAAGTGTGTGGGGTCAGAATCATGTCGCAGTCGTCAGCCGTGCAGACGTCGAAGGTGTGGGCTTGGAAGGTGCCGCCGTCGTCGCTCCATAGATAGCCTTGATTTGAGAGGACTGCTGCCTCGCAGACCGTCGCGCTCATCAAGCCATCATCGTTTTCATCCATCGATCCGAAGGCGTCGGTGGTTGCCCAGATGAAATCCAACTGGCCGCCAGCGTCATCGCATCCGAAGAACTGTAAGTTGCCGCTGTCGTCTACAGCGATCGTCACATCAGTGTAGGGATCTGTCGTGCCTTGGGTGTTGTAGTCGTAGTCGGTGTCACCCTCGATGGCGTAGCCGATAAACATCGTACGAGAAGCCTGGAACATACCCACGCCGGTGTAGACGCCTCCGGCGTAGACCAGGCTGTCCATGCCCCCGGTTTGATAGCGATCAGATGCGGTGTTGTTGAAGAACAGGTCCGCTGTTGCAGTGATAGCGCTCGAGCCTTTGTTGGTGAGATTGAAGAGCATCGGCATATCGAAGTATTCGAAGCTGCCCTTCTTTCCGTCGGACTCTACGACGCTGTTTAGGATGGACAGTTGAACCAACCCGTCCACATCGTGCAGTTGTGGGTCAGTCGGCGCATACCAACCGATATCGACGGGGGCGGAAGAACTCTCGTCGCCGTTGAAGATCGGCAATTCGAAGCTGTCTACCGCACCGTCGCAATCTTGATCGGTCCCGTCTCCGATGAGTTCTGTCACGTTGGGCCGTACAGAATTGTTTTCATCATCACAGTCGCCGCCTTGGGCGCTTCCTGAACCTTCAACATAGGTCGTCTCTAAGCCGACGTAGGCATCGGGTACGTAGCCGTCTCTGTCTTGGTCGTAGTCGTCTGAACCGTCGCAGTCTGTGTCGACGCCGTCGTACCACGTGTCGTTGGCATAAGGGTTCACTTGCCCCTCTGCGTCGTCGCAGTCTCCACCGTCCAAGGCACCTGAACCGTCTACATTTTCTGTGACTTCACCGACGTGTTCGTCTGAAACATATCCGTCGCTGTCTGCGTCGAAGTCGTCTTCGCCACCGCAGTTTGTGTCTATGCCGTCGTACCAGTCGTCTGTGGCACCGACGTAGATGTCCGCGTTTTCGTCGTCGCAGTCTCCACCCGGCAGATCTCCACCAAAGGTAAACGAGACACCTTCGCCGTCAACGCTTTGGGTCTCCAGACCTTGCCATTCGTCAGGTACGGTGCCGTCGCCATCTCGATCGTAGTCGTCTTCCCCGCCACAGTCGTTATCGACGCCGTTGTACCATTCTTCATCGAGCACGCTCGAAACAGCAGCTGAACTGTCGTCGCAGTCTCCACCCGGCAGCTCACCCGTTCCGTCGACATTCTCGGTGGCTTGCCCCACATAGGCATCGGGCACGGAGCCGTCGCGGTCTTGGTCAAAGTCGTCATCAGAGGCGCAGTCGGCGTCGATCCCGTCGTACCAAGTCTCGGCGGCGCCAGGGTTTACGTTTGCGTCCGTATCGTCACAATCGACGGTCACGACGTCTTCGCAACCCTCCCCGCTTGCTTCGTTTAGGGCGTAGCCGTCACCGTCGTCGTCGACGAGTAGGAGTTGGCAGTCTACGTCGGATTGTGAAATCCAGGTGCATCCGCTCAAAGCGAGGGCGAGTAGTGCGATCGCGCGCATCGAGAGCTTCTCCGGGGTCTTGTAGGAAGCCCAATGTAGCATCAGGGTGTTTTGCCTGCACCGCGTCTGAGATCACTCTGTTCGGTTCACGATGAACTCTGCGAGCGCGTGCAACGCGTCGGCACCTTCGAATTCACGCAGGGCTTCTTGGGCCGTACGGATGAGTTCGAGCGCTTTCTTTTGTGTGCCTTCGACGCCAAGCAATCTGACGAAGGATGGCGCGCCGTCCGTTCCTTGGTCCTCGTCAGCGTCCAAGACGTCGTCTGCCAACTGGAAGGCGAGCCCGATGCACTCCGCATAGGTGGTTAGGGCGTCCAGATTTGCGGGTTTTGTCTCCGCGCAAATCGCGCCCATGCGAACGGCTGCCCTGATTAGTGCGCCGGTCTTACAGCGATGGAGCGCGGTGAGTTCGTCGATATCGGTGACGTTCGCGCCACCGATGATGTCCATCGCCTGGCCTCCCACCATGCCTCGGAAACCAGAGGCGTGGGTGAGTTCCGAGATGAGTTTGATCCGGACCGCGGGCGAGCTCGCAGTGTCATCGGTCAGTAGCTGAAAGGCTTCAGTAAGCAGCGCGTCGCCGACGAGGATTGCGGTCGCTTCATCGTAGGCGCGATGTACCGTAGGTTTGCCGCGTCGTTCATCGTCGTCGTCCATCGCCGGAAGATCGTCGTGCACCAATGAATAGGTGTGTATGAGTTCGACTGCTAACGCTGCCGGTAATGCGCGTGCGCTGTCAGCGTTGGGTGCGCACAATTCGAACGCGGCTAGCGTTAGAATCGGACGAATGCGTTTGCCACCGGTTTGAAGTGGATATTGGAGCGCCGCATCAAAGGGCTTAGGAAAGCCACCTTCTACGGTGGATGAGAGCCTCTCTTCTACCAATTTACGCCTATCGCGCATCCAGGATTCCAAATCCATTTTTCCTCCCCGGCGACGTCTAGCCCGTCCCCAGTGAATCCGCCCGGTTAGTTCTCGAGATGATGAACAAGCAGTCCCCGGTTTTCGGTGCCCTTCTCACGTGCTTTGCCGCGTGTCTGCTGCTCACCTTGTTCAGTTGGCCGTTGGCGCTTGCGCCGTCCGAATGGGTGCTTGGCGCCTCGCACAATGATTTTTACAGCATCGCTTGGGGCCTGGAGCATGTTGCGCGGTCTTTGATGTCGGGCGAGTGGCCTGGGGCGTCGACGACGCGGCTTCAATGGCCAGAGGGTGGCGTGTTGTTGATCGCGGACTTCCCTGAGACGTTGTTGATTTCGCCGATCACTGCGTTGTTTGGGCCAACCGTTGCGTTCAATGTCTTACAGTTTTTGCATCACGGATTGGCGGCTGGGGCGGCGTGGTGGTGTGCACGCCGTTTAGGCGTGAGTCCGATCGCTGCGTTGGTCGCTGCCATGGCTTTTGGCTTCGCGCCTGCGTTGACTGGAAACACATACAACCAGAACCCAGACGTCACGCCTTGGTATTGGGTTCCGCTTACGGTCGGTTTCGCTGCGACAGCGGTCGATAGAAAAGGCGCTGTTTTAGCGGGTCTCTGCGCTGGCGCGGCGACTTGGTGCAACCCCTATGGTGGGGTGATGTCCGCGCTATCCTTGGTCATCTTGCTCCCTTGGCGACGCAGGCGTGATGCCGCGGTCTGCGGGGTGTTGGCCCTGGCTGTTGTGGGGGGTGGGGCCGCGTTGATGACTTGGTGGTCTGTCACCAGTGACGCGTCGCTGTTGATGAAAGGTAAGCGTTTAAGCCCGTTTCATGGTGTGGCGTCGTTGAAGGGGCTTTTCTGGCCGGTCCCGAGTGTGCTTTCGCAGAGTGACTGGCCTGAGCATGCCAAGTATGTGCATTGGTCGTATCTCGGGATCACCTTGCTCGTGATGGGGCTTTGGGGATGGGTGCGTGAGCGCGAGTGGCGGTGGATAGGCTTATTTGGCGTCGCGGTATTTTGCGCGCTTGGTCCCGATTTGTTGCTTTCTGAAACGCAACGTTTAGGGCCGAGTCCATACCGGTTGATTGACGTCTTGCCTGGTTGGAACCGGCTGCACCTCAATCACCGCTACACAGCGTTAGCGGTCCTTGTACTAGGGCTGGGATCTGCCAAACTCGTCTCCAATTGGGGTCGAAAAGGGTTGTGGGTGGTTCTTTTGGTTGGCGTCGATCTGCTCGGCACGAGCGGAGGCTGGCATCTATTGAAGCCGCAGCGACCATATGACGACGGCACTTGTGCGCTGCTGAAGGACCTTGAGCCTGGTCCGGTAATCGATGTCCCTGGTACCCACGGTGAGTTTTGGTTGTATGCCGCCACCTGTCATGGGAATCCTGTCGCGGAAGGTATCAACCGGCCAATCGTGTTGCGTACGCAACGCAATCTCAATCGAAATGGGATCGATCAAGGGCTTCGAACCCTTCGGCTCGCCGGATATCGTTATTTGGTGTTCCATCTCGAGGTCCCAAGACGGTCGACTGGTGAGTTCAGAGAACTGTTGGAGCAAGGACAAGATTGCATCGTGGCGTCGAACGCCCAGGGTGTGTCGGTGCTTGATATTCAGGATTGCCCTGCTGCTGATTGATTCCTGCGTTGCGTCGCTGCGGCTGCCGGTTAGCGATCGTTAGGACCAGGGATCGTGAATCCCGTTCAGGAGGTTGAAGTGACGCATAAGGCGCTTGTTGTTCTTTCCGGCTGTGGCGTTTTTGACGGCACAGAAATTCATGAAGCGGTGGTGACGTTGTTGGCGTTGTCTCGTGCTGGCGTTGACGTGCAGTGTGCAGCACCTGACCGCCCACAGATGCATGTCATCAACCACCTGACGGGTGATGTAGATGCCACGCCTCGCAATGTGCTTGTGGAGTCGGCGCGAATCGCGCGAGGCAAGGTTGTCGCTTTATCTGACGTCGCAATTGATGATTACGACGCGTTGTTCTTTCCCGGTGGGTTTGGTGCAGCCAAGAACCTCACGACCTTTGCGGTCGATGGCGCTGACTGCCAGATTGATCCGGCGGTCAGTAGGGTGCTGCGCGGTTTCCATGGTGCCGGTAAGCCTATCTGCGCGGTATGCATCGCTCCGGCCGTCGTCGCCAAAGCGTTGGGTAGCGCGGGTCCGGAGCTGACGATCGGTAACGATCCTGGAACGGCCGAAGGGATCGCTGCGTTGGGCGGCAAGCATATTGAGTGCCCCGTAGAAAAGTGCCACGTCGATCCGGAAAATCGAATCGTTACAGCGCCTGCCTATATGTACGACGCGACGATCGCGGATGTCGCTGCAGGTATTGAAGAGGCCATTCAGGCAACGCTTGAGTTGTTGTAGGGGATCGTATGTCGTCATTCCAAGATCAGGTCGTTTGCATCACGGGTGCCAGTCGTGGAATCGGCAGGAGTCTCGCGATCGCCTTCGCGCGGGAAGGTGCGTCGCTCGTTCTAGGCGCGCGCAGTGTTCCCCAACTGGAAGCGCTCGCTTCCGAACTTGGTGAAAAGGCGATCGCTGTGCCCACAGATGTGCGGTCGAAGCACGAGGTGGAGCGTTTGGTCGAGACAGCGCACGCCGAGTTCGGTCGATTGGACATCATGATCAACAATGCTGGCGTTGCGATCTATGGACCCTTTGAGGGCGTGTCAGAGGACGAACTAGATGAGATGCTCCAGACCAATGTTAAGGGCGCATTTTTTGGGAGTCAGGCTGCGTTTAAGGTCATGAAAGCGCAGCGCGACGGTCTGATCCTGAATGTGTCTAGCATCGCGGGCAAACTTCATTTGCCGAATGAAGCGGCCTATAATGCTTCGAAGTGGGCGCTGAATGGCTTCACCGGCACGCTGAGCCTTGAGGCGCGTCATTACAATGTACGCGTCACTTCGGTCTGCCCTGGTGGCGTGAACACCCCGTTTTGGAAGGAACAAGAGTTTTTGCCCTTCCCGTCATCCATGGATCCTGAGCGTGACTTCCTAGATCCCGATCACGTCGCACAGAGTATTTTGGACATCGCGAGGCTCCCGGCGTCTTGCGTGGTTCCGGAAATGGTCTTGCTGCCGATGATCGCGCCGCCCCCTGATCTTTCCTGATCGGACGCAATGTGGGAGACAGCCGTTTTGGTGGATCCAACACGGTATAGTGCAGGTGCGCGGTTTGACGCGCCAGGAGTGAGAGCCCGTTGAGCGCAGGCGCACCAAAATCAGAAGCGGTATCGCAGGCCTTCTTTCATTTTTTGTTGGAAGGGTCGTCTGACGGGATCTTGTTGTTGGATGAGACGCTGTCCGTCGTCGAATTGAACACGATGGCCAAGACCCTATTTGGTTTGCCGGATTTGGTTGAAGATTTGTCGTTGACCGACCTGCTGACCGATCACGCGGCACAGCGTGTGCTTCAAAGCCTCCGGTCCAACGAAAAGACCCACTGGTCCCAATCGATTGATGCGCTGCGGCAAGATGGTGTCGTCCTGCCTATCGATGTCACCTTCCATCGTCTGAGCGTTGGGGTGGAGATTTGGTGGGCGGTGTTGCTTCGAGACATCACAGCCCGGCGGTTGGCGGAGTTGGCGCTACAGCGTTCAGAGTCACGTTTTCGCGATCTTATCGAGCAGATGCCTGATGGGATTGTGGTCCATCGAGATGGTCGTTTCCAGTATGTAAACCCTGCTTTGGTGGAGATGCTCCATTACCCCGGCGCAGAAGATCTCCTTCAGCGCCCGGTTTTGGACATGTTGCATGCGGATGATCGGGAGATCGCCGAAGGGGGTATTCGCGACATGTTGCGTACGGGGAAAGCAGCTCCCCGTCGTGAGTTACGTCTGATTCGCTACGACGGATCTTTTGTGGTGACGGAGGTCATGTCGCTGCCCATCCCGTTTGACGGGGGACGGTCGATTCTCGCGTTGATTCGGGATGTCACTGAGCGTACCGAGATGCAAGCGCAATTGTTGCAGAGCGATCGGATGGCGTCGATGGGTCTGCTTGCGGCGGGTGTCGCGCATGAGGTCTTCAACCCGCTTGCCTACATCACGGTCAATCTTGATTACGCGCGTGGTGAGCTGCGGGCACGTGACCAGGATGTCGACGAGGAAGCGCAAGCCAGAGATGCAGAGCTCTCGAACGCGGTCGAAGAGGCGCGGGAGGGTGTAGAGCGAGTCCGGGCTATCGTGCAGGACCTCAAGTCCTTTTCTAAACCTGCTTCGGGGACTCTCGCGTTTGTGGATGTAGAGCGTGTGCTGCAGGCCGCGTTGAATATTGCTGGTGCAGAAGTCCGCCAGAAGGCACGCTTGGTGACGCAGTATGAGCACGTCGGTAGAGTGCTCGCGGACGAGGCCCGCCTTGGGCAAGTCTTTTTAAATCTCGTGTTGAATGCTGCGCAAGCATTCGAGCACTCTGATCCGCAAAAGCAGCGTATTGAAGTGCTGACCAGAACCGATTCGCATGGCTCCACGATCGTGGAGGTGAGCGATAATGGTCCAGGGATTTCTCCAGCGGTTCGGGCCCGAATCTTTGAGCCGTTCTTTACGACGAAGGAGACCACTGGAGGGACTGGGCTTGGTTTGTTCATCTCTCAGGGCATTATTGATGATATGGGTGGCGTCCTCAGTCTGGACAGCACACTTGGCAAAGGGACGACGTTTCGGGTCAGTTTCCCGATCGTGGAAGAACTGGATATCGAAGGTGGCGTAGCCACGGAAGAGATCTCGATTCGCCATCGTGCACGCGTTTTGATCATCGATGATGAACCGGCGTTAGCGGCGGCTTTAAGGCGGGTCTTGGCGCGAGATTATGACGTTCAGGCGGTGAACCGCGGGCAGGACGGACTAGATCTACTGGTCGCTGATCCGAGTTTTGATTTGGTGTTTTGCGATCTGATGATGCCGGAAATGACCGGGATGGAAGTGTTTCGACGACTTCGGGATCGCTGCCCGGGACGAGAAGAACGCATCGTCTTTATGTCGGGTGGCGCGTTCACTTTGGATGCTAAAGCATTCCTGGAAGAGGTTTCCAATACGCACATCGAAAAGCCTATCGACATGCGCCTGTTGAAGACACTCGCGCGCGAACGACTTTTGCTTCAGGACCGCTCTTAGGCGCTTGTCTCTTCCGTTTCGGGAGCCGCTTCTTGCGCTTCTTCAGCTGTCTCTTCCGTTTCGGAAGCCGCTTCTTGCGCCTCTTCAGCTGTCTCTTCCGTTTCGGGAGCCGCTTCTTGCGCTTCAGTTTCTTGTGACTTTTCCGGAGCAGGGTTCGACCAACGCGGTTGGACCTCTTCTCCCACAGGAACCGGAAAGGCGCCGAGTTCGTCTTCGTTCCAGCGCGCGCGAAGATCGTAGAGCGCCCGATCCCATCGTGCCAGCATAGGCGGAATCGCAAAAGGAACAGCCAGAGTCTCGTTGTCCTTGGCCAGGTTTTCTAGCGCGTCTTGGGCTTCATACGGCGCGTGACTGTACACGGCTATCACTGGTCCGTGTTTGTCGAGGTGTACACAAACCAGTGCGTCTACTTGCTCAAGAACGACCGGAATCGCTGTAGGCTGGAATCGGGCCACAGGGGTTCGAACGGTCTGCCCATGTCCTGTTAGCGTGAAAAGCGCGCGATCGAGGTCATCGGTCAGTTCGCCGTTCCACGGTACGAATCCGTCTACCGAAGAGGTCGCCCCACCCATCAGCGCGTCGATTTCTTCCGCGGTGTTGACCACAGCGCGCCATCTGACGCACCAATCTACACGGCGGCCGCCGTTTCGTTGCTGGTCGTAGTCTTCACGAGACAACGCATCCTCTGGCGAAGAAAAGGGCCGACCCTCTTCACAGAATGCCAGCAGGGGTTGGTCTGGAAACAACGCCTTTAGAACTTGTCCAGGCGTCAAACCTGAAAAGGTGAGTCCACGCTGCGCGTCTCGCGCAGTGTCATCCGTAAATTCTGCACCCGAGATTACGAGCCGGTGTAATTGCACCGGCTCTTCGAGTTCCATCGCCGCCACCCAACGTTCTCTTCCTCGGCACAGTCGGCCAGGTCGGGAGAGGTCGAAGGAGACGGAGGCGTATCCTAGGGCTTTTACCATGACTGCCCGGTTCCTCACGTTGGTGCGCTGACTATCGTTGGATTGAAAGTTCTGCAAACCTCTACCCTTGCAGGTCGGGGTTTCTGCGCATACATCGGCGCCCGAACTCCGGAGCCGGAATGTCTGACTCGTTCTACATCACTACCCCGATTTACTACGTCAACGATGCGCCTCACTTGGGGCACGCATACACGACTGTCGCTGCAGATGTCGTGACGCGGTATCGCCGCCTGATGGGTCAAGATGCGTTCTTCTTGACTGGCGTGGACGAACATGGCCAAAAGGTCATGCGCGCGGCCGCTGCGCGAGACATGACCCCGCAAGCCCATTGCGACGACCTCGCGGAGCCCTACAAGGCGCTTTGGGAGCGTTTGGACATTCGGTATGATGATTTCATCCGAACGACCGAGCCGCGTCATCAGCAGGTCGTGCAACAGATTCTGCAGCGGCTTTACGATGAAGGGCAGATCTACAAGCAGAGCTATGAGGGCTGGTATTCCACCTCGGCCGAGAAGTTTTGGACGGAAAAGGATCTGGTCGATGGGAAGTGTCCGGATTCCGGACAGCCGGTCGAGTGGATTTCGGAAGAAAATTACTTCTTCAAGATGAGCCAGTACCAGCAACAGCTCATCGACACAATAGAGCAGAACCCCGGTTTCTTGCGGCCAGAGTCCCGTCGAAATGAGGTGCTCGGCTACCTGAAGAAAGAGTTGGGAGACCTCTGTATCTCTCGACCTAAAGCGCGTATGAACTGGGGGATCGAGCTTCCCTTTGACGCGGACTACGTGACCTACGTGTGGTTCGATGCACTCGCCAATTACATCTCTGCTATCGGCTACACAGCAGACGATGAGCGATTTGATCGCTACTGGCCTGCGAACGTGCACCTGGTCGGCAAGGACATTCTGACCACGCACTCGGTGTATTGGTCCACGATGCTATTCGCCCTCGGTTTACCTGTTGCGGATTGTCTTTATGCGCACGGTTGGTGGACGGTGGAGGGCCAGAAGATGAGCAAGTCCATCGGCAATGTCGTCAACCCTCACCTGTTGATCGACGCTTATGGTTCGGATGCCGTGCGCTATTTCCTGATGAGAGAGATCGCATTTGGCGCCGATGGTGATTTCAGTCACCGTGCTTTTCAGCTTCGCTACAACGCTGAGCTCGTCAATGATCTCGGGAATTTAGCGCACCGCTCTTTGTCGATGACAGAGCGTTGGTTGGGTGCGGTGGTCCCGGGCCGGCCCCAACCTACGTCGTCGGATGTTGCTTTGGAGGCGATGGCGCGCGAGGTGTGTCAGCAGTTCGCCGATGCCATGGACGCGTTGCAGTTTAAGGCTGCATATGGGGCCCTGAATGAGCTGGTAAATGCCGGAAACAAGTATGTAGACACCGAGGCGCCGTGGGCCTTGAATCGAGAGGGCCGGCGTGAGCGACTGGAGACGGTACTTCGGAATTCGCTTGAGATCTGTCGTATCTGCGCGGTCTTGTTGTCGCCGGTTTGTCCGATCAAGGCGGCAGAGTTGCTCTCGAAGCTCGGTATAGACGGTACTCCGGATACCGAAAAGATCTGGCGTTTCGATGGGTTGGAAACCGGGCACGCTGTTGCATCGGGAGACCCGCTCTTTCCTCGAATGAAAGAGCTTCCAGAAGTGATTCAGCAAGCTTTAGAGGCCATGGAGGCGGCACCGAAAGCCGCGCCCGCCAAGAAGAAACAAAAGAAGAAGGAGAGCGTTGTGTCAGAGGAATCCACAGAAGTCACTCCACTGATCGAGTACGATGACTTTGCCAAAGTCGCCCTGCGTGCTGGGCACATCAAGACAGCCGAGAAGCACCCTAAAGCGGATCGGCTCTTGGTTCTTTCTGTCGACGTGGGTGAGCCGTCACCGCGGACCATCGTCGCAGGCCTGGCTGAAGTTTTCGCGCCAGAAGACCTCGTGGACCGTCGCGTTGTGGTGGTCACCAACCTGGCGCCAAGAAAACTCCGAGGTATCGAAAGCCACGGCATGATCTTGGCTGCTGGTGGTGGGCAGATCGAGGGCTTAGTTGACCTGCCCGATACGGTCTCTCCGGGCGCGGTTATCCGCTGAGTCTGGCGAACTCCCACGACTCGGGTCTATAATGGTCCTGCGAACTGGGAAGCTGTCTCGGAGTAAAAGCTGACTTTATAGGTCAGCGCTTTTTTACTGCGAGGTGTGTGCCCTGGTGCTACAATCGCGCACGCATCGGTCATCGAGGGGATTCGGTCACAGTTCAAAGGGTTTTCGCGTTGCGATTTTCGGGTCGCGTTACGCTTTATGAATCGCGATTGAACTCGGTCCGAAGGATCCCTTGCCAAAAATATTTGTCCTTGAAGTCCCCCAGAGGAACACCATGCGAATTCGAACTATTGCTTTGTTGCTGCCCTTTTTGGCGCCCGCGTGTACCGAGTACGAAATTCTCGATGATGACGGCGGTGTAGGAAACTACGACAACGAAGGCGCGCCTGACATTGTCGTCGATCCCACCGAGATCTTCTTCGGCGAGATCAGCGTCTCCGAGGACGGGTCGGCCATCGAAACCGTCACAGTATCCAATGTGGGCGACAAGGACCTTTACATCCAGGGCCTCTCGCTGGATGTAGAAGATGGACCGTTTTCTATTACAGCGATTCAGTCTGTTCTAGTTCCGCCAGAAGCGATGACCCAGTTTGAGGTCGTGTTTGAGCCGACGACGGGCGCAGAAATGACTGGCACCGTCTATATCGACAGTGATGACCCCGACACCCCTACGGCTGAAGTGTCATTATTCGGTACGGGTGTGGCGCCTGTCATCGATGTTGACCCGGTTGAGTATGACTTTGGAACGCTTTACATCGGCTGCGATGCACAGCAGGTCGTCACGGTTTCCAACATCGGGTCTGAAGACCTCATCGTCGATGAGTTTTCGTTTACCACGGCATCCTTGGACCTGGCCTTTGACGACAACGCCAGCGACTGGAATGCTCTCGACTGGACGCTAGCGCCGGGCGAGTCCGCGGACGTGTTCATCGATTACTACCCGGTCGATGACTACAGCGACATCGCGTACCTCTCGATCACCTCGAATGACCCGTTCACGCCGACCGCAATGTCGACTTTGATGGGACTTGGCGAGTTGTTTGATGAGAACATCGACACCTACGAGCAGCCCATTGAAGGAATGACAGACATTCTCTTCGCGCTGGACCGTTCAGGTTCGATGGACGCCGACCTTGCGAATATCCAGAGCAACTTCGACGTGTTTGTTGAGACGCTCACTGGGATGGACGCTGATTACCAGGTCGCTGCTATCGTTAACGATGACGGCTGTGTGGTAGGAAGCGAACTTTGGATTGACAATACCTTCGATGAAGATGAAGCCAAGGACACGCTTTCGACCATGATGAACCTTGGTGGTTCGTATGGTTCAAACACCGAGCGTGGCTTCATGCTGCTCGAAGCGGCCGTTAGCGAAGACAGCACCGGCAGCGGTGGCTGTAACGAGGACCTCGTTCGTGAAGACGCGAAGTTGAACCTTGTCGGCGTGTCCGATGAGCGTGAGCAGTCCGTCAGCAGCTGGGAATACTATGTAGAGTACTTCCAAGGACTGAAGGACGATACCGACCAAGTCGTCGTTCATGCGATTGGTGGAGACTACGGCACCGGCTGTGGTGGTACCGCCGAGCCATACACTGGATTCTACGAAGCGACTGTCGCCACAGGCGGGCAGTTCCTTTCGATCTGCGCCACTGACTTCGGTGCACACCTTGAGGCGCTGGCTGAAGGCTCGGCTGCCGACCTCTCCTCTTTCACACTTACCGACAGCCCGGTCGAAGAGACGATTGTGGTTCGGGTCGATGGTGTGACCAAGACTCAAGGGTGGGCGTACGATTCGTCACAAAACCAGGTCGAGTTTGAAACCGATTACATCCCCGAGGGTGGTTCAACTGTAGAGATTGAATACGCGCTATTTGGGGAATGCGAAGGGTAAACGCACCCTTTGAATGACTCAGTCGAGGCCGGCCCAGTGGGTCGGCCTCGTTGTTTTGGTGGTTAGAGTTTGATCTTCAGCCTTGTCGACACTCGACGGCGACCGGTTTGTTCGGTATTAGGCGGTCGAAACGCTGACTGAAAGAGAGGGCGTGATGTCCAATGAATCAGATATCCAAGCGCGTTGCGCAGCATTTACACGACATAAGACTGCGAAAGATATGGGGGTGTACCCCTATTTCAAGCCGCTGGTCACGAGCGAGGGCAGCCGTTGTGTCATCGACGGGAACCCCAAGATCATGCTTGGGTCCAACAACTATCTCGGCTTGACCCATCACCCGGAGGTTCTCGAGGCTGCTCGTAAGGCGATTGATGAGTTCGGTACGGGCTGTACCGGGTCGCGTATGCTTAACGGGACCTTGTCGGTCCACGAGACGCTCGAAGCCGAACTGGCCGAGTACCTTGGCAAAGAGGCGGTGTTGCTTTGGTCGACCGGCTTCATGTCGAATTCCGGTTCTGTTGGGACGTTGCTCAACCGCAAGGACATCATTTTCGCTGATCGCGAAGACCACGCGAGCCTGATCGACGGGTTCATACTCTCCTCTGCAAAACTCGTTCGGTTTAAACACAATGACGTCGCGGATCTTCAGAAGCGCCTTGAGCAGTTCTCGGATCATCCCGGTTGTCGTCTCATCGCTGTTGATGGCGTGTATTCGATGACTGGCGAGCTTGCGCCAGTAGATGAGATCGTGGCCGTTGCGAAGTCTTACAACGCTTCTGTTTTGGTTGACGAGGCCCATGCTGTCGGTACGGTGGGGCCTCACGGTCGTGGCGCGGCGGCGCTTTACAACGCCTTAGACGATGTCGAGTTCCTGACCGGTACCTTTTCTAAGACCTTCGGCGCTATGGGCGGTTTCATCGCTTGTAGTCAGGAGGTGAAAGACTACCTGATGCACCATAGCCGTCAGTTCATGTACACGGCGTCGTTTACACCAGCGACCGCAGCGACAGTGCTTGCTGCGTTGCGGGTGTTGGTGCGCGAGCCACAACTTGTGGACCAGGTTCAGGCCAACGCCAACTGGATGCGTAAAGAACTGCAGGCGATGGGTTTCAATTGCTTGGAGAGCGCGACCGCTGTGGTGCCCATCGTGATCGGACCTATGGAGCAGGTGCTCTGGTTCAATCGCCGCATTTTCGAAGAAGGCATCTTCGCCAACCCGGTGTTTTACCCGGCGGTTCCCAAGAACCAAGGGTTGATTCGCACGTCGTATATGGCGACGCACGACAGGGGTGATTTGCAAGAGGCGCTCGACATTTTCCAACGTGTCGGCGAAGAAGTCGGCGTGATTGGTCCGAACAAAGAAGCCATGGCAGAGCACTGGGCTCAGATGGCTGACCAATTGGGTGTGTAATGGCTAAGGTTTCGCCCGCACGAGGCATGCGGGATCATCTCCCAGCGGCGTTGCGTCGTCGTCGTTACGTCTTCTCATTGGTCGAGGAAGTTTTTCAACTCTTCGGCTACGAACCTTTGGAGACCCCGGCGCTTGAGCGCATTGAAGTGCTCCAAGGCAAGTACGGTGCAGAAACCGAGAAGCTTGGTTTCAAGATTTTGAAGAGGGGCGCCGGTGCTGAGACCGGTCAGTGCGACATGGGGCTGCGGTACGACCTTACGGTTCCGCTCGCTCGCTTCATCGCGTCGCACCCAGAGCTTGCGATGCCGTTTAGGCGGTATCAGATCGCCCCTGTATGGCGTGCAGAGCGCCCACAGCGTGGGCGTTATCGCGAATTTTATCAATGTGATGTCGACAGTATCGGTAGCGCTTCTCTTTCGGCTGACGCGGAATGTGTTGTGGTTGCTGATCTGGCGCTCAAGGCGTTGGGCTTCGATGATTACGACGTGGTTATCAACCACCGACAACTTTTGCGGGCGATTGCGGACGCTGCGGGTGTCGCGGACAGAGAGCATGAGCTTCTTATCGCGATTGATAAGCTCGACAAGATAGGCCGAGAAGGCGTCAGCGCCGAGCTCGAGTCCCGAGGTTTCCCGGCCGAGGCCGTTTCGAGCCTTTGGGATGTGTTGGGTTCGGCTGAGTCCGATGAAACCGCCGAAGACGCGATGGCACGTTTAGAACAGATCCTGCCCGAACCTGGACCTAAAGCCATCGCGGAGCTGCGTCAGTTGTTGGTGCATGTGGATGCTTTGGGTGGAGATTTGGAAAGTGTTCGCTTTGATCCAGTACTCGCGCGAGGAGCGGACTATTACACCGGCCCGGTATTTGAGATTCAGCTTCGTGGCGGAGGAATGGGTTCATTGGGCGGTGGTGGCCGTTACGACGGCTTGATCGGTCTCCTTGGCGGCCGAGATTTACCAGCAGTCGGCGTCAGCTTGGGTATCGAACGCATCCTTGTATTGATGGAAGAACGTGAGATGTTCCCGGAGCTTCCCGGTGTGGCCGAGGTCTATGTGGCCGCAATTGCGGATGAAGCGATCAACCATGCGCTGCATGTTGCGGGGTTGTTTCGGTCGGCGGGTGTGCCCACGGTTGCGTCAGACTCCGCATTGCGCGTCAAGAAGGTCTTCAAGCATGCTGAGAGGGTCGGCGCGAAATTTGTTGTGATGATTGGCACCGATGAGGTCGCTTCTGCCGAAGTTTCTGTGAAGCGATTGTCTGACGGAAAACAATGGCGTTTGCCATTTACCGACGCTGTTCAGGTGGTCCTCGAAGATTGAACCACTCGCCTCTGGCTTGTAACCGGATAGGGTTTTGCGGTTTGCTAAGCCGTCTGTCGAGCGGTGCCGTGCTCTGGGCGCGTGCGGAGGAACCGTAGATGTCGCAGTTTTATAAACGAGAGTCTGGTGAAGAAGGCGGTATCGTCGTTGGCGATGAGACCGGGCCAGGCGTAGACCTTTCCACCATCCTCAACAATGAGAGACCGCCTTTCCGGGCGGCGCTTGAGTTGTTGATTTTTCTCTGTGATGTGCTTTGGGCTGCAGATGAAGACGGGCTTGTCCATGGCGATATCAAGCCTGGCTACGTCCGGCTAGAAGCAGACGGCTCCGTAAACATCGAGGGTTTTGGAGAGTCCCGCTCTGGTGGTCGCGCGCCGGATGATCAGCATACTGGTCGAACCGATGTCTACGGCTTGGGTGTGGTGCTTTATTCGCTGGTGTCGGACGCGCCTTTGGGTCGGATTCCAAAAGATGCTGATGGGCACGATGACGCGATTGTCGATCGGCTTCAAAACGTGGACTTTGGGTTCGATTCTGGCGCTGAGTGGAATATCGAAGTGCTGAACCTGCTCGCCAGTTGTTTGGCCTGGGACCCGGCGGAACGGAGTGATCCGCAAGATATCGCTGATACGCTTTACGGGATCGCAGAGTCGATCGAGGGTGACTCGCTCGAGGTCTGGGCTGCGACAGCCGTTCCATCTGCAGGCGGAGAGGCTGCCGGTCCCAAAGGTCCGAAGGCGGCGGAGAGCCTTGATGGGCCGGAGACCGAAGATGCCAATGTCTCTACGATCTCGATCCCTGTGGGTCAGGTCGATCAGGGCGGGCCGTCGACGGCCTTCTGGAGTCGAGACAAGCTCGACGCTATGCTCGCCGAGGAGGAGGAGCAAGCGGAGGTCGCGCCAGATCCGGATTTACCTTCAGAGCCTACTTGGGGCCCCGATCCCGACAGCGAGGATGAGCCCGAACCCGAACCCGAACCCGAGCCGGAGCCCGAACCCGAGCCGGAGCCCGAACCCGAGCCGGAGCCCGAACCGGAGCCTGAACCGGAGCCCGAACCAGTCGCCGATCCCTTGTATGATCAGGAGACGGTGCGTCAGCCGGATCCACTTTCAGATCGACCCACCGAACTCCGCCCGGATTCACCACCTGTCGCCGCCGGTCCGGTGGCCTCGGGCCCTGTCGCCTCGGGCCCTGTCGCGACCGGTCCTGCAGTTCAACCCCCTGTACAGCCACCGGCTGCCCCTCCTGCATCAGCGGGCGGCGGGAACTCTAAGTTGATCATGATGGCCGTTGGAGGTCTTGTAGTCGCTGTAGGCTTGGGCTTTGGCGCGATGTCTATGATGTCTGGAGACGACGACCCAGAGGAAGCTGTAGAGGCACCAGCCGCTGAGGAGGCCGCACAAGACGAGCCTGCTGTCGCGGAACCGGAGCCGGAAGAAGACACTGGCACAGACGAAGCTGCGGCCGAGCCTGAAGAGGCTGCGCCGAAAAAGGTGGAGCAGCCGAAACCGGCAGCGGAATCCAACTCGACGACTCGACCGAAGGCGAGCAGCTCTTCTACCCGAAGCAGCTCAAGTCGGTCGTCCACTTCTCGTTCCCGATCTTCGGGATCGAGTTCGGCAGATGTCAGCGCCACAAGCGCCGTGGTTGGGGGCTCGTATAAGGTCAAGGTGTCGTTGAGCTTTGACGAGCGGACTCAGATCCGTTGCTTCGGTTCTGGCTATTCCGCGGAGTTTTTGTCCTCGACGGAACTCACGCTTTCTGGACCGGACACCTGCACGCTACAGGCTGGTGATTTCAAGGGTGTCTTTCAGGTACAGGGAGCAGACTCGGTGTCCTGCAATAAGGCCGGCTCGGCCATCATCTGCGATTAGTCGGGATCAACAGATCGTATGAAGGCCGTTGTACAGCGCGTTTCCAGCGCGTCGGTCACGGTGGAGTCTGAAATTGTCGGGGCGATTGACGGGGGCTTGATGGTCCTTCTCGGCGTTACGCACGACGATACGCTTGAGCAGGTCGAATGGTTGGCCAAGAAGCTCGTTGAATTGCGCGTGTTCGCTGATGTGGATGGAAAGATGAACCTGTCCATAAAGGACACCGCCGGTGCGTTTTTGGTGGTGAGCCAATTCACTTTGTACGGCAGTTGTCGGAAAGGTAGGCGACCGAGCTACGCTAAGGCGGCTGGACCAGAACACGCGGAGCCGCTTTACGAAGCGTTTTGTACCGCACTTTCCGAATATGGTTTTCAAGTGGCTACGGGGCAGTTCGGCGCGATGATGGATGTGGCTTTGGTAAATGACGGACCGGTGACGTTGGTTGTGGAGACACCATGAGTGTGAAAATCGCAGAAATGGCGGGCAGGGCCGCTGCAGATCTCATTCGTG
>Ga0163179_10001162_pt1 | contig 18735 bp, 15 predicted proteins | sample AtlANTMetagenome_FD_109643 | JGI IMG/M metagenome (GOLD analysis project Ga0163179, IMG submission 109643) | Marine eukaryotic phytoplankton communities from the Atlantic Ocean - Atlantic ANT 2 Metagenome | ecosystem: Environmental > Aquatic > Marine > Oceanic | place: North Atlantic Ocean... | reverse complement strand
GTGACGTCGCCGAGGCGGCCCCTGTTGCAGAGGAGCCAGTCGAAGAGGTTCCAGACCAGGAAGCTTCTGATGCAGACCTTTCGACGGAAGAAGAGGAAAAGGCGAAGTTTCGCGGTGGCTCCAAAGTTGCTGCCGACGGGTCATCCAATAGCGTCGCGACCAGTCAGTTCTCATCATTCGCGGCGGCGGCAGCGGCTGCGGCTCGGGGTGGAACTGGTCAAGCGCTATATGCAGATACGGACTCGACGGATGTGGCGGCCTATGCCGCTCGCGCTGCGGCGCTCGGCCGTACGGGTGCCGAACTCGGTAGTGAAGGGATCAACGAAGGCGAAAACGGTACCTTCTGGGGACCGGTTAATAACGAATCCGCACGATCAAAGGCTGAAGGGCAGGTTCTTGATATCGATCAAGACGAGTGTATCTCTTGCGGAACTTGTGTAGAGAACACGGACACCGTCTTCTACCTCCCAGTAGATGAAGGTTCGACCGCCTATGTTCTTAAGCAGGAAGGCCCGATGGACCTTGTGCAAGATGCTATCGAAGCTTGTCCTGTGACGTGTATCTCTTGGGTCGCTCCTGGAGAGGAATGGGTGTCGGTGGACTGACGGTATGACCGTTCAGGATCGTCCCAGAAAGATCCGGCTGGGCCCCGGAATCGCCCTCAAGATTTCCTCGCTCGTGATGGTCTTGTTGTCGGCCTCCATGGTGTTGGTCGCGTCGACTATCGGTGCGTACACCGCGACAGATCGCACCGTTGCGTTGGTCTTGTTTCTTGTTTTTGCGTTTTTGGGCAGTCTGGCGTTCGCGGCGATGTTGGACTGGTTGGTGACCCGACCTCTTGTACACATGGCTCGTCAGGTTCGCCGAATGAACGAAGAGGGCTACGAACGGGAGTTTGAGCCTATTGGTTTTGATGAGCCAAGAGAGCTTGGAGAGGCCCTTGAAGCGTTACGCGCGAGGGTGGTCGCCCAGCAGGTGGAACTGCGTGAATGGAACGCCGAATTGGAGCGTCGCGTTGTAGCCAGGACGGTCGACTTGGAGGCGGCGAGGGCGTCTTTGGTTCAATCGGAGAAGTTAGCGAGTGTCGGGTTGTTGGCTGGTGGCGTTGCGCACGAAGTCAGCAATCCCAACACAGTGATCCTCGCCCGTACGACACACCTCCTTAATATCGCTGATGACGAGGGCCTCGACCCTGACGTGATCGACGATATAGAGGTGCTGAAGCATCAGTCCGAACGCATCCAGCGGATCACCGGTAGCCTCCTCGCCTTTGCGCGTCGTAGTGAGGTGCGGGTCGAGACCTTCGATCTCGCTGCCGTGACCAAGCTCACCACAGAAGTGCTCTCACACGTCTCTCGGGCAAATGACATCACGATCGAAGATGACGTGTCGCCGGGCTGCAATATATCGGGCAGTCGAGATGCGATGGAGCAAGTGTGTTTCAACTTGCTTAAAAACGCCCTCGATGCCACGCCACGAACGGGGTCGGTTGTGCTGCGCGGATGGGTTGAGAAGGCGGAAGAACGCGTTTGTCTTTGTTTCGATGATTCGGGAGAGGGGATCTCTACAGAAGTACGCGCGAGAATGTTCGACCCATTCTTCACGACGAAAGCGGTCGGTGAAGGCACTGGCTTGGGTTTGAGTATTGTTCACGGCATTGTGGAGTCTCTCGGTGGTGACATTACGGTATCTGACTCGCCCGAAGGCGGTGCGAGGATCATGGTGCGCTTGCCTTGGGTAGATACGGGGGCTGAAGAGGTATGACCGCGAAGGTGCTGTGCATCGAGGATGAGCCTGATCTTTTGGCGACGCTTCATAAGGTGCTTCGTCACCATGGCTTCGACGTTCGGACGGCGGGAAACGGAGAGGAAGGGCTGGCCTCATTGGCGTTGGAGGTTCCTGATCTTGTCATCACGGACTTGATGATGCCTGACATCGACGGGATGGGGATTCTGCGACATGTGTCCCGTCATCACCCTGAAGTGCCGGTTGTGTTGATCACCGCGTTTGCGACGGTCGAGACGGCTATCAACGCGATTCGCGAGGGTGCTTACGATTACCTCCCGAAACCTTTTTCGAAAGACCAACTGTTGGTGGTTGTGGAACGTGCTTTGGCGCACCGTCGCCTTGCATCTGAGAATCAGCGTTTGCGCGAAGAGATCCAGCGCGGTGAAGAAACCGGTGGAATCATCGGGGCATCTCCTGCGACGTTGGAGATTGTTCGGATGGTACAGCGCGTCGCGCCCACGGATCTTGGGGTATTGATTACTGGCGAGAGTGGGACCGGGAAAGAGGTTGTTGCCCGCGCTGTTCACTCGCTTTCGCAGCGTGCCAAGAACTCGTTTATCCCCGTGGATTGCGCAGCGATCCCAGCCAGTTTGATGGAGTCAGAGCTCTTTGGTCATGAAAAAGGGGCGTTCACCGGTGCGAATTCTACGCGGGACGGCTTGGCAGGCGCCGCGAATGGCGGCACTTTCTTTCTTGATGAGATTGGGGAATTAGAGCCACCGGTTCAGGTCAAGTTGCTTCGGTTGTTGCAGGAGGGCGAGTATCGCCGTGTCGGCGGCACTGAGATGTTGTCAGCAGATCTACGTTTTGTGGCTGCGACGAACCGCGATCTTGAAGAGGCGGTCAGCGAGGGGCGCTTTCGAGAGGATTTGTTTCACCGCCTCAACGTCGTACGTTTGACCTTGCCGCCTTTGCGGGAGCGTACGGATGATGTGGAGTTGCTCTTTGATCACTTCATGACCCGCCTTTGTGCGGAGTCGGGACGGCGTGACCTCAGCATTTCGTCTGAGGTTTACGGTGTACTGCGTCAATACGGGTGGCCGGGAAACATTCGTGAGCTCGTAAATTGTGCGCGGTATGTTGCAGGTCTGTCTGACGGTCCTATTGTCAACATCGCCGACTTGCCGCCAGCGATTCGGGCTAGCGCAGGAACGGCTGTCAGCACCTCGGCCCCTGTCGTTCGTCAGCGATCTTCTGATGGGGGACTTTCCGTTCGTGTAGACCTGCCGTATAAGCATGCGAAGCGGTTGTGGTTGGAGTATTTCGAGACCGTATACATCCAGGATTTGTTGGATACCCATGAAGGCAACATCTCTCGTGCTGCGCGTAGTGCAGGTATCGATCGAAAGAGCATTCAGCGCCTTATGAAACGAAACGCGATGACCACGGGCAGCGACGAGGAGCCCGGGGACGAAGCCTAAAACGCGTGGATGTGGTAGGGATCTGAACCGAGGAAAACTCATGGCTGAAATCACCAGTCGGCTTGCAAGTGCTAACCCGCGTCAGATCCGTATTCGTCGTGGACGGATCACTTGTGTTGCAGGCAAAGATGCCGGGCAGTCCTGGTTGGTCGATCGGGATGTGATCACGATTGGTCAGCAGCGGTCCTCAGATATCTTTTTGGATGACCCGACGGTTTCCCGGGCGCATTGTGAAGTGGCGCGTGATCGTGATGGGGTATTGCTTCGCGACGTGGGTTCGACCAACGGAACCTTTGTTGGCGCAGTTCGTGTGCGTGAGGTGTACCTGACACCCGAGACACGGTTTAGGGTAGGCCAGACGGAGCTGCTTTTTACGCCCGAAGATCAGGTCATCGAGGTGGAGCCGTATACCGAGAGTCGTTTTGAGGCGCTAGTTGGCGCTTCTTTGGCGATGCGTGACGTTTTCGCGGTACTCGAAAAGGTGGCTCCGACAAACCTCACTGTCCTTGTCACAGGGGAGACGGGTACGGGGAAGGAGTTGGCCAGCCGCGCTGTTCATGAGCGCTCTACACGTGTCGGTCGACCCTTTGTTGTGTTTGATTGCGGCGCAGCCGCTGAGGGGTTGATCGAGAGCGAGCTCTTTGGGCATGAGCGTGGTGCATTCACTGGCGCAGTTTCATCTCGTCCAGGTGTTTTCGAGCAGGCGCACGGCGGCACCGTATTTCTTGACGAGATCGGCGAGCTTCCTATCGACCTTCAACCCAAGTTGTTGCGTGTTTTGGAGCAGCGTGAAGTGCGTCGTGTGGGATCTGGGAAAGTGCGAAAGGTTGATGTGCGAGTTGTTGCCGCCACCAACCGTGCTTTGCGTGAAGAAGTCGCCGCAGGTCGCTTTAGAGAAGACTTGTATTATCGCCTTGCAGTGGTTGAAGTGTCGTTGCCGGCACTTCGGGAGCGGCAGGATGATATCGCCTTGCTTGTCGGACACCTGCTGCGGCGGGCTTCACACAATCCGCATGGGATTGAAGGTGTTGTACCGGAAGTGGAGCGCCTTTTTCGTGCGTACCATTGGCCCGGTAATGTTCGGGAGCTTTGCAATGTCTTAGAGCGCGCGATTCCGTTTACCAATGGGATGCAAATCGATCTGGATAGCCTGCCAGAGGCCATGCGGAACGCGTCGACGGGCGCTGTATCTGGTGCCAGCACGTTGGGGCTCGAGCCTGATCAAGCGGTGTCAGACCTTCCGTTTAAGGACGCAAAGGACAAGCTGATAGAGGCCTTTGAGCGTCAGTATCTCTTGGATTTACTGGAAAGAAATGCGGGGAATATCAGCCGCGCCGCGCGTTCTGCTCAGATGGATCGCAAGTCGATCTCCCGGTTGTTGAAGAAGCACGGTATTTCCGCGCGTTGAGCGGCGCTCGGCAACCCTAGGTTCTCCAGCGCGCCACAAAGCGTCGCAGAATGCGCATGGTCTGATTGCGCTCGTGGATTTCAAAGCGGTCTTCCCCGACTGAAACAGCTTTTGCGAACGCAACGATACTGTCCAGATCGTTCGGGCCTTCGTAGTAAGCGTCGACAAGGTCTTCATCTCGAGCTTGTTCTACGGCCCGGTCGGGGCCTTCGATATTGACGACGGCGAGCCGGCCTACGGCGGTGAGTTCGGTTTTTAGACTGCGTGCGAGCCGAAATGTCCGCTCCGGGAACCCGGGATGCACCACGAGTAGCACCATTGCGGGTTTCGTCGCCCGGACGTGTCGGAGTACGTCGGCCTTTGGAGGCAGCGGGCATAGTTTGAAGTCGTTTGAAAGTCTGTCAGTCAGCGCAACCTGCCGAGCGGGTTGCGTGTCTAGTAGCAAGAGCGTTGGGAGATCTTTCCGCAATCGGACTCCAGGGTTCTTGGGGGATCTAACCGTTTGTAGTGCGAAATTTGTTACGCGGCTGGTGGTCGGGGCTTGCGCAATGGGATTCGCACCACTTCAGGTCGTTGCGTCGCAGTGTCTCGTTTGACGACTTTTTTTGAAGTTGGCATGGATGTTGCTTGTAATAAGATTCTGAAAACTTGAGAGGTAGGCAATGAGCCCAGTCAAGCAACAAGAACTTAGTCGCGCCCGTAACCGCACCATTGCGCGAAGCTTCTATCAGCAGCTTCGTACCGAGGGCTTGAACCCGGAAGAGATCATCGAATTGTCGGGTGACTTGTTGAACCTCGTGACCGAAGAGTTGAAAGCCGACGACTCCGTCGACGCCAAATAACTTCCGCACACGTGCGACACGCCTCGGTCAGCCCGGGGCTTTTTTGTGTCTGAAATTTGGTGTGATGGGGCGCGCCGCTGACTAAGCGAGCAGTGCGCGACCGATAAGGACCCGTTTTATGGGGTGCGTTTCATGTAGGGCCGTGAGTCGCTCAAGCAGGTCGTCGATGCTTCGGCGTTCGGATCTGCCCATGTCCACGTGGTAAAGCACGGCGTGAGGCCGATGTGAGAGGGGGTAGCTGATGAAGTGGAAGCGCCCGCCCGTCTTCGTACCAAAGGCGCCGTCAAAGCCGTCGGTGTACCATGCGCCTATGGTGTCATCCGCTTGTTCGATAGCGTCTCCGGACGCGAATTGTATCTGGATTGGCAACTGGTCCCAGGGACACTGGCTAGAGATAGCCACGCTGAAGGCCTCTGAAGGCACTTCAAAGCAGCAGGTTGTGTGGGCGAGTGCCTCGAAGTCTGCGAGCGCCACAACCATAGGCTCTTCACCCATCATTCCCGGTTGGCCTGTTTGCGGGTTGACGAGGTCAACACGTACGCCTGCATAAGGGCGAGCGTCTTTCTCGACCGACACCGTCATTGAGCCATCTGGGTTTCGCTTCATCTTGGCGGCTTCAGCGATCCATCCTTGCTCTTCCATACGGGTGGCGTGGAAATCGAAAAATTCGCAATAGCTGCCTCGGTGAGCATCTAAGAAAGCAGTCGGGTCTGGCGTGTCTTGTGCCTCCCACCGCTCAATTGCGTTCACCAACTCGGCTATCGCCTCTTTGGCTTCTACGATGTCGTCGCTGGACTCAAGGTATTGCTTGAGCTTTTGTTTGCCTTCTGTCGTTTGACCTGTCGTAAGCAGCAATTGGCCCCAGCCGTTTAGTGCTTGGGCTTGATTGGGGACACGCTCGAGCACTTCCTCGTAGCTTTTCACTGCGAGGTCGGGCGCGTCTGTCATCTCTGCCGCAGCTGCCCGGGTGAGCAGAAAGTGGGCATGGAGTTCGTTGGCGTCAGGGTGTTGTGCGACTTCGAGCGTAGCAATCGCAGCATCGACGGCCTCTAAAGCGAGCCCGGCTTGGCCACGATTTAATTGGACGACGGCTAATGCGTGTTGCACGTCCGGACGCTCCGGCGCTTCTTCTTTGGCGCGCTCCAGAAGCGCGACGGCTTCTTCGCTTCGACCTTCTTGTAGGTGGTCAAGGGCGTCTTGCATCCATTGTTCTATAGACACGGAATCTCCAGTTTTAGCGGTCCCAGCTTCCGGTGCGAACCCACTCTACTAACGCAGGCAGTAGCGTTGATGTTTCAGGGGTGTCCGGGCTGTTCCGAATATCGTTTTCTATCTCTGCGCCCGACTCAGGGTCGGAAGCGTAGTGGTCTCGGTATACCAACCAGCGCTCCATCGTAGAGTCGCGGTTGAGTTCGGGGTGAAATTGTGTGGCCCAGAAGGGGGCGTTGTCCACCTTCAGCGCTTGGTGGGGCGACATCTGACCCGTCACGAGCTCGGTGACCCCTTGGGGGAGTCGTGTCACATGATCGTGGTGCCCTAGTTGCGCGTAAAATTGCGTAGGCAGTCTGCTGAAGAGTGGGTCTGTTTTTCCGGCGTCGGTCAGCTGTAGGGCGCGGACGCCGAGTTCACGTCGTGCCTCGTCGTGAACAACGCCACCGCCCAGTGCCAAGGCCAAGCCTTGAAAACCGAAGCATGATGCGTGCGTTGGGATGCCCATGGCGCAGATATCTAAAAGTAAATCTAAGAACGCGTGTATCCATGGCGTGTCATCCAGGACGCTGTATGCGCCGGAGCCACCGATAAAGATGAGGTCGTAGGCTTGAAGCGCCGTTGCGTTGTAGGTCCCGTTCGTGAGTTGCAGCAGATCTAATTCATCGAGTCCCGCTGCCGCCTTAAAGCAGCTTGCTTCCTGCTTTGCGACCGGATCTTGCTGGTCGCGCAGGCTGATGAGCAGAGTTCTTGGGAGTGTCGACATGAATGAGCGCTGATGGGCACAGGACGAGAGCGCAATCATGCGCTAACATGAAACGACCGGCCCTTGGAGGCAAAGTGCGGGTGTTGCTCATCAATCCGCCGTTGGATGCAGTGATTCGCAACGGCAACGTCAGTCCAGTGACGACGTACCTGTTCTACAATTCCGCACCGCTCGGAATTTTGTACATTGCCGCGGTGCTTGAACGCCACGGTCATGTTGTTGGAGCTGTCGACGCTGCGGCGGAGTTGATGGATGTTCCACAGACGGTCGAGCGGGTCGAGGCGTTCAAACCAGATGTGATCGGCATTGGCGCCACCACGGTCATTTTTCACGGGGCGCTTGAACTGGCAAATGCCTTGAAGGAAGCGCTTCCTGGGATTCCCATCGTACTTGGCGGCTGGCATGTAAACGTCATGCCGGAAGACGCCATGCAGCACGAGTGCTTTGATGTGGGGGTCATCGGGGAAGGTGAGTTCACGATGCTTGAACTCATGGATGTCTATGAGGGGCGTAAAAACCTCGAAGACATTGATGGGATTTTGTTTCGCAAGCCTGATGGGGAAGGGTTTCACTACACGCCGAAGCGGAAGAAGTTCCGGGATATGGACTCGTTGCCATTTCCAGCCCGGCATCTGCTGCCGGCCAATATTTATAGACCCATACCTATCGATGAACACGGGTTGCCGAAGTTTGCGATGGTGACCAGTCGAGGTTGTCCCCACGCCTGTGCGTTTTGTCAGAAGTCTCGATCCGGCTATCGAAGTCACAGTCCACGCTACATCGTCGATGAGATGGAGCACATGATTCGCGATTATGGCGTCAAAGACATCGCGATTGTCGACAGCTTGTTTTGCATGAACAAAAAGCGTGTCATGAAGATTTGCGATGAGATGATTCGTCGAGGGATTCAAAATCAGATTTCTTGGACCTGCTCTTCGCGTGTCGAGGTGGTCGACAAGGAGATGCTCCAGAAGATGAAGGACGCTGGATGTTGGCGCACACGCTTTGGTGTGGAAAGCGGTAACGACAGAGTGTTGGATTTCATCTCCAAAGGCATCACCAAGGAGAAGATACGGAACGCCATTACGTGGGCGGACGAGGTCGGCTTACGTCCGAAGGCGTTCTTTATGGTGGGTCACATCCCAGATACGGCCGAGAGCATTGAAGAGACGATCGAATTCGCGCTCTCCATTCCGCTGCATGACGTCACGGTTCAGATCAACACGCTACTCCCCGAGACCCCGAATATGGATATTTGGGAGGCAGAGGGCGAGAAGTACGGACGTATTGTGAACGCTTCCACCGATGAGAAGTCGTTCTGGGAGCCGACTTACGTGCCCTGGGGCTTAGAGCAGGAAGATCTCGTGCGTTACCACCGTGAGTTTTATCGGCGGTTTTATTTTAGGCCTGTGGTGATGCAGCGCCACTTACAAGAGATTCATTCTTGGCGTGACATCGCGAAGTATGTCCAGGCGAGCAGTTTGTTCTCGTTCCTGTTCTACAACCGAGAGAAGATGAACCTTTCCACCATCAAGCAGATGGTGAAGGTCCAGATGCGTGGTTCGGAGGCTTCGGCCTAGCCAAGCCCCGGAACATCATGTCGCGCCAGATCGCGTGTTCAGAGGACGTGCTTGTAGCGCGCCTCTGCAGCGTCAATCCATGTAGTAGTTCATATCGCCCATGATGCTACCGAAGTGGTAGCCCCAGTAAGCGTAGCTGGCGGGGACACTCGCGGCGATCGTGGAGATGCTGTGCTCCTTAGGCGCTATTTTTAGGCCGAAGGTCACGACGTTGAACCGGAACGGGCCGTTGGACGCTTCGTCCCAGCCAAGGTGCTTCATCTGAGACGAGAACTCGGCGAAGAAGCTCACGATGTCTGCGGTGTGGTAGGTCAGGTTTGCTCCGCCCAGCCACCGAATACCGACGGGGCTACCGAGCTCGAAGTCCGGCCCAAAGATCGCTTGCGCGTCCAGGCTGTCTCCAAATCGCTTCCCAATGCCAAGCTGTGGTCGGACACCCAAGAACACAGGGTTGGTGTTGAGGTGTATGTCGAAAATCCCGGTGACGAGGGCTTGCATACGTGCAGACTTAATGAAGGCGTAGCGAACGCCGGCTTCAGCGTTCCAGCCGGTGTACCGGTTTCTGATCCCGCCATGTACGGACAGGTCGCGTTGTAGCTGTTTTTCGTAGTCGAGCAGTAGATTGATGTACGCGGGGTAGCCCCATTCGAAGCCAGCGCGCAGTTTGGTGCGCGGATCGATGGATTCGAGCAGTAACGGCGTGGTGAACTCCAGCTCGGCTTGGCCAGCATCAACCAGCCCGCCTTCGTTTCTGGTCAGACGCTCGCTGAATTGTTCATCGGAGATATCATCGATGCGCGCTTCGATTTTCGCACGGAACAGCGAGTTCGGATATTTTTGGAGGTACTGTTCCCAGGAGATGATCTCTTCGTCTGGGCCCAGGTCTTCCATGTTGTTGAGGAACTTGCGGTAGATATCGGCGGTGTCTTCGCCCGGTCCACCGATCTCCACGTCTTCAGCGTCTCCTTCTTCATCTTCAAAGAAATCGCCATCTACCGGCGTTTCGGACGTGTCTTCCCAGTTCTCGTCGTCTTCAGGGCCTTCTTCTTCGGGCGTATCTGCGTCCTCGAAGCGCTCGATTTTCTCTTCCTCATTTTCGTCAGAGAAAAAACTGTCGTCGAAGTCGTCACCGAAGTTCGTATCGGAGTCGTCTTCATCGTCGTCCCAGGCGACAACGACGCCGGGACTCGTCGTGGCGAGCGCGTTTGTTGGATACGCGACGCCCACGAAACCGAGGACAAGGATAGGAAGTAAGGATAGGCGGAGGCGCATGGGGTTCTCCCGCGGCAATCAGCAGCGAATAATAGGATGACGCTGCAATTACATCAAGGATGCTAGGCTTTAGATGCGTGGTCTTATCACCGATTTGACGGAACCCGATATCCCGATCAGCCTCCAAGTGGCGGCGCAATCGGTGATTGATCATCTGTGTGCCTTGCGTGGCGGCGGTCTTCTGTTGTCGGCAATGGATGGACGGCTGCTGATTGAGTGGCTGGATCAGGGGGTTCAGCCCGCTTTGATTATGACCGCACTTGAACGTGTGGCCGAACGTCGTCGAGCCAGAAGGGTGAAGGCGCCACTCTCGCTTAGAAGCTGTAAGGGAGAGGTGAAGAAGCTTAGGAAGAAGTCGCTTGCAGGACATCTGTCCGCGGCGCACTTGACGCCTCCAGCAGAAGAAACGACGGTCGCTTTAAGCGGGGATCCACTGGCGGCCTTGGCGAAAGCGGCGTTGGAGGCTTTGGACCGTTTGCCTTCTGGTGCAGTAGAGGAGCGGTCGGAGTTTGCGTTGCAGATCGTAAGACAGTTTCATTTAGATGCCTGGAAGGCCTCTACTGCGCAACATGTGGAATTGCGGGCGGCCGCTGAGAGAGAACTTCATGAGTTGCGGGGAAAAATGGACCCTGTTGCGTGGGATGCTGCCGTTGAATCGGTGGCGAGAGACACGTTGCGAAGGCGATATCCGATGCTGTCGGCAGCAGCGGTCTGGGATAGGCTGCACCGATGAAGAATTTAGACTCGGTGTCTACGGGCGTAGCGGGCTGCCCCCACTGTGATGGGGTGGGTGTTCGCGTGGCCGGATCTGATCAGCTTGCGAGTGCTGAAGTGTGCAACTGTGTTGTACGGTGTGCGCCCGGTAAGCCGGTGATGGAAGGTTGCGACGGATACGGTACTCGGAGTGTCCGGGTCGACGGTGTGATGCGGACCGGCCGCTGTCGGTGCATGATTCTGCCGGATCGAGCCCGCTTGTTTACAGATGCTGGGGTACCGGCGCGTCATGCCCGGAGTACCTTCACCAACTTTCGGCACGACCCCGTAGATTTTCCGGGAATCGCGCCGGCTTACCATGCGAGCTTGTCTTGGGTTGAAGAGCACGTGCCGGGTGACGAAACCCGTGGTCTCATCTTGCACGGCGACGTCGGGGTAGGGAAGACACACCTGCTTGTCGCGATCGTCCGAGCATTGACCCTCCGGCAAGGGGTGAGGGCGCGCTTTGTAGAGTTTTCTCATCTGCTCGCGCAGATCAAAGCGGGCTTTGATTCTGGTAAGGGAGAAAGCCAAGTATTGGGACCACTTGTTCAGGTGCCTGTCCTGGCGATTGATGAATTGGGCAAGGGCCGGGGCACCGATTGGGAAGTGACCATCATCGATACGTTGATTTCGCAACGTTACAACGCGATGCGCACAACGCTGGCGACCACAAATTATTCGCCAGCTGCGTCGACGGGAACCTCTTCACCTAATTTGGCAGGCTTTGGTAGCGGACCTGCGTTGGTCGATCGGGTCGGTGTTCGGGTGTTCAGTAGGCTGCGTGAAATGTGTCAGTTTGTACCGGTGCGCGGCGACGATTTTCGCAGTAACCCACGCCGATTAGCTTACTGATCTTGATCGCGCTCTGCTTTTGAAGCGGGCGCTTTATCGCTGTCCGCCGAGGACGACTCTTGCGCGGATGGCTTGGGTGGCGTGTCGACGACTTGCGGCATTTTGATCGCCGGGAGTTGGCTCGGGAGGTTTCGAATCGACTCTGGTGATGGCCCAGCAGCATCCTTTGAAGTGCCCTCTGCCTCGTTCTGGTCTTTGCTTTGGGTCTTCTTTTTAGGGGCATTGCGCTTCGGGCTTTTGGGGGGCACACCACGATCGTTTTTAGATCGTTCCAATCCGTTTAGGCCCAGGCGTTGATCCCGCATCTCTTCGGCGAGTTTCCGCACGTGGGAAAGCTGTGGTTCAAGGAGTAGCGCGGTCCGGTAGGCGTCGTACGCGGCTTGCCATTGTTCTGCCGCTCTCGCTTCGTCGCCTGCCGCAATAAAACGGTTTGCCAGGGGAAGCGCAGCATCGAGGTAGTTGGACGTGTCGTCGTCAAATCTACCGGCCTTTACGAGCATCGCTGCGGTCTCTTCGTCCGTTTCTTGTTCTAGGGCACGGTCAACCCAACAAGAAGAGACTGCCGCGCTCGCGTCGGGGCGCTCGGTGTTGTGCCATCGGGTGTTTTTGAGCACATGCCGTGTCGCGACCTTCCAAGTCGACCAGGCCTCTTCACAGTTGCCTTGCTGCGCTAACGTGATGGCGTCATCTCTCTTCTGTTCAGCTATTTGCGTGGCCTCTTCTCGGCTTACGATGTTCAGCGTTGTCGCGAGCAGTGCTTCGCCGTCCATATAAGTGGGCGTGCTTTCCGAAGCGTTGTCCGTATCCAAGTCCAGGCTGCGCTTAATCACCTTGCCGGACTCGGTATCCAATACGACCAGGCCGACGCCGTATTGTCCGGTCGTGAGTTCTTTATCGAAGGATACGGCGTGGTGAGAGATGATGTGTTCGTTCTTTCCCCATTCCTCGACCGCGTACCAGCCGTGAGCTGGGTCGATCTCTCGAACGGATTTCAGTCCGTCGTCGTTGTGTAGAAAGACGAGGACCCGAAAACCCGCTTCTCGATCCGGAGCGTAAAACCAGAGGTCTAGTTGAAATTTTCCTTCGCGGGGGACTTCAGCGGCTGTGAGGTCCCAACCCTCGATGATGACTGCACCATCTTCGGCGTCATCCGGGATGAACGTGAGTTTACGACCCGTTGGCCCACCGTATTCACCCTTGACCAGGTGATCTTTACGGATGTGGTTACCGACGTGAAGGGCTCGTCCGCCTGTGGCATAGCCAGGGATCTCGATGTAGCCGTTCTTGAACTCATTAAACGTGTTGATCTTGCTCTTTCGGGCCCATCCGCCGTGTACGTGGGCAAAATCAGGGTTGCGCTCGTCGAAGACATATTCACGGATGAACGGCTTTTGATAGCGGTGTCGGGACATGGGGACGTCCACGAGCCCTGCGATATCAGCGATGTGCCAGTCGGTGTACCAGAGGTGTGCGCCCATATCGACATCGAGTAGCGTCACGTGGTCGAGATCGAGCTTGCGCTGCGCATCCTGCATGTACAGCACGCGTCTGTAGATGTCTCGAACCCCCGTTTCCGGGTCGACGACAAACTGTTGAGACCAGTAAGCATTGGGGGCTGCGAGGGCGAGAACTGGTACGGCGACGGCAAAACGACGTGTCCAGGGCGACCGTTGGGGGGCGAAGGCACCGAGCCTTTCGAGCAGTTCTGCGAGTCCAATGCCCAGCAACGCGAAGAGTGTGGGCGCGACGAAGTTGAAAAGCCGGAACGACTTCATCCAGTCGCCGCCGGAATACAGGACGAAAAAGAGCCCTGCGCCAAAGGAAGACCAAAGGGCTGCACGCGCCTGCCAGCCGGGTCTACGGAGGGTCAGAAAGCCTAAACTCACCCAGGCGCCGTACAAGCTCCAGATCCGGACCTTTTCCCATTTTCGGGCGATGGGCTTCCAGAATTCCACCTCGGTCATGAGGTTGAATTGTGGGCCGCCCGCCCACCATTCCGTGGGCAGGCCGATGACCTTGCCCTTCCATACGAGCACAACGCCTATCCAGAGGATGAGCGCACCTGCTATTTTCCCGCGCCACTGGCGTATGCCCGCCGCGGCGAACGCGAGTAGGGGAACGGCCCAGACGACGCCCTGGTTCCAGAAGAAGTTTCGTAGGTATTTCCACCCACGTACGTTCCAGGAAAGCGGTTTGAAGCGGTCACCTGCTCCCAATTTGGCGTAGTAAGTGTTGGGGTAGGTCCACGCGAAGTAGCTGTACCGCCACCAGTGGTAGAGCACGAAAGGTATCGTGAACACCAGTATCCAGAGGACGACAGGTAGGACGAACTGCTTAAACAAGCTCGACCGCTCGCTTTCTGAACGCGCAGTCCACCAGTTGCTCCATCGGAACGCGACGGTACAGGCAAGCCCGACGACAGCGTGACTGATACCGTCTGGCCGCGTGATGGCGAGCAAGAAGAACGCAAACGCAGACCACGGTCGCCCACCGTGAATGCCTTCTCGGATCACCCGATAGAGCCCCAGCGCCAAGAGGAAGCCGTAGAGACTATTTTCTAAGCCAGAAGCGTTCCAGACGACGAATTGGGTGGAGCAAGCCAGCCAGATCGGGCCGATGAGGTTCAGGCGATCGTCCTTCTGTCTGGCGTAGCGGGTGATCGCCCAGACTAAGGGCAGCGTCGCAGCGCCGAGCAGCGCGCCGAGCACCTTGGCAGCGGTCCAAACGGGGACCCCTATTGCCAGTAAGGCGGCGATAATGAAGGTCCAGAGCGGATTTGAATAGCCTTCTACACGCTCGCCGCCGGCGAACGCCACGAGCCCTTCGCCTTCGACGAGGTTCCGAGAGAAGGCGAAGCTAATGCCGGCGTCTTCCACGTAAAAGGGCTGCGCGATTGTGAAGCAGAGGTAGTGGGCGATATACAGCGCGATGCACAGCACAAGACCATGCGTCCTGCTGCGCTCATGCGGCGCCATGGCTCCCCACCAAGTGATGAGTTGCGCGCCCATAGCGTTCCATCGCGACTTTAGTCCCACATTACTCCAGCGGATTTCGCGCACCGATAACCGTTCCGCGCGCGTTTTGCCGACGTGCTGTTGATCCCGTGAACCGTGTGTTCACGAAGGGCGTGCTCTCTGAAGGACGTTTCCTTACAGGTCGCGCCCCGGATCGCCGCCTTCAGCTTCTGTTTCGAGCTCTGCCGAGAGTTGTCGCTTCATCTCATCGAGTTCGGCTTGTGCGTCTGCGTCCGCCGATGCTGCGCGGATGGCTGCGAGCTCACGATCGATCGAGGTCTCCGCCATTCTGTCGCCGAGTTCCGCGGCAGCAACACGTTTTTGGATGTGCTCGCGAACGCCCTCAAGCGCTTGAATATCGGCGTCCAGCGAGATGCCGTCGATCTGTTCTTGAGTCTCAATGAGTCCATCGGCCAAGGCGAGATCTGCCAAGGCTTGATCGCGCTCTGTTTTGAGTGCCTGGATTTCAGTCTTGAAGTCATTGAGTTGGCCGATACGCTGCTCGACTTGTGCCTTCAAACGTTCAAGCTCTGCATCTTTTTGGGCTACGCGTTCCTCGAGCTCTTTCTTCTTTCTGATCAAGGCCAACGATGCGTCGTCATTTCCCATCTGGAGCGCTGTCGCGAGGTCTTTGACCACACTGGCAAGCTCGGTGCTGGCTTCTGTGTACTCAGCCTCTGCTTTCTTTTCGAGGTACACAAGGTTGCTGACGGCGTCTTTCAACTCTCCGTGTGTCTTTATCATCTCCACGATGCGGGCTTCATAGACGGCACGGGGGTTTTCGGCTTCCAGGTCAGAAATCCATAGATTTAAGAAGCCGGACCACAAGTTCTTGATGCGGGCAAAGATGCTCATAGCGGGGGTTCTCTCCGAGGTCGGTTTGAATGTCGAAAAGCCTATTCAGGCCAGCGCTAATCGGCGAGTCCTCTTCTTGTTGATGTGTGGACTTCACGACAGACAACGGACCGTCAAATCATTGAATTAGAGCTTGCGCCGTATTTTATCCGTCCTAAGTCGCTGGGCAGCGCACCGTAGTGAATGGAGATTTTAATGTTTTGGAAAACGGTTGGGTGTCTGACAGGACTGACGATCGTAGCGGCGACCGCCTTCGCAGACGTGCCGGTTCGGAACCACGTTTCGGCGGGTATGTCGCATACGCCGCACGCTGAACAGCAGGCGGACTGGGGGCAGTTGGCTGATGCTTTTAGCGAAGAAGCACATGCTTCGGCACCATCAGATTTTCCGCCGCTCGTGCAGCGGCCCGGCGCTGAGAACGCGCCTACCGTGTACGGCTATTGGCCGTACTGGGGAGACGACGTCTCCACGGTCCCCGTCGAGCACCTGACTGATTTGGCGATCTTCGGTGTCGAACTGGCGAGTGACGGGTCACTGACCCAAACCAGTCGTTGGACATCTGTGGCTTCGGAAGCAGTGGCACTGGCCCACCCGGTCGGTGTGAAGGTCCATCTTGTCCTGATTTGTTTTGATGAAGACGTAATGGAGGATGTGCTGCTCTCAAGCTCACGTCGTGCCACGACTGTCGCGCAAGCCGCTGATCTCGTGAACACCTACGGGGCGGACGGCGTGAACGTAGACTTCGAAGGCGTACCGACCTCCGTACGCGACGAATTGATCGCGTTCGTGAATGAGTTGAAGGCTGTGGTGGGAGAGGTGACGCTGGCGACGCCGGCGGTCGATTGGAACGGTGCCTTTGACTACGACGAGCTGGCGTTTGCCTCGGATGGTCTCTTCATCATGGGCTACGGATACCACTGGTCCGGCGGAGACCCAGGACCGATCGCACCGCTTTACGGCGGCAGCCCGTGGGGCAGCTATAGCTTGGAGTGGTCCGTAGAAGACTATCGGGAGTGGGGGACACCGGACGATAAGATCATTCTTGGCCTTCCGCTTTACGGCAGGCAGTGGCCTTCGACGAGTACGGATGTACCAGGTACCCAAACCTCAGACGGTTGGGCTGTGGTGTATGAAGACGCTGTGCCTGCCGCAGAGTCTTATGGGCGACAATGGGACGATGTGACGCATACGCCCTATGCGTTCCCGTCCAGCACGGAGCAGCTTTGGTATGACGATGCCGAGAGCCTTGCTGACAAGATGGGGTACGCCGTTGACCAGGGGCTTCAAGGTTTCGGGTTTTGGGCAGTGACTTATGACGGTGCGGACGCAGCGTTTTGGGACGAGGTCGCCGCGTTAGCGCCGACGACCGGAGGCGAAGAAGACACGAGCGATACAGGAACTGCCGCTGGCGGCGATACTGCCGTGGATGACACCGCTGCGCCCTGCTCGGAGTCGAAGCCTTGTGGCGAAGAAGAAGGCCGCAGTTGTGGTTGCGGCGTGTTGCCAGCTTCTGCCGGTGCCGTGTGGCTTGCCGGGTTGTTCGGCGTGAGTTTGTTGCGCCGTCGGCGCTAAATCCTGCGCTTATTGCGCGACCGGTGCTTCCGGTTCGCGCACGGGCCAGCTGTCGTATTTGGCGGCTGACTCGGTCCCAGAAAACACCTGGATCGCGCGCATCGTGTCTTCACCGTTGACGAAGCTTACCTTGGCGTTGGCTGGCATAAATACGGTGTCGCCTGACCTGATGTCGTAGCTGACGTCGTCGATTGAGATGGTCCCGCTGCCTTCGAGGACGTGAATGTACTCTTCGGAGGCGTCGCGGTGTTCGGGGACGCCTGCGCCGCCGGAGATTTCCAAGTAGCCGATGAAGGCATTGGCGCCCGTAGCCAGGGTGCGGATCGACGCTTTGTTGGAGCTCGGCGCCCGGTGGTCCGCGTCTTCGAAGCGTGTGATGGTCGTGGCGACGTCAGGCGCATCATTACTTTCTGTGCTGTTGCCCGCTGACGCGAGTTGTTCCTCGGCCGCTTCGAGCTGGGCAATCAAGCGGTCTGATTCGGTTTGAGATTGCCAAGTGACGTATGCAAGGACGCCACAGAGCACGCCCAGACCGAGCATAAACTTACCGTTCGGGTTGGTATTCATTCACACCTTGCTCATAGAGCTAGTTGCAGGTGGTGTTTTCTTCGCCGGGAGAACCGGTGTTGTTCTCGGGAGAACTCGCCCACACCGCCGATGCGCTAGAGGTGCCCCAGGATCCCGCGTCGTCGTTTTCTACGCTGTCTTCGAGGGCTGTGGGTAAACACATTGAGGCCGTGAGCGTGTTCGGCCAGAGCGACGAGCCATCACTCGGGCTGTACCAGATCACTTCGTCGAGTGTGTGCGTTTCTGTGTCTGCGTACGCGCCGCCTGAGATCACAGCGAGCGCGCCTGCAGAAGGCTCTAAATAGGCCGAACCGTTGAGGTAAGCGACGTCTGCATCGGTTTCACCCACCCAGGTGCCGTCACTTCCGTAGGTGTAGTCGCATGCGGTTGGGTCATCGAAGATGGCCTCGTTCCGACATAGAACGATGCGCTCGCCGGGTTCAATCGTCAGCAGCGCGTCGGGCGCGATCGCAAACTCTTCGATGGCGTCGCAGTCGCTCCAGGTCGGAGGCTCTGCTGCAGAAGAGCTCATACGGCAGATCGCAAAGGCCCAGTTGTCGAGCGTCCATTCCAGTTCGGAGGTGTTGTAGATTTCAAACCAACCCGAGTCACCGTTCCAAAGTTCTGCGGTTCCGCCGGCGGAGCTGTTGTTGTTGATCTCTGTCACGATCACGTCGCCGGCCAGCAACGCGTCGTCATCGATCACACCGTCACAGTCGTCATCGAAGCCATAGGTCCCACCGACCAGTCTATCGGAGTCGACAGCGGTGCCCCCTGTATCGCTTGTCGAGGTCACGCCGAGTGGCCCGGTGTCTCCACTGTCGCCACTGTCG
>Ga0163179_10001159_pt1 | contig 18779 bp, 18 predicted proteins | sample AtlANTMetagenome_FD_109643 | JGI IMG/M metagenome (GOLD analysis project Ga0163179, IMG submission 109643) | Marine eukaryotic phytoplankton communities from the Atlantic Ocean - Atlantic ANT 2 Metagenome | ecosystem: Environmental > Aquatic > Marine > Oceanic | place: North Atlantic Ocean... | reverse complement strand
TTTTAGATAGCTTTCCAAGTATCTATTTTTATTGAGCAATTCCAAATGGACCTGTTAACTATTCAGTCGCAGAACCCAGAAAAATCTAATAAAAACAATTAATTACGTAGATAAAAATTTTCCCGATTTAAATTTTTCTTATAGGGGGCATCTGCCACCCCCCCCTCTACTGGGTCCATATACAACTACGACCAGGGATTGGATTTTTGCGACTGTAAACGACCTCAAGCATTTTTCTCTTGAATAAATACGTAAAGTGACTAGATGTTGTGGTATGTTTATTAAAAAACACTCTGTAAAGTATTTGTACTTGCTTTTAGTTTCTTGTTGCTGTATACTTACGTATATAAATTATAATAATATTAAGGATAGTATTTATAATGCCCGATCAATTTGAAGAAGACGGCAAAATTATTGAAGGTGGGTTACCGTTCCAAGTAGAACACGACCTACAGATAATGGATGATGTGAGCAGTGGTGGAATCCTTTATGTTCAGTCTACTGTTGAGGTAGACGGTTTTGATAAGATTGTTGTTAACAAGCCTTTTTCTGAAATTACGCAATATATTATTGATTGCTCTGAAGAGGACTACAGAGAATTGTATACTATTGCTAATGAACTTGTTAGCGAGGCTGATAAGTTAAGAAGCTTGGCTCAGAAGATAGAAGATAGTGATAATAATATAGCTGATCTTTTTGAAGCTGACTATGCAGACTCAGCCTGATTTGTTTGGTTGGATAGGCGAGGCTCCTGAAGGGATTGACTCCAAGGTTTGTAATAAGTGCGGTGTAGATAAACCTTTGTCTGACTACAGCATAGCTAATAATCAATACCTGAGAACGTCATGCAAGAAGTGTATGGCTTCAGATGCACGTATTCGTAAGCGACTACACTCTAAAGTCGGAATACCACCAGAAGATCACAAATGCCCTATATGCTTGCAGTCTGGTGAAGAGGTATCTGGCTACGGTGGTTTAAAAGCTGGGCCGTGGGTACTGGATCACTGCCACACAAACGATGTCTTCAGAGGTTGGCTCTGTCATAATTGCAATAGAGCATTAGGTCTCCTCAAGGACAATAAGGACAGACTTCAAAGGGCTATTGGCTATTTGGAAAGTTAGTCCGGGTATACGACTAAAAGTAATATACTACGGGTATCTATAGTTTACCTCTCCGGGAACAGTTCATTATAGCATCTAATTACCTAATCGTCAATATACTAATTACGTAAATAAGTACTTGACCTTCTATATATAAAAGTGTTACAATGATGGAGTAACTAAAAATGTCATTTAATCTGTACTATATTCGTGCAGCTATTCAAGAGCGTACAGGGCAAGTCCTGAAATTTGATAAGATACGCCAGTTATTATTAGAAGAAGGCTTAATCTCCAAAAAAGAACTGGAAGATAACCCACTAGCGAAAGAGTTCGATGGATACGGTAGATATTTTGCTACAGAAGATCATTCTGTAATTATACCTATTGAACCAAAAAGATTTATCCCAGAATTATTAGAAGAGGAATTTGATAATGAAACCTACTAAAGTAAAAGCAGGGGCATCATGCCCACCATCTGGTAAAACTGCTAAAGTTAAAATGTATGGCGGTGGTATGGCTATGAAGAAAAAATCGATGGGCTATGGTCACGGCGGTATGGCAATGAAGAAAAAGAAGTAATGTTTATCGGTGCGCTCCTAGTGTGCGCTTCGTTGTACGATGTCTCGACTTGCGATGTGCGACTAAACACTACAAAAACATTTGAAAGTAAGCAACTTTGTGTTGAAGAGATGAAAGGTGCGGCTGAGTACGCAGCTAAGAGTTTATTGCTTGTAGCCAAACCCTACTGCTTTCCAACGAAAGGACAACTTATTTAAAAGCAGCTCTTGGGGGGAGTGGTATGCTTGCAGAATCAATAGCGGTTATTTCCGCTGCTAATGCTGCTATAGGCCAAGTCAAAACTATGATAGGCCACGGTAGAGAAATAGGGTCGATGGGTAAGCAACTAGGAGCTATCCTAACTGCTGAGGAAACCCTTAAAGCCGAAGGAGAAAGTAAAAAACGATCATTATTCGCAAGAGCGATGGGTAAAGACCATAATTCTTTTCAGGAATTTCTAGAGTTGGACAAACTAAAAGAAGCTCGTAAAGAAATTGAATCTATGATGAAGATTTATGGAAGACCAGGACTTTATAATGATTGGGTTAAGTATCAAGTTGAAGAACGTAAGCGAAAAAAGCAAGAAGCTGAGGACAGAGCAAAAGCCAGAGCGCAACTAATAGAAATATTTCAAATAGGCGTGGCTTGTCTTATAATAGGTGCTTTTTCATTAGGACTTTTTTATTGGGCTTATAGATATCGCTACGGGGCATAGGTGGCTTATCGTTGGGCAATACCCAAGGTGGTCCGTAAAAGAGACACAAGATATTATTTATACAGCGATAAAGGGTGGCTGATTGTTGTTACAAGTTCTCTTAGCGTAGTAAAACATATTGTAGGAAGACACTCAGTAGAGTGGTATAATTATTAATTCGCATAAGGGGAACAAGATGGAAGACAGGCTAAACCGTATGGAAGATAAGATTGATAAACTATCTGAAGCGGTTCTAGCTATGGCTAGAATGGAAGAACGTATGATTACTGTCTTCAAGCGAATGGAAACTTTTGATCACGTAAATAAAAGAATGGATGACCGTCTGGATGATTTTGAGAAACAGGCTATAGCCCGTGGTCAGAAAATTGCCTTTGCAGAGAGATTCTTCTGGATGGTATGTACTGGCGCAGTCGGGCTAGCATTTATATATTTAAGGTAGTCGATGAGTAGCGTTAGTAAAAAGGCTGAAAGAAAGTACGCCAACGGCACAACCTACAAAGACAGCAAAGGGAAGACGCACAAGCGTACATCTGCCAAAGGCACAAAACGGGGTGATGCCTATTGTGCAAGATCAAGCGGTCAGAAGCAGACTGAGAAAGTAAGAGTCAGGCGTAAAGCTTGGGGTTGCAGAGGTAAAAAATCAGTGAGGGCATAGATGTCACTAGTAGAAAATATCAATAAGCGTAAAAAAGCAGGTACGTCACGCTCTAAGAAGAATAGTACCGTAAGTCCAAAAGCCTACAAGAATATGAAGGCTGGTTGGCCTAAGAAGAAGAAGGGCAAGAAATGAACGAAAAACGTGAACTGACAGAAAAGCAAAACCTTTTCTTAGAAGCCCTTATGTCTGAAGAATGCAAAGGTAATATTAAGAAGGCCATGAATATTGCTGGGTATGCTGAGAATACGTCCAGTACAGTAGTTGTGTCGGCTCTTAAAGACGAGATCAACGATAGAGCTTCTATGGTAATGGCTATGAATGCTCCTAAAGCAGCTTGGGGAATGGTAGAGGTACTAGATGACCCTGGTTCTATGGGTGCTAGGAATGCAATAGCAGCGGCTTCGCAAATACTAGATAGAACTGGCTTGGTTAAAAAAGAACAGATTGAAGTTAAGAATACAGGAGAGGCAATGTTTATATTGCCACCGAAGAGTGAAGATTGAGCATTTGGCTAGATAGAACCCGACCAAATAAAACTGCTAAGATACCATACGCCTACAAAGAGAGTGAACACGACCCCCTCATCTTAGTGGCTGACGAAGAAAAGGCATCTCTAGTAGAAGAAGCTTTGGATTATTTAGATGGTGGACACTCTAGCCGTAAAACTGCGGAGTGGCTTACTGATAAAACAGGCGATACGATTACGCACCAAGGCTTGATTCACATTTGGAAAACCAGAAGGGGTAAGGACAGCGAGAAGCCATCCAAAAGACTGAAAGAGCTTGCTAAAGAAAATCGCAAGCGAAAACCAAAGACTGTTGAGGAAAAGAAGCTAGCCTCAGCCAAGCGTAAACAAACAGACGCTAAACGAAGGCTAACCTTAGCCAAAAAGAAGCTAGAGGAGCTACAACCATCTGAGGAGTTGGATACTGCGAATTTAGATTTCTCAGTAATAGAGAGCGAGAAGAAAAAGAAAGAAGTAGTCTTTGCCCCTAATGAGGGTCCACAGACAGAATTTCTAGCATCGTCTGAAAGAGAAGTACTCTACGGTGGCGCGGCAGGAGGTGGGAAGTCCTACGGTCTATTAGCTGACCCTATGCGGTACTTTTCAAATTCTAATTTTAACGGTTTAATACTACGGCGCACTAATGATGAACTTCGTGAACTTATTTGGAAAAGCCAAGAACTTTATCCTAAAGCTTTTAAAGGTTGTAAATGGGCTGAGAAAAAGTCTCAGTGGACATTTCCTTCTGGTGCAAAGTTATGGCTTACATATTTGGAGCGCGATCAAGACGTTTTACGTTACCAAGGTCAAGCGTTCTCGTATGTAGCTTTTGATGAGCTTACGCAATACGCAACGCCTTTTGCTTGGAACTACATGAGATCAAGGCTACGTACTACAGACCCTGATCTACCGATTTATATGAGGGCTACCACAAATCCAGGAGGAAGTGGTCACGGTTGGGTTAAGAGGATGTTTATAGACCCAGCACCCCCAAACAAGAAGTTTGTGGCTAAAGACATAGAAACAGGGAATGACTTAGTTTATCCCGACAGCCACGAAAAAGCAGGAGAACCTCTTTTCTACAGGAGGTTTATACCAGCTAGTTTAAAGGATAACCCTTATCTCATGGAAGGTGGGCAATACGAAGCCAACCTACTCTCTCTCCCTGAGATGCAACGTAGACAACTACTAGAGGGAGATTGGGCGGTTGCTGATGGTGCAGCATTTTCAGAGTTTAGACAAGATACACACGTTATTGAACCCTATGAGATACCTACCGATTGGAGAAGGTTTCGGTCCTGTGACTTTGGATATAGTTCTTTTAGTGCTGTTCACTGGTTTGCAATTGATCCCAGTTATAATACACTAGTTAATTACAGGGAATTATACCTGTCACAGCACACGGGGAGAGACTTAGCTACGGCTGTATTGGAAGCCGAAGGCAGTGAAAGAATAGACTACGGAGTATTAGACAGTAGTTGTTGGCATAACCGGGGGCAAATTGGACCCTCTATAGCCGAAGAAATGATAGCAATGGGCTGTAAGTGGAGACCAAGTGACAGAACTAATGGCGCACGTATAGCAGGTAAGAACAGATTTCACGAAGTTCTTAAAGTAGACAAGATTACGGGGATACCAGGGATACAATTCTTTAATACTTGTAGGCAAATTATTGCAGATTTACCAGTAATCCCTACAGACCCCAGAGGATCAGACGATATAGACCCAAGATATACCTCTGATCATGCTTACGACAGCGTTAGATACGCAGTTATGAGTAGACCAAAGGCGTTTAGCCCCTTCGATATGGGTTCTGGCGTTCCACAACAGAGTTGGCAACCTGCTGACGCAATATTCGGGTATTAAATATGGCATTAATGGATAAACCTCTACCAGAAGACGCTACTGATTCAAAAAATGCAGTGCCACTTGAAGAGGATGGCAACGTAGAAGAGGAGAATATTAGTTTTTCGGGGGCAGTAGCCTTTGTAAAAAACCAATATACTAGATCAAAAAACGCAAGATACACTGATGAGGAGCGTTGGCTAGACTCTTACCGCAACTACAGGGGATTATACTCAAGCGAAGTACAGTTTACGGACGCTGAGAAGTCAAAAGCCTTCATAAAAGTCACAAAAACCAAAGTTTTAGCAGCTTATGCTCAAGTTGTTGACGTATTATTCGCTGGCTCTAAGTTTCCAGTGGGTATTGAAGCTAGGCAGTTTCCTAGTAACGTAGAAGACTCTGTTTCTTACGATCCAAACGAACTTTCTACCGAAAATGTTAAAGAAAAGACGGGTGTAGACTACGATGTGCCTAAATCTATCGCTAGACCTGATATTGCTAAAGATTTAGGGCTTTATAAAGAAAAATTAGAGCCAATTAAAGACGATTTACAGCTAGGAGCTTCTACGGTTCCTGGTTCCATTACGTTTGAGCCAGCTAAACGAGCTGCTCAGAAGATGGAAAAGAGAATGCACGATCAGTTAGACGAAACTGATGCACCTAAGCATCTCAGATCAGTAGCTTTTGAAACTTGTCTCTTTGGAACAGGTGTTTTTAAGGGTCCATTTGCTCAAGATAAAGAATATCCACGTTGGGATGAAGAAGGTAACTATGACCCACTATTTGAGACAATTCCTAAAATGGAATACGTCAGCATATGGGATTTTTACCCTGATCCAGACGCACGTAATATGTCTGAAGCTGAATTTAGCGTACAAAGACATAGGCTAAACAAAACACAGATGAGATCACTCAAGAAACGTCCTCATTTTCGTGATGAGAGCATTGAGTTAGCTCTAGATATGGGAGCAAGCTACCAACGTGAGTATTGGGAAGATGCTTTAGAAGATGACTCTGCATCATCCTCTATGGAAAGATACGAAGTACTAGAATATTGGGGAATTTTAGATTCAGAATTAGCTGAAGAAGCTGACATTGATATTCCAAAAGAATTACAAGACCAAGATCAAATACAAGTAAATATATGGGTTTGTAACAACCAAATACTTAGACTTGTTCTAAATCCTTTTACTCCTACCCGTATTCCCTACTTATCTGTACCCTACGAACTAAATCCATACAGTTTCTTTGGAATTGGTGTCGCTGAGAACATGACAGATACTCAACTATTGATGAATGGCTTTATGCGTATGGCTGTAGATAATGGGGCTTTGTCTGGTAACCTATTGATAGAAGTAGATGAAACCAATTTAGTTCCAGGTCAGGATATGTCTGTTTATCCAGGTAAAGTGTTTCGCAGACAAGCAGGCGCACCCGGCCAAGCTATTTTTGGTACTAAGTTCCCCAACGTATCCCAAGAACTATTGTTAATGTTTGATAAAAGCAGACAACTTGCGGATGAAGCTACTGGTATCCCTTCTTATAGTCACGGCTCTGGGGCTGTAGGCGGTGTAGGTAGAACAGCCAGTGGTATGTCTATGTTGATGGGGGCTGCAGCCCAGAATATAAAAGCAGTTGTTAGGAACATAGACGATTATTTACTTAGTCCTCTAGGTAAAGCACTTTTTGCTTTTAATATGCAATTTAACTTTGACAAAGAATTTATTGGAGACTTAGACGTAAAAGCTAAGGGAACTGAAAGCCTAATGCGAAACGAAGTACGTAGCCAACGACTACTTCAGTTTATGCAGATGACAGGAAATCCACAGATGGCTCCTTTTGTAAAATACGATTACATATTAAGGGAGTTAGCATCCTCTATGGATCTAGACGAAGACAAGATACTTAATGATCCAAGAGAAGCAGCGATACAACAAAAGATGATGGCTGAGATACAAGCACTTATGCCCCAACAGCCACCACCAGCAGAAGGTCCACAAGGACCACCCCCACCCCAAGACCCCACAGGTAATGGCAATGGGAATATAGCTCCAGGTCAAGCACCAGAGCCTGATGCCCAAGGCTTTACTGGTGGCGGTGGTGGAGCTAATGGCAATAACGCACAACAACCACAAGAAGTACCAATTCAACCACCAATGCAATAGGAGATTTTAATGAATAAATATCCAATACCGTGTCCGAATTGTGAAAGTAGAAAAGAATGTCGGTCTACTAAAAAATGTAAGAAAGAATAAATGCTTAAAGATATTAGATCATTTTTAATGTTAATTATAGTCACTGGCTTTTTTGTTTTGTTATTTGGAATCGTTCTTTCTGAAATGACTTTATCTGTCATTGAAAAAACCCAACCTTCAGAGAGTATGTGGGATTTATTAGAAAAAGTGTTGATTGCTATAACAGGTATTATCAGTGGATTTATTGTAGGCGGTTCTTCTAAGAAGGAGTGTCAATGTAAATGAAAACACAAATGGACAAACAATTCTATAGGTCTTTATTGCCTTTAGTTAATGATAAAGATCAATTTAATTCTCTTAAAGAATACGCTGAAGCCCGTATAGAATTTATGCACGGTCTTTTAGAAACGTCTAAAGAACATCATCGTATTTTAGAAATTCAAGGGGCAATTCTTGAATTAAAACGCTTTGCAACCCTTCGTGATGAAGTACTTATGGGAGCCGAATAGTGGGCATTTACGAATATATGTTTGGCGAAAAAACCGAAGATGATCTTGAAGCTACTGAAAAAGGAATGAGCTATGGAGAACTTATACTGGATAATGTTATTGGTCTTGATAATGAGTATGATAGCTTTGGTGAAAAACTAGGTAGGCAAATTAACGAAGACGAAATTGGTTTTCTTAAAGATACAGCTAAAGGTATGTACGAAGGTGCTAAGGACTTTGTTAAAGCACCTATTGAAACGACTAAGGAAGTCGTTACTGACGTAGTTACTGGAACAAAAGATTTATTTACTAAAAGCCTTGATGAACGTCTTATGGAAATGTTTGGCGTTACTTATGAAGAAGCTACTTCAAATCAAGTTAATCAAGCTATGGAAAACAGACTTGGGGATGCCGTGACTGCATCTGCTTTAGTACCAGCTGTTGGCGTAGTTTCTTTAGGAACAAGGACTTTAGCCAATGCAATACCAGAAATTGAAATTGATGCAAATACTCTAGGAAGTAATCTAGGAAATATAAAATTTAAAAAAGATAAAATAGATGATTCTGAATTAAATGAGGAAACTACAGATACTTTGAATGAAGAACTAATGTCTGTAGAAGCTTATAAGCAAGCTAATATGGGTAATAACGGCGCACCGCCTATTAATACCGTCAAAGGATATAAATTATTTAGAATTAACAGAGAAACTGGTGAATTATTTCCCCTCTACGTAGATGCTGATACGCCAATACCTCAAGGAGAATGGGTAGATGCTATCGCAGGAGAATTAGTTGATGGTAAGGTTAAATCTTCTATTGGTAAATTAGCATACCGACCTGGTTTTCATTCGGCTCAAATTCCTTGGGTTAATCACATTGGAACTAAGCACCCTATATCAAAGGAAACATTTGAGCGTTTAAAAGCTGAAGGTGCTAACAATTTACTTATGGAAAATAAAAAGTCTGGAACAAAATACTATGAGAGATTGCGTGACGATGATACGGTTTGGGCTGAAGTTGAGCATCCAAACGATGTTGATTGGCAATCAGTAGCTAACTCAAGAGCTAGAATTAAAAAGGACGGTACTCCTGAAGCTAAGTCGGCCCATATAACAGATCAAATACCTGTTGGCGGTCATTACTTATACAATACAAAGTCTGGTAATCCTAATCAGTGGCTAATCGCTGGTTCTATGAAAATAAATAGAATATTGGATGATGCCGAAGTTGAAGTCATCAATAAAGACGCAGGTGTGCTTGGTTCTGATATGCCAAGAACCCCCTACTCTGAAAAAGTATCTGCTACCGTAGCTACACAAACTAACGAAATGTTAGATGATGGTAGAGTACTCGGTTCCGATCCTAACTTTGGTCCAACTGGACGTATCTCTACAAGGGTTCCAACAAAAGGTTCTGGTAAAAACGAACAAATTCTACCTGAAACATATTCTGGCGAATTAACTATTGATAAAGATGCTATGGAAGCAGGTGGAACAATTGATAAGAATATGGAGTTCTTAGCTACTAGAAGAGATCAAGGACCAGAATACGCAGACTCAGGTAATGTACCGTACTTTCCAGGTTTTAAAGCTTTAGAAAAATTAGACCCAGAAGCTAGGGCCGAATTTGTCTCTGCAATGCAAAAAGAAAACTTAAACTTTATATTTGAAAAACTTCCTAAAGCCTTTCAAGATAGATCAAAACTTTGGTACGTAGGTGCTAACAGAGTAGCAGATGAATTATCTTCTAAGTACGGTGTTCCCCGTTCTTCTATGTCTGGAGTTATAGCTGCTTTATCCCCACAGATGGATTGGTTTCAAAATGCGTCTTTGGCAGAAAGAGTAGCTAATGCTGCTATAAACAATCGTAATTTCCCGTGGTCATCTGAAATGACTTCTATGGCTGATAAATATGGTAGTTTTACTTCAGGTAAAAACAAAATGGTATGGGAAACTATAAAAGGTAAAACCTATGCTGACTTAGAGACACCCACACAAAAAGCAATGTGGATTAGGGCATATGATGAAGCACACAGCCCAAAGACTTATAGAACACTTACCCCCGAAGGTGATCTTGGAGAAATCAAATTAACAAACAAAGGCACTCCACAGAATATAGGTTGGGGTTCGTTTGGGGATATTGAAAAAGCAGTTAAAGCACTAGAAAGCAACGGAGACTTTAAAATAATTTCTGATGCTATGGGTAATAAACATAAAGTTAGAAATTTTTTCAATAATATAGAAGTACCTTTTTCTGACTTTGGAGATATTACTATTGACACTCACGCTATAGCGGCAGGTCTTATGAGACCGTTAGGTGGCAACGATACATTAACATCCCAAGGATTAGGTTTAGCAGGTGGCTCTAGCGCACCAACAGGAGCAAAAGGTAATTACGGATTTATTGCAGATGATTACAGAGATGTAGCTGCAGAAAGAGGATTTTTACCAAGAGAAACCCAATCAATAGTTTGGGAAGGTGTTAGGGCATTGTTTAACAACAAAAGCCCACAAGCAAAACGTAAAGTAAACGCAATTTGGACTGCATACGACAACGGTGACCTAACCCAAGAACAAGCCCTTAATTTAATTGAATCAGAGATGGGTGGCTTCGGAGATACTAAAGAAATACTTACTCCAAGCTCCAAAAGATCCATAGCTAAGGGTGGCTCAACAATGTTCGCTTCTGGGGGTTTAGTGCTTCAAGATAGTGAAGAACAAGGCTTTGCGATACCGTAAAGTCATAATTATATTAGCATTGGTATTATGTATGGACGCTATTACAAGACACCATTACGAAAATATAGCTAACGGTAAAGCTATAGAAAATGATGATGGAAGTCTGTCTACTGTAAAAACAAGGACGGTAGAAATGGATGGTGTTACCTACGTAATTCCGACAGTATGGGATGGTAAATTTCTTGAATTAGAAGAAGCTACAAAAAGAGCTTTAGACGAAGGTGTTTACGAAAGTTTTTATGGCAGAGAAGATGCTGAAGAATTTGATAAAGAAATACATTTAGATTTTGATCCTACTACTACGGCTGAAGAAGCAAGACAAAAGCTACAAGAAAAAGAAATGTCTCAAGGGGGTCTACTAGAGTATGCTACTGTACCCCCAGACAGACCTAACCCAGAGACTACTCTTACGTTAGAAGACCTTGAGAAGATTGAACGTGTTGTATGGGCTGAAGCTAATACTGAAGGAGTTGAAGGGCGTGATGCTGTAAGGGGTGTTATATTTAATAGACTTCGTTCAGACCGCTTTGGAAATACAATCGATGAAGTACTAGTAGGTAGCGAATTTGAGCCTGTAAGTAAATATGGCGGTGTAAATAAAATACCTGTTCCTGAAGATCAACTACTTCGGGGTATGGAAGAGATTACTGATTATATTCAGTTAGGGGAAGATGCTTCTAAGGGGCGTACCTTTTTTCAAAATGAAAAGAAAACAAAATCTAGAGGAACTTATTACAAGGGAGCAAATCCCTTAAAGATTGGCAATCATACATTTTATGATGCCTATAAAAACCAAGAACCAGTGACTGACTTGTTTGGTTCTCATAACATTAACGTATTGAGTAATTATTTTATGAAAGATCAAGGCTTCGCACTAGGCGGTATAGCTACTGCTAGAAAAGGAATTACTACACCAGAGGGGATAACAATGGCATCAAAAAAGTTTCAACGTGACGATAAAAAAGCAGACACCAATGAAGATGGGGAGCTTTCAGTCAGAGAAAAAGAAATTGCTGATGCTGTTCAAAAAAATGAAGTACTAGAAATGGCTCATGGCGGTATGCCGTGTGGATGTTCAAGCGTACAGGATTGTATGTGTAACGAAGAAGGTATTATGGGATACGATGATGTAAGTGGTAATCCAGTGCCAGTAGGATCTAACCCAGAAAATGTGCGTGATGATATAGATGCCAAGTTAAGTACAGACGAATATGTACTTCCAGCGCACGTAGTTAAATGGCACGGCTTAAAACATATTCAAATGATGCAGTCTGAGGCTGAAATGGGTCTTATGGCTATGCAAATGGACGGGCTTATTCAATATGCGGATAATGAAAATAAATCCAATAGCGAAGGAATTGAGGACTCCGAAGTATCGGATGAAGACTATTCCGAACAAGAAGAAGCCGAAGAGGAAACAGAAACATCAACAGAAATTCCATCTGAAGAGATGGATATAGAGGTCGCTACAATAGAAGTAGACGATCAATTAGACGATACAGAGGATATTGATGAGATAGAACCTGTATTACAACCCCTACCTGGAATGCTTAAAAAACAGAAAATAGCATTTATGGTATAATTGGATACCCGAATATTATCGGACCCAAAAGGAAATATTATGAAAAAAGAAAAATATACTCGCGCTCCTGAAGCGGAAGATACATTAACCTACAGCCAAGAAGTAGCTCAACAGCAAGAACCTGTTGAACAGCTTAACGCTGAAGAGTCAAGTTATAAAAAGCGTTATCAGGACATTCAACGGCACATCCAAAATGTACGTGATCAGAAGGATAAAGAAATAGCTCAAGTTAAAGCACAACTAGATTCTGCTACTAAAAAGCAAATTAAATTTCCTAAGACTGATGAGGAAGTTGATGCTTGGAGTAAACGCTACCCTGATGTTGCCAAGATTGTAGATACTATCGCTAGAAAAAGAGCTAATGAAGTTCTTGCAGAAGGCGAGAAACGTCTAGAGCAAGTAGAAAAGTTTGAAAGAAATTTACATAGACAAAGTGCGGAGCAAGAACTTATGCAACTACATCCCGACTTTGCTCAAATTAGGCAAGACCCTAAGTTTCACGAATGGGTTTCCCTACAGCCTTCTGCTATGCAAGACAGTGTATATAAAAATAACACTGATGCTAACTGGGCTGCTCGTACTATTGATTTATATAAAGTAGATAAAGGTAGAAAAAAGACTAATAAATCTGCTGCTCAAGCTATAGGTAAAACTTCTGCTTCTGCCCCAACTACAGGCAATAAAGTGCAGTTTTCTGAAAGTATGGTTCAGAAAATGTCTGATAAAGAATATGAAAAAAATGAAGATGCTATTACCGCAGCTATTCAAGCAGGTAATTTTTCCTATGATATATCAGGTGCTGCACGTTAATAATAAGTAACTACGTAATTAACTATTGCAATAATTAACTCAATGTGTTACAATGAAACCATTGAATTAATCAGGTAACGGACACTTTACTGTAAGTACACCCCGAACCTTTCCAGATAATAACACAAAGTTTACCAGTGCGTTTGGAACCGCTATCAGCGACACTCTAATCAAGCTGACACTATTGTTTACTTGTCTGATCTAGCTGCTTCTAGATGAGTTCTAGAGGTTTATTTTAAGCCATTTCAAATAAGGAGACTTTAATTATGGCATTTCCAAAGGCATCAGGTTATACCAACCTGAACTCAGGTAACTTTTCGCCAGTTATCTATTCCAAAAAAGTACAAAAGGCGTTTAGATCAGCATCTGTAATTGATGCGGTAACCAATACCGACTACAGTGGAGAAATCGCTAACTTCGGTGACTCAGTAAAAATTATCAAAGAGCCGGACATCACAATCACCACATACGAGCGTGGTACTGCGTTGGCTACTCAAGACCTTACTGACGCTGACTTCACAATGGTCGTTGATCAAGCAAATTACTTTCAGTTTGCTATCGATGACATCGAAGAAGCGCACAGCCACGTATCATTCCAAGATTTAGCATCAGATAGAGCAGGTTTTAAACTTCGCGATACTCTTGATGCCGAAGTTCTTGGTTACCTTTCTGGTTGGAAAACTCCTAGCTCATGGGCAAGGCGTTCTGCTTCTGGTGACGTAAACGGTACTAAATCTAACAGTGGTGCAGATAATGACGAACTTTTGGCAGCTAACAAGTTAGACATCACCGATTTTGGTGGTTCTGATTTAGGCAATGTTGCAGAGGTTACTGCTGTTCCAATCGCAGTCGGCGGTGGTGCTAGTGGTATCACTTCTCCGTTAGCTATTATGAATAGCATCCAACGGAGAATGGATCAAGCCAACGTAGACACTGACGGTAGATGGATCGTTGTAGACCCAGTGTTTGCAGAAGTATTGATGGATGAGTCAAGCAAACTCATAAATTCAGACTTCGGTGGTGGTGACGAAATGCGTAATGGTAAATTACCAGGAACTATTCGTGGCTTCTCTGTTTACAAGTCTAATAATCTTCCATACATTGGAACTGGACCTGCAACAATTTTAAGTACAGGTTCTGAAACTAACTTTGGTGTGATTGTAGCTGGTCATGCTTCTGCGGTAGCTACTGCGGAACAAATTGCTAAGACTGAAACTTTCAGATCACCAACAACCTTCGCGGATGTTGTGAGAGGAATGCAGCTATATGGCAGGAAGATACTTCGACCAGAAGCACTCTTTACAGCTAACTATAACTTAGCTTCTTAATATAATAACTTGGGGGGCTGGTATAACTAGCCCCTCACTCTATTGAGGGTTGTAGATGCCAACTACGTATATTAACTTATGCAATCAAACTCTTCGCCGTTTAAATGAAGTAGAAATTGCGGAAGCCGACTTTGGGTCGGTTCGTGGCGTTCAAGCCCTAGTAAAAGATGCAGTAAAAGCTGGACTAGCTAAAATTAATCAAGCTGAGTTTGGTTGGCCTTTCAATGCTGCTGAACATACCCAAGTTTTAGTTGTAGGCCAAGAGGAATATACTTGGCCTTCTTTCTATAAAATAGCTGACTTTAATAGTTTCCAAATACAAGAAGACAGTAGTCTTAGGTCTTCTTTTAAACAGTTAAAACATATTGATCTTGATGAGTGGTACTCAGACCATCGTGATCAAGATTATGCTGCAGGTACATCTGGTAGAGGTATACCTGATTTTGTATTCGCAGGTCATGGCAATGGTTATGGTGTAAGTCCATCTCCTGATAAAACCTATACTCTAAAATTTAGATATTTTATGAATTTTTCTGATATCACAAATGCTACTGATGTTACTCGTATTCCCGAAGCATATGATAGTGTATTAATAGATGGAGCAATTTATCATATGTATATGTTCAAAGATAATATGGAAGCAGCTCAAGGAGCCTACATAGCTCTTGAACGAGGAATTAAAGACCTTCAAACCCTTTATATTAATAACGAAATTAATATTAGAGATACGCGGATTAGATATTAATGCCTGACCAGATACAGTCCTTTAAGGTAATCTGTAGCGGTGGTCTGAATAGTAACGAAAATCATTTAGATTTATCGGATAATGCTCCAGGATCAGCTACAAGATTGGTGAATTTTGAACCATCACTCTTTGGTGGGTATAGAAGAATAGAAGGCTATGATGAATATGATACTGATTACGGTGAAGTTACTGTAGCAGGATCAACGACTGCTCAAGGTAAAGTACTTGGTCTAGCTATATTTAAAGATGATGTAACATCTTCAACTAAAATTATAGCAGTTCGACAAGATGCAGGAGCTACAAACTATAGTTTTTATCATTACACAGCTTCAATTGGATGGCGTAAGTATACCTTAGATTACTCAGTTACTAGACCTATGACATTAAGTGGTCGTACTGTAACTAAAATAAGGCACACGACTTTTAACTTTGGTACTGGTAATAAAATTTGTTTTGTAGATGGTGTAAATCCAGCTATTGTATTTGATGGGGCCAATTGGGAAGAACTTAAATCTACAAATTCTGGTGGTTTTACTGCTGGTGGTACAAATACAGGCGGTGGAGATCAGTGCATAAATGCACCAAGCCTTGTAAGTGTTTTTAAAAACCACCTGTTTCTTGCTGGAGACACGGCTTTTGGAGCAGCGATAGCTCACTCTGCCCCAACTTCTACAACAGATCCTGATGGATTTTACGATTTTAATGTTGCTACTGGTGCTGGCCAAATAGCGGCAGGCTTTGATGTTATACAGATAAAAACTTTTAGAGATGATTTATTTGTATTTGGAACAAACGGCATTAAAAAAATAAACGTAAATGCTTCTAATAATTTTGCCCTAGATCAAGTAACTGCTAACGTAGGGTGTGTTGCAAGAGACAGCGTACTAGAAATTGGCGGTGACTTAATGTTTTTAAGTCCTGACGGTTTTAGGCCAGTAGCAGGTACATCTAGAATAGGTGACGTAGAATTAGAAACAGTAAGTAAACCTATTCAAGCCACACTTGTAGACTTAATTGCAAATCAAGATATGGAAACTCTTAATGGAGTAGTTATTAGATCAAAGTCTCAAATTAGATACTTTATAGGAGATGACACAAATTTTGCAGCAGATAGCATTGGTATTATAGGTGGTCTCACAAATAGTTCAGGAACAATAGCTTGGGAATTTGGTGAACTACTTGGCATAAGAGCTTCTTGCTGTACTAGCGAATACATAGGAACAACAGAATCTATTCTTCATGGCGATTATGATGGACGGGTCTACAGACAAGAGAATGGAACATCGTTCAACGGAACTGACATTGTAGGTATTTATTCTACCCCATACCTAGATTTCGGTGAGACAGAAGAACGAAAAACAATGAGAAAAATTAATACGTTTATTAGAGCCGAAGGCCCATTAGAGATGCTACTCTCTATGACGTATGATTGGGGAGATGGAGCTACACAAACTCCAGCAACTTACTCCCAAGAATCCACAGGCGCACCTACAAGATACGGGGGAAGAAACATCAAATATAACGCAACAAACGTACTCTATGGTGGTTCGTCTAAACCAATTATGACCAGTGATATTCAAGGATCAGGTTTTTCTGCACAGGCTACTTTTGTGAACGTAGGACAAACAGAACCTTTTTCTATACAGGGTATGGTCTTTGAATTTACTAACGCAGGGAGAAGATAACAGATGGCAGGTTATGTAAGGCAGTCCACTGCTAGTATTATAAACGGCTCACCTATTACCGCACCTCCAATTAATGCGGAATTTAACCAATTACTAGCAGCATTTAATGCTACTACAGGCCACAATCATACTGGCGGTACAGGCGATTCGCCAAAAATTAACCTAGCAACTTCGGTTAGTGGGTTTTTACCTGCTTCCAATGGTGGTATGGGTGGTCTAAATAAAATGGATGCCACTACTACCCCAGCGGTAACTAATGATACTTCTGAAGGATTTGCTCCAGGTTCTTTGTGGGAAAATGTTAATACAGGTCGGGTATATATATGCGTAGGTAATAGCACAGGAGCAGCTGTATGGAGAGAGCTTGTTCAAGTACAGACTGCTAATGTTATTTTACCACACACCACTGACACTGTAGACCTTGGTTCTAATACAGTACGTTTTCAAGATATTTTCCTAAGTGGTGGTATAGCTGCTACAGGTAATACTGTTCTTGGCGGTAATTTTGACTTAACTGGTAATGCCACTATAGGTGGTACGCTTGGAGTAACAGGTGATGCTACCTTTGTTAACCTGACTGCCACAGGTACAACTACGATTACATCTGTTGATTTAAATTCGGGTGCTATCGATAATGCACCTATCGGTACAACAACCCCTGCCGCTGGTACGTTCACTACCCTAAACGCAAACACTAGTCTTGTCGCAGCTACAGCCGACATAAATGGTGGTACGGTAGATGGAACTACTATAGGAGCTTCTACTCCTTCAACGGGATCATTCACAACACTAGGAGCTTCTGGCACTACTACCTTAGCCACCGTAGATATAAACGGGGGTAATATAGATGGTACAGCAATCGGAGCGTCTTCAGCAACTACTGGCGCATTCACAACAATCTCGACTTCAGGTCAAGCAACACTTGCTACAGTTGACATTAATGGTGGCGCAATTGACGGTGCTACTATTGGGGCTAGTTCAACTTCTAGCGGTTCTTTTACTACTTTGGCTGCTTCTGGTGGGTATACTGGCACAGTAACAGGCAATGTTACAGGGAACGTCACAGGAAATTTAACGGGTAATGTTACTGGTAATGTTACTGGTGATCTAACAGGTAATGTAACTGCATCTTCTGGAACAACAACTCTTAATAATATTGTAGTTAACGGAACAGCCGATTTCACAACAACAAAACTTACAAACATCGTAGATCCGACAGATGCTCAAGATGGAGCTACTAAGAACTACGTAGATACAAATGATGCTCTCAAGCTAAATCTGGCAGGTGGTACTATGTCGGGTGCTATAGCTATGGGATCACAGAAAATTACGGGTCTTGGAACTCCTGTAGCAACTACAGATGCTACTACTAAAGCTTACGTAGATGGAGAAATATCTACGTTAATAGGAGATGCAGGAGCAGGCTTAAATACTCTAGGTGAATTAGCAGATGCCCTAAATGACGATGATGCTTTTTCTACTACTGTAACGAACTCCATAGCTACTAAACTACCTTTAGCTGGCGGTACGATGACAGGGGATATTACTCTAGGTGCTAATAAAGCTACCTCGACTGCTACCCCAGCTACTGATGATACCCTTACCAGAAAAGGTTATGTAGACACTCAAGATGCTCTGAAGGTTACCAAAGCTGGTGACACTATGTCAGGCAACTTAGCTATGGGTACTAATAAAGTTACTGGTGTAGGTGACCCTACTTCAGCCCAAGATGTAGCTACTAAAACTTACGTAGATACCGCAGACGCAACCAAGTTAAATCTTTCTGGTGGCACAATGTCTGGTGCTATCGCTATGGGTGCAAATAA
>Ga0163179_10001157_pt1 | contig 18787 bp, 19 predicted proteins | sample AtlANTMetagenome_FD_109643 | JGI IMG/M metagenome (GOLD analysis project Ga0163179, IMG submission 109643) | Marine eukaryotic phytoplankton communities from the Atlantic Ocean - Atlantic ANT 2 Metagenome | ecosystem: Environmental > Aquatic > Marine > Oceanic | place: North Atlantic Ocean... | reverse complement strand
TACCTTTCTATCTACGTTATCAATTTAGACACAAACCAAGTGCCTGTAAAAACCCTACTACAGTATGTTTATAAGGTCAAATTTTTTTTAGTGATCTAGATACGTAATTAGTTTGGTTTTTGGGCTGTCGGAAAAAATGGCCTCTGTAGCTTTCCTGACTACTTTACTAGGAATTAATCTATTTACGTAATTAGTTTTTTTTTTTTTTTTGAAATTTTTAAAATTATTTTCCACATACATATATACATATATATACATAGTACGCCGTTGCTTTGTTCTATATAATATACGTAGAAGTATTGGCTTGTTCGCGTGGGGAAATTTATTTTGAAACAAAGTCCTGTTCGCGTGGGGAAATTTATTTTTAGTTACCTGTTAACTTTTTCTTGACACCTCTGTACAAGTTGCTAGAATCCAATTTATTAACCAACTAAATTAATCAAAGGACCAATTATGGAAAAGAAAATATACGAAGTACTAACGAGTAGAGTTGAATCTACTGACATAGACAGGAATATCTATAAGTTATTCGACTTATGGCGAGATCACGAAGACGATCACTACGTAACTACATTTGAAGTGCCTAACCTACACGATCAGCTAATGGAGTTCGACAACGGCAATCCATTAGAGTTCAACATAGGATTGATTGTTGGATCATCTGGCTCAGGGAAATCTTCTATACTCAGACAGTTTGGTGAAGAAGAGAAACCATATTGGAGACCATACAATTCTATAGCATCTCACTTTAAAGATGAGAGTGATGCAATCGACAGACTTTCAGCTACAGGACTTAACTCAGTACCTACGTGGGCAAAGCCTAGAAATGTAATCAGTAACGGTGAGGGCTTCAGAGCCGACTTAGCACGTAAGTTAGGTGATGGGGCTGTAGTCGATGAGTTTACGTCAGTAGTTAATAGAAACGTAGCCAAGTCATGCTCAACGTCTATAGCAAAGTATATACGTAAGAATGATATAAAGAATGTTGTATTGGCATCTTGCCATAATGACATCATCGAATGGCTAGAACCAGATTGGGTATACAACACTGACACAAAACAGCTTGTGTCTAGGAGGTCTCTTCGGCGAAGCCGTGTTCAATGGATCAGACCCACAGTCGAGCTTTCAATTTATAAATGCTGTAGAGAAAAGTGGGAGTTGTTTAAAAACCATCACTATCTAACATCCAAACTACCTACGGCAGTAAGATGCTTTCTTGCTAAGTGGAATGGTGAGACTGTTGGCTTCGCTAGTAGTATGGCACTTCCGGGTCGCATACCCCCTTTATATGAAGGCGATACAAGGATGAAATTTAGGGAGTGTAGGACTGTATGTCTTCCCGATTTTCAAGGCTTAGGCATTGGTACAAGGCTGTCTGATGCCGTGGCTGATATTCACATAGAACAAGGTCTTCGATATTTCTCTAAGACTAGTCACATAAGGATGGGGGAGTATAGACAGAACTCACCTCTATGGAGAAAGACAGTCACCAATCTCAAAGACCGAAGTAAATCTACTCACGGTGACGGTAAGGGTTGGCATCACTGGACCTTGGAAAAGAAGAGGATTTGCTACAGCCATGAATATATTGGCCCAGAGTCATCAGTAGAGCCTTATCTACGTAAATCATACGATCCTCAATTCCAAAACCTATACAAAAGAAAGGATCAAAAAAATGGTTAAACCGTTAACAATTAGCCAAATTCAAAACCGAATAGATGATATTGAATCTCAATATTATAAAGGTTGGAAACAAAGCGAATACTGGTGGCGAGTGTCTGGTGATGTTGACCCACAAGATAGAAGGCTTTGGACCTATTACCACAATCTAAAAAATAAAAGAGAGGACCAAAAGAATGGTTAAACTAGATACGTTAACCGATATCTACAATCGTTGGGGCGATAAAGAAAAGCTCCAACCATTGGGAAGTGCAGACGAAGAACTGTTTGCTAATCAAGACCTAACATCAACCCAAAGAAATTGGTTGAAAAGGTTTATTGAAGTGTGGGAGTATGCACAAGGTAAGGATTATGCTGAGTGGGCATCTCGTAATGCTTAGTCACGTAGATAAAGTTCATCGTAATTTACCACCTTGTGAAACTCTTAAATGTAAAAACAAAGCGACCATCAAAGAAAAGGATATATACTTTTTCTGTGCTGAGTGTGCTTTAAAAAGAATAAAGGAAAAAGAAAATGATAAGATCAAGTACTGAAGTAGATGCCTACGGTCCACGACTACCTAAAGGACAAACTGAGGGTACACTAGCCGATTTAAAAACTGTACCGACACATTATAAAGTTACCCTTAGTAACGTAGATGCGGAGCAATTGGATAAGATAGCTCACTTAATAAACAGTCTGAATATGCGTGACTACAAAGATGTCTAAAGCTCCCTACGTAAGACCTCGTATGAGGGGCAGTGTAAGGGTTTATGACATTAGACCTACCACTGAGGTAAAGAGGGCATTCCCTGAGCTAGAGAGAGAGACTTACACCTCTAGTTCAGAGGCTAATGCCAGAGGATATGAGATAAAACGTAAGTTTGAGTTATGGAAGTGTGGTAATCATCAGGATGTCTACGTAGATGATAGATCAGTAGAGGCACTGATTGATGATTATAAGAAATCTATGTCTTACGTAAACATTACGAATGATGCCACTAGGCGTTCTTACAGTGATCACATAAGACACGTACTTCCTGTTTGCGTAGCTAACACACCGTTTTCTAAAATGAATGTGTCAAACGTAGACTACAACTATGCTCAATCTTTATGGTTACACATAGAGAATACAGTCTCAACACACAAAGCGAACCATACTTTTAAAGTATTAAAGCTAGTCTGGAATGAGGGTCTTCGCTCAGGGAAAGTTAAATTTAATCCTTTCTCTTTAGTTAAGATGCCAAAGCTACCAGACAGACAAGTTCTGTGGGAGATGGATCAACTTACGGGTATGATTAAGTATTGTGACAGTAAAGGCTACCCTTCTATGGGTACGATGCTTACAATGTGCTACGAGTTCTGCCAACGTCCTGTAGATGTACGGACTATGAAGTGGTCTAACATAGACGGTCTTAGTGGCGTAAGTAACTTTATACAGCAAAAGACAGGCAAGCATATGTCTATCAAGGTAACTAACGCAGTACAGAAACGTATGTATCTACATAAGAAACGTAATATAGATGATTACATCTTTGCTTATGAGAATACGGGTAAACCTTATACGCAAGACAGATGCAACAAGTTGTTTCGCAAACTCGCGCTTGGGTATGGACTTCCAGATGTTGCTCTACACGGTCAACGTAATAAAGATGGTAGCCAAAAGTATTCTTCTATTTGGATGTCTGATTTACGTAGGACAGGAGCAACTCATGCCTCGCGCTCAGGTTGTACTGACAGAGAGTTGATGGCTTTAACAGGCCACAAAAATCCTAATATGTTAGTAGTTTACGCAGTTACGGGCGAAGTGGAATCTACCAACGCAAACATAAAAAGAGGGCTACTTTAAAATTAAATGTTGACTTAAAATATTTAGCCAGTAGACTAACGTCTGTTCCGCTAGGGACAGATATAACCAACGACTGTGAGACCATGACTTATTTAGAACAACTTGAAATTGTAAAAACAATACCCATCAAAGAGGGAGACACTATAGTAATCCAGTGTCCATTTTGTGGTGGGCTAAAGAAATTGGCTGTATCTAAACTGGACGGTCAACTCAAGTGGTATTGTTATAGGGCTTCTTGTAATGGAAAAGGTATCTACTCAGGTAGACGTAATCTTAAAGCGATTAAGAACTATTTAGAAGATACCATTCAGAAGAAAGCTAAAGATCCTAAGCCTATTCCTGAGATAACTACTTCCGTAGATAATCACCAAAAAGCATTAGACTATTTAGTTGAGGTTAATAGTTTGGAAGCTTATGAAAAAGGATACATAAAAGTAAGATATGCCCCAAGCGAAGACAGAGTATTATTTTACGCAGACGATGGTGCAGTGGGAAGATCACTAAAGAAGTTTGGATCTAAGTGGATTACTTACGGTACTATAGATAGCGGTGTTCACGTAGGCACAGGGTCTATATGTGTATTGGTAGAAGATATACCTTCGGCTTGTAGTGTAAGTCGATTAGATAATTACGTAGGTGTTGCTTTATTAGGAACAACTATATCACCAAGCATTAGAAAAAGTATAAAAATATATAGCAATCGTTACCTATGTCTTGATAAAGATGCGAGTAATAAAGCCGTGTATCAAATACGTAATGTAGATAGATCAATAAAAGTCAGGCTCTTAAATAACGATTTAAAAGAACTATCTAAAGACCAATTAATAAAGGTACTTCAATGAATAAATTTTTTATGCTTGATTTTTTTAACGGGTGCTGTAAAATAGAAATTAATTAAATGTTATAGAACTGAAAGAATACAATGGACCAATCACTATTAAAAAGTTGCCTATGCAACACATTCTACAATTCAAACAAGGCAAAGCTAAGACCATCACTCTTTGAGGAAAGTCTTAAAGAAGTATTCCAGACTATTGTTTCTATGCACGATAAGTTTGGAAAAGATATTACTCCATTAGAACTATTTGCGTACTGGAAGGCCAACAACCCTACGTCTACAGGTTCATGGACTGTTGAGATAGAAGATCAAATAAACTCTATATCTTCTTCGGATGCGATAGATGAAGCTATTGCCGTAGATATAATAGAAAATCTGTGGAGACAACACGTTGGCCTAGACATAGCTAACTTAGGCATAAAGATGTCTGAGGGTGATGTCTCTGCAATGGACACTCTTAATACTTTACTTAATCGAATATCTAATGGCTATCTTCCAGATGACTTTGGGGAAGAGGTAACTGATGATATCTACGAACTGTTAGCTACGGTATCAAATGATAATAGATTTAAGTTTAACTTAGATACGTTATCTAGGGAAGTGTACGGCATTGGTAGAGGCGAGTTTGGGGTTATAGCCGCTTATAGTAACGTAGGTAAAACTGCATTTGCTATTAGTTTATGTGCTTCGCCCGCAGGATTTTGCCAACAAGGTGCTAGAGTTTGTTACGTAGCCAACGAAGAAATAGGTAAACGTACTAAGCTTCGCGCAATTCAAGCATACACTGGGATGACCAAAGAGGAGATAGAATTTGATCCTCAATCGGCATCAGCTAGATACGCAGGTATTAAAGATAGGCTTATTTTTGTAGATGCTCAGGGTTGGGATATTCAAACTTTAGAAGCATACTTAAATAAACAACAGCCTGATTTAGTTATTGTAGATATGGCTGATAAAATTGCTCTCGCAGATAAGTTTAACAGTGGGCATGAGCGTTTACGTGAATTGTACTATCGCTTGAGAGAAGCGGCTAAGACTTATAACTGTGCAATACTAGGACTTTCGCAAGCTAGTGCCGAAGCAGAAGGCAAAACACGTATTACAATGTCGATGATGGAAGGTTCAAAGCTAGGTAAAGCGGCTGAGAGTGATATCATGTTGGGCATTGGTCGTATGAATGATGCTGAGAACCCTGATGATCCTACTCGTTGGATTACTGTGATGAAGAATAAGATTTCTGGATGGCACGGTACTATTATCTGTTCACTTAACCAAGGTACGTCACGATATGAAGTATGATCAGTTACCTATGCACATAGAGATTTCTATTAGAGAGTTCGGAGTACTTTCAGAAGAGAAGAAAGTAGAAAAGGTTGTCCAAGAAGAAAGTTGGACCCCCCATAATGTTATTTTTGATGAGAACGGGGAGCCAAACTTTTGAAGTGGTTAGTATTAGATTTGGAAACGACAGTAGAACGCATCGATGGTCGTATAGACAATAGTCCTAAGAACCCAAACAATCGTTGTGTATCTGCCCACTATGGATGGCTAGGTACGGAGACAGTTGATGAAGTACTTACGGATCTATTTTATCATAAGGAACTAGAGTCACCTGATCACGTAGATAGACTAAAGCAATACTTAGTTGAGGCTGATGGTTTGATTTGCCACAATGTTAAGTTTGATGCTGAGTGGTTGTCTGAAATGGGATTTGTATTACCGCCTGTTGTCTACGATACTATGATTTGTGAGTATTTATTAGCTAAGGGTCAACGTAGGGTACTGAGCTTAAAGGAAAGTGCAATAAGACGTAGCACTACTAGCATTAAGAAGTCAGACCTTGTTGATGATATGTTTAAAGATGGCACTTGTTTTTCTGAAATGCCCCTCAACGTAGTTATTGAGTATGCAGAAGCTGACGTAAAAGCTTGTGGAGAGTTGTTTCTCGCGCAACAGGCTATCTTAGAGCGAGAGCATAACCTTAGTCTTAAAAAAGTAATCCCTTTTATGAATGAAATGCTTTTGTTCCTCTGTGAGATAGAGATGAACGGCGTTAAGATTGATATGAATGCTTTAGACATTGTTGAGAAAGAGTTTGAAGCTGAGAAAGTAGAGCTACAAAGACGTTTAACTGAAATAGTTGAACAGGTAATGGGTGATAGCCCTATTAACTTAAATAGTGGCGCAGACATGACTAAGGTAGTCTACTCCCGTGAAGTTATTGATAGGTCAGTACATCAACAGACGTTTAACATAGGCACTAATGAGTCGGGTAAGTCTCTTAGACCGCCGTATATGAAATCTAATCAATTTGTAGATGCAGTTAGAGCTACGACTAAAGTTGTGTTTAAGACACGGGCTTCAAAGTGCCAAGACTGTGATGGTCTGGGATCTATTCAGAAATACAAGCAAGTCACTAAGATAAAAAATGGTAAGAAGTATAGAGTACAGGGTGATCCTTATAAGAACAGAAACAAATGTAAGGTATGTAGTGGTTTAGGTGCTATTTACGTATCTACTGGTGTAACTGCTGGATTGAAGTTATCCCCTAGCTCCCCCTATGATGCTTCTATTAATGGATTTAAGACTGATAAGGAAACGATTAAAGTTCTTATCCAACAAGCAGAACGTAAAAATAATGAAATGGCTGTAGAGTTCTTGACTAAATTAAGTAGGTTAAGTGCAGTATCTGTCTACCTAGATAGCTTTGTCGCAGGTATTAAGAGAGGTACTAGAGCAAGTGGATTTCTTCACGCAAACTTTAATCAGTGTATTGCTTCTACGGGTAGGCTGTCGAGTGGGGGTGGAATGTCTTTAAATTTACAGAACCAACCCAAGAGGGGATTCCCTGTACGTAAGTGCTTTGTTAGTCGATTTGAAAATGGTTTACTTTTAGAGTCCGACTATAGTGGCCTAGAATTTAGAACGGCTTGTGAGTTGTCTAGGGATAGCCAAGGTCTTGCAGATATTCTTGAAGGCAAAGATATACACCGTCAGACTGCAAGTATTTGTTTACGTAAACCATTAACCGAAGTCAGCAAATCAGAGAGACAGAACCATAAGTGGGCAAGCTTTCAACCACTTTTTGGTGGTACTGGGGCTGGTCAGCCCTCTCACATAAAAGCATACTTTGATAGGTTCTATGAGATATACGAAGGCATACACGGTTGGCATCAAACTCTAATGACAGGAACGCTAAAGAATGGAACTGTGGAGACACCAAGCGGAAGACAATACTATTGGCCTAACGTCATTAGAACTAAAAATAACAGAGTAACTTTTGCTACCCAAATATTAAATTATCCCGTCCAAGGATTTAGTGCAGACTTAGTGCAACTAGCCTGTATTCGTGCATTCAGAATGTTTAAGGGGCAAAAACTTCAATCAAAACTGATACTTACGGTACACGATAGTATTGTTGTAGACACTCATCCAGACGAAGTGGACGAGGTAAAGGCAATACTTACGCAAGCAATGACAGAGGTTGGCGAAGAGTCGGAAGAACGATTTGGATACTCCCTTGTTGTACCCCTAGAGATAGAAATTAGTAGGGGAAAAAACTGGCTTGAGCAAGAGGAATATGCTTGATTAAGCTACTTAACTATTGTATAATGAAACCTCGTTTTTAAAAAAAGGAAAGTTATGACTGAACTAGCAATTAAAGAAAATGGCTTAACATTAGAAGAGATAAGCGCACAGTTAGGTGCGTCATCTACAACGAAGGGGCCAAGCATCCCCTCTTTGAAAATCAACTCAAATGGAGAAGACTCTACTGGGAATCAAATACCTTTAGGATCATTCTTTTTGAATACGGCTGAAGATCGTGTTTACGCAAAAGAAGGCGTGAAGTTACGGGCATTTAGTAATCATATTCAATACCAACACTGGGGAGACAGTGGCTTAATTAATAAATCTTTATTGGTCAAAAACCAGAGAGAAGAAGCCCGTGATCAACTTGGTGGCGTTATGTGTGGTATGCCTACTTACGAACAGTCTGTGCAAATGACTCCAGAGGAACGTAAAGAGTATGAAGGTAGGGATAGATTTAGGGTTATTCGCGGATTAGTTACGTATACAGGACAGACTGCTCAAGGTAAAGAAGTTACCATAGAGAATGAGCCTTGTATTCTATCACTCAAGCGAAGGAATTATGGACCTTTCTGGCATGATGTTTTAAAGAGAATGCCTAGAGGTATGAATTTGTGGGATTTTGAAAGCCTACTTAATGCTGAAAAGATGAAGACTGATAAAGGTGCTGTCTATTATATAATGCGCTTTAGTCCTCAGTTTGGAAGTCCTATACCAATGGATCAACTTACGTATGATAGTTTGGCTCATGTAACAGGTCTTATTACGGCTGAGAATAAACGTATTGATGAGGCGTTTAAAGCATCGTCTACGCAGACAGAAGAAGAGAAAGATGCTTCTAGAATATTAGAAGCCGTGGACTCTTTGGACGAAGATGTTGAGTAGATGGGTATTATTAAAAATATGCCCGTTGTGGAGTACCACAAACAAAGTGGTATCTCTTCATCTGCGGTCAAGGCAGTTTATAAGAAGTCTTTAGCTCACTGGAAAGGTGAGAGGAGAGTTCAGACTGCTGCTTTTTCTCTGGGATCAGCGGTTCATGCGTTGCTCCTAGAGGAAGACCGTAATCTTGTAATTAAAGGTCCAAAGACTAGAAGATCAAAGTCTTTTACTGATCAAGAAGAAAAATTAAAACCTGATCAAATTCTTTTAACTGAAATTGAATATCATATAGCCCATCGTATGGCTAAAGAGACTTTAAACAATAAGAATTGTAAAAAACTTTTAAGACATAAAGATAGGCAGAACGAAATAAGTATCTTTGCAGAATGTCCAAAGACAGGTTTAGTTCTTAAAACTAGACCCGATTTATATATTCTATCAGAAGGTGCGGTTTATGATGTAAAAACTACTCAAGATGCAAGTCCATCAGGCTTTGCAAAGGAGTGTTGGAAATATTCATACGACTTACAAGCAGCTTTTTATATCTATGTATGTAACTTGGCTGATATTGAGGTCAGTAGCTTTAGCTTTATTTCTGTTGAAAAGTCAGCCCCCTACGTAAGTCATATGCACCTAGTTAGTCCAGAGTTATTGGCTAATGCAACAGAGCGTATGCACAGGGTATTAGCAACTATTGCCGTAGCTAATGAGAAAGAGGATTTTAGTACTGGTTGGGGTGATTATAGTGTCTTAGAATTACCTAAGTGGCTATGAAATCATCAAGTGCTAAAGCGAAGGGCAGAAGACATCAACAATGGGTCAGAGATAATATACTCGCTCTCTTTCCCAAAAGGCTCCTCCCTGATGATGTCAGAAGCACTTCAATGGGTGCTGGCGGTGAGGATATCCAACTTAGTCCTGCCGCCAGACGCTTATTTAATTATTCGGTTGAGTGTAAATCGTTTAAGAATTTTGCTGTCTATAAAATTATGGATCAAGCTATTGAGAATTGTCCAAAAGGCTCAGAACCATTGGCGATTATTAAAGGTGATCGACAAAGGCCATTGGCAGTCGTTGACGCAGAACATTTCTTTAAGTTAATAAAAAAATGAACTGTAATCATTGCCATAAAAAATTGAGTAACCGTGGTAAATCAGGGTTTTGCCAACCCTGTTCTGCAAGAGTTCTTATGAACAATAGATGGGCTAATTTTGGAGATGTTTCTAAAAGTACTGTGCGTTTACTAGACAGGGAAACAAAGAATTGGCTTTTAAACCAAGCAAATGCTAACAAGGTAAAATTATCTACCTTAGTGGCATCTATTATTAAAGATGCTTATTACGATGATTTAAAGGAAAAATTATGAAATTACCAAAGAATACAATTAATCTACGCATTACAATAGATCAAGATACTGACCATTACGATATTGGCGTAGAACAATCGTTAAGTACAATGATGAGTGAAGAACAATATACGTTTTATCTAGACGCTTTAAATGGCTTAGTGGGTAAATTAAAAACTGAACTTAATTCATTTGCTTTTCATGGCTCTCTTTTAAGAGAAGTTGCTACTCTCAGAGAAATAATAGATAGTGATGGAGAAATAGATTTTGAGCCTGATGAAGAGTTGATTGACGCTGTTAAAGAAAAAAGATCAGCTAAGATATTAGATTTTAAAAAGAAATTACATTAACAAATAGGAAAACTTATGGAAGACAATAATAAATTTGTAGGGGATTACGAAACCGACTTAGTAAATCAACCACCGCACTACAATAAATCCTCAATAGAGTGCATAGATGCAATGGCTGCTATGTCAGAGAGTGCTAATGAAGTACTAACGGCGCACCAAGCCTACTGTTGGCAAAACGCTTTTAAGTATCTTTGGAGATTTCCATATAAAAATGGTGCAGAAGACCTTAAAAAAGCCCAGTGGTATTTAGATCGACTTCTCAAAGATTTTGAGGAGAGCTAAGATGATTACCAAAGAAGATATTGATGCGGTGGCATCTTTGGCAGAGCCTATAAGTCAAATGGGTCACCATGATATGGAACCTGATTGGTTAAACCACATAGACCGTGGCTCACCTCTTCATATGGTAACACAGTTTGCTAAGTCTATGAACCAACCAATTAATACAAAGTGGCTGACTAATTTTAAACTAGAAGAGTTACGATTTAAATTTATCCAAGAAGAATTTGAGGAATTTGAAGAAGAGTGCGTTAAAGGTACTGATCCTGAGAACGCCCTTAAAGAATTAGCTGACATTGTTTACGTAGTTTATGGCTATGCAGCTACTTTTGGTTGGGATCTAGACGAAGCTGTTCGCCGTGTTCACCGATCAAACATGAGTAAACTGGGCCTAGATGGAAAACCTGTTAAAAACCCTCAAGGTAAAGTTATGAAGGGTCCAAATTATAAAAAACCAACATTACAAGACTTAGTGGAGACCAATGATGAATAATTTACTTCCAACCGATTATCAAACTTTTATAGCAACTAGCCGTTATGCACGATGGTTGCCCGAAGAAAACCGTAGAGAAACTTGGACTGAAACCGTAGATAGGTATATTAACAATATTGTTAAACCTAAGTTGAGACCTATAGATACAGAATTAATTGCCGAATTAACTGAAGCAATTTTAGGTTTAGAGGTTATGCCTAGTATGAGGTCATTGATGACCGCAGGTCCGGCAGCAGAACGAGATAATACGTGTATGTATAATTGTAGTTATCTAGCCGTAGATGACCCTAAGTCCTTCGATGAGGCTATGTTCATCTTGCTCTGTGGTACTGGCGTTGGGTTCAGTGTCGAGAGGAAGTTCATTGAGAAACTCCCTGAAGTTCCGAAGTTGTTTGATAGTGATACCACAGTCGTTGTGAAGGATTCTAAAGAGGGTTGGGCTAAAGCTTTCAGACAAATACTTGCGCTCCTTTGGGCCGGTGAGATTCCTAAATGGAATGTTGATAGAATAAGGCCAGCAGGTGCTAGATTAAAAACCTTTGGTGGTAGGGCTTCTGGACCTGCGCCTTTAGTGGATCTTTTTAATTTCTCTGTTCAGACTTTTAAAGAAGCTCAAGGACGTAAGTTGTCTACTATAGAATGCCATGACCTTATGTGCAAAGTAGGTGAAATTGTAGTTGTTGGCGGTGTTCGCAGGTCTGCTATGATCTCTCTAAGTAATTTGCAAGACGATAGAATGCGCTATGCTAAGTCTGGTGAGTGGTGGGATGATGAAGCTGCTGGAATTAAGAGATACGGTTATAGAAGGTTAGCTAATAACTCAGTTGCGTATACAGAGAAGCCTGACAGTATGTCTTTTATGCGTGAGTGGATGGCTTTAATAGAAAGTAACTCTGGTGAACGTGGTATCTTTAATAGAGAAGCATCTAAGAAACAAGCTTCTAAAAATGGTAGAAGAGATCCAGACTATGACTTTGGAACTAATCCTTGTTCAGAAATAATTCTTAGAAGTAATCAATTTTGTAACTTAACAGAAGTCGTAGTAAGAGCTACTGATACCGTAGCTACTTTAAAGAACAAAGTCAGACTAGCTACTATTCTAGGTACTGTTCAGTCTACGTACACAAAGTTCCCATATTTACGTAAAACTTGGAATACTAATACTGAAGAAGAAAGACTTCTTGGGGTTAGTCTTACTGGAATAATGGACAACCCACTACTTACGCATAAAAATAAAGGTTTAAATGAAACTTTAGATCATTTACGGGAGATTGCTATTAATACTAATGTAGCGTGGGCGCAGACAATTGGAGTACCATACAGTGCTGCTATTACTTGCGTAAAGCCTTCTGGAACTGTTTCTCAGTTAGTAGATAGTGCAAGTGGTATTCACGCAAGGCATTCACCTTATTATATTCGTACTGTGAGAGGTGATAACAAAGACCCACTTACACAGTTTTTGAAAGATCAAGGAGTACCGTCTGAACCAGATTTATCAAAGCCAAAAGAAACTACAGTATTTAGCTTTCCAACTGTTTCTCCTGTAGGCGCAATCTGTACAAAAGATGTCTCTGCAATTGATCAGTTAAAGATGTGGCTTACTTATCAACGTCATTGGTGTGAGCATAAGCCTTCGGTAACTATTAACGTAAAGAAAGATGAATGGTTTGAGGTAGGTGCATTTGTATATGAACACTTCGATGAAATGTCTGGGGTGTCTTTTTTGCCATTTAATGAACACATATATCCTCAAGCTCCTTACCAAGAATGTGATGAAAAGGAATATAATAAAGTTAAATCTGCTATGCCTAAAAGCATAGATTGGACTAAATTATCCGACTATGAAACCGAAGATACTACCTCTGGATCACAGACAATGGCTTGCGTAGGTAACTCCTGTGAAATAGTAGATATTGCGTCTTAAATACATAATTTTTTATAAAAAAAGCCTAGAGATCCCTTGACCTTTAGGCTAAAAATATAGTAGAGTACCTAAGAATGAGGTTGATTGGTCCACCTTGTTCGTTGGTGGAAAAGCCCTCACTTTGTACCTTGGTGGGGGCTTTTTTTATTGTAAATTCAATTGCCTCATTTGATCATCTACGGTAACAGTTGGGCTTGGCTCTGCTATAAATCCATCACTTAATGCAGAAGAACTTGATAGAGGAGCTACAGAGCCAGCATTTAGAATAGCTTGTCCTGTTCTTTTAGCTGTACCTACGGTAACATCCTTGGCAATCTTTTTAGCTATTTGTCCTTTACTAAGACCTTCAAATTGAGATCCATAATTAATAAGAAATTCCTTGACGCTTTCTATAGCTCCTTTACGTATCTGTGGATTTTTATTAAGAGTAGCTAATAAAGTTCTTGGCTGAAGCATAAGCACCCTAAGAGCTTCTGATTTCTTGGCAGTAGGTAATCCATCAACTAACTTTTTAAAAGCTGCAGAACCAATAGCCGCTGCTTGTAATTGTGAGCCTTCCCCGACACCAAATTGTGCGCCGAAGTTAGCACCAAATATTCTAGCTGCGTTAGTAACTAAATCACCTTGGCCTGTAACTGCGTTTGCTATCTGTGTTTCGTTCATGGTACTTTTTTGAACACGTAATCCTTCAGAAATTACTGAGCCAATTGCTTGTGTCTCTTCACTTGATATTACACCTTGCTCTTGCATAATGTCTAAAATGCTTTTATCTCCCTTACGACCACTAAGAGGTCTTGTTAATTCATTTGTTAACGTAAAGAAGTCAGGGTCATCGCCAACTTTTGCAGACTCAAATAATTTGTCTATCGTAGCCATTCGTAAGTCGGATAAAGCATTTGCATCTCCTAATGCTTCTGAAGCAAGCCTTGTGTAATCATCTACAGGATTTTTACCAGTAAGTACCTTGCCAATTTCTTTTGGCAATTGTCCTGAAGTAGCTATTTCATTAAATGTATCAAATATTTTATCGGCTGTTTTTTGTGCATCTAAAAGACCTACTAATTCAGCCCTAAAGTTTGGAAATGCTTTAAGTACTTCTGCATTCTCAGTAGCAGACATAAATTGTTCTAACTTTTGTGGGTTAATAACACCATCAGTACCCCTTAATTTAGTCACTGATCCTCGTAAAAAATCTTCTTGGGCTTTTGTCATAGTTGGACCAAGGTCTTGACGTATAACCTCATCACGAAGTGCCACAGAAGTAGTTTCCCCACCTTCATTTAATGTAAAATCATCCGTAGCTTCTGCTTTTGGTGCATCTGACCTTGGTCTGTTAGCTCCGTAGATAGTATACTCTGGAATAGGATTGTTAGGATCTAATAAAGTATCATCTCCAATACCTGTTACTTTAATTTCTGGAATAATATCGTCATCTGTTGGCATCATTTTTGATGGGTCAATGTCTGTAGCATCATCTACATTATCTGCTTGCGTAGATGGTACTCTTGCACCGTCATCTGCTAAAGTACTTGCATCTAGTTCTGCTTTTGCAGTGGCATCCCTTAAATCATCTAAATTTTTAATTTCTTGTAAAGTTTCACCTGCTTTGTCTGCAAATTCTGCACCTTCTCGCATCTCTGCCATATTTAATGCTCTAGATGTTTCAGAGCCAGACATTGCTTTGTCTAAAGTTTCTTCTGCACGTATTGTGGTTCCACCACTTTCACCTTTGGCAAGGACATCTTGATTGAAGTAACGAGTAAATCTAGCATTTAACTCCCTACTAAATCTACGGGCTGCTTTTATATCTACCCCACCCATATTATCAGGGATAGTATTCAACTCATCAATTGTAGAATTGGCTAATTCATCAAAAATACCTGCTCTAAAATAATCTGGATTAGCACCTGAGCCTAAAGTTCTAGACTCTGCTAACATACGGGATCTAAACTTACGTATTTCATCTACGCTAATAGTTTGATTAGGGTCACGGGCTTTTGCGTAAATATTTCTTATAACGGCATCTAATTGACCACCACCTGCTAAGGTTTCGCCTTCTAATATTCTACTATTTATTAAACTATCTATTTTAAAGGCTAGTTGATCACCTTGAACTGTAAGGGAAGGATCAATTCTATCCCAAAGATAGGTTTCCATATTTCGGATATTGTTCTTAGCTTCAAACAAAGTCTGTTGAGCTATCTCTGAAGCTTTCATTGGACTTACATCTGGACCAAGTTCATTTACTCTAGCCGTGGCTTGAGCCTGTGCAGAATTAATACGTGTATCTAATAAATTCTGAAAGTATCTTGCTCTTAAAGTATTAGCTGCGGAAGTATTACCTGCTCTAGCTAAATTTTCAGAAGCAGTTAGTATTTGATTAAGAGCAATATTAAGTTCTTTTCCTATCTCCCCTCTAAAATCTGAGTAAGCAGAAGTTAATTGATTTTGAATACCCATAAGAGCTGGATTTTCTGTAAGATTACCAGAAGGTAAATTAATACCTAATTCAGACATTTGACTGTCTGTAGAATTTAACGCATTTTCTAAGTCGCTAATAATTCTTTCAGCTTTGTGGGCATCAGCTTCTTCTACTAGTCTAGTATAAAGAGCATCGTCACCAGCTTCCTGTGCAACTTTAGCTCTGTCTAACAATAAATCTCTTTGGGATTTAGCTGCTATAAGAATATCATTTACAGCCCCTTTTTGAGCCGCTTGTTTGCTTATTGCCGACATAGCTGTTTCTAGTGATTTACTTAATGCACTACTTATGCCAGTAGCTGTATCTCCAGCTTTAGATTTTGCGGATACTGTACCACCACCAAGAATAGAACCAATAAACTCTGCGCCCATCATTGCCCAAGGATTATCGCCTAAGCCAATTGTTTCTATAAAACCAACTGCACCAGCAGCTGTACCAGTAGCGGCTGTTTCTATCTTTTTAAATTTACTAGGATCTTTAGCAACTTCTTTAATAAGAGGATTGCTTAATCCAATTCCTAATTTAGCAGACTTTAATAAAGCAAAGCCGGGAATAGCATTTTCTGTTACTACTCTGGAAACACTAAAATATGATTTAAATTCATCTGGAATATTTTCTCTATCTAGATAAAGTTTTTCTCCTTCGCCAACCATACCTATTTTTTCTGCAATTAAATTTGCTGTATTTTTAAGATTTTGGCTACCCAAAAAAGGAGTAGGACCAGAAGCTATAAAATCTTTTGGATCAGTGCTTACATCCCCACCAAGTTTGTTAATACCATAACGTACTCCACCTTCTATTCCTTGTGATGCCATATTCACTAAGTCAACAGGCAATCCAAGAAGGTTCATACTAGCGTTACCAATTCCTTTTACGATTGCATCACCAGCACTATCTACGTCTGTATCTACAACTTGCCCTGATGTAATAAAATCTAAAAGAGCGGTGGAGCTAGTACCTTTTTCTATTTCTGGTGCTAGATCAAATGGTTTACCATCCATTTTCCAATTAGTACCACCTTTTTGAACAATATCATTAAGAATGTTCTGGTCTGACTCCCCAGAGTTTCTACGTTGTTGAATATTTTGTAGGTCTAGTTCTTTAGAGGTCTGGTTTTCTGTAGAACTATCTCCAAAGGGAGATACATCATCTTCATCGTCTATACTAGTATCCCCAAAAGGATTTACATTAGCCATATTATTGCCCTTTTGTGTAGGTTTTGCCTAAATAAATATAAACTGTGCCTGTAGGTAAAGCATCATATTCTTCTTGATTATTAATAGTTTTTATTTGTGTTGATTCTTGCGTAGAAGGTTTAAATATTTCTTTATTTACCTCATCTGATTTTTTTCCAGCATCTAATCCAGAAAGAACTTCTTCATAAATTTTAGAAAGTGGCTCCAAAGCATTTAAGGCTACTTCAGCTTTACTCTGGGCAGTTGTATTAACTTTTTTATCGTTAGCAGTAGCTCTTTGATTTATTATAGCTTGATCAAGCAAGTTTTTAATATCTCGTAAGTTCCTAGTAGCTTGTGGTCTACCTGTCCAAAACCTACCAGATTCAGGTATTAGAGCTTTAATAGATTCTTTTAATTGAACACTGTCTCTAATACCTGGAAAAGCAGTAACTACTTGTAAGGTAGTTACTATTCTAAGAGTATCTAAACTACTTTTTGCTTCTGCCGTATTTGGCATTAAAGTTCCACCGATAAGACCAGCAACAGCATTAAAGCCTTTACCAAAAAAACTAGTAGGACCAAATGCTGATCCTATATCTTTTAATTCTTCAATATCCCCTTTAAAACCTAATTCTTGTAATGCTTTAATTGCTTCTTGTGTTACTCTATCTCTTTCAGTTATATCTTCTTCTGTAAGTGACTCATCAGAAATTCTAGAAGCAGCTTCTAAATCAGATTCTACTACTTCACCATCTACAGATATAGATTTTCCTGATACTATGTCTAATAGCATAGGTCTTCCCAATCCATCAGAAGTTACTTTTCTAGTACCATTTTTAATTTCAGCTGCTGTCTTTCTGTCTACTTCAAGATCAGCCATAATCTGGGCAATGTCATCCAACTTGATTGGACTCCAATTTTCTTGCTCCAACTGGGCCTGTTGATCGGCACTTAATACCCGTATTTCTTGACCATCTTTATAATAAGTACGGGCTGTATATTTTTGTGTTGGAGCTGGCTTGATAGCAGAAAATCCATCAGCTATAGCTATATCCATTTGATCTTGTGAAAATACTTCTATTTCACGACCATCATCTGCAAATAAAGTTCTTTTAGCAAATTTTTCTGTAGTAGCTGGTTTAACCGCAGACCAACCGTCTGCTTCATACGTAGCTAATTCTTCGCTAGAGAATACTTTTACTTCTGCACCGTCTTTATACAGTAATCTGCTATCAAACTTGTCTGTAGGAGCATCTTTTATGGCAGAAAATCCATCTGCTATAGCTGTATCCATTTCTGCTTGAGAAGTAACAACTTGTTGTGCGCCATCTTTGTAAAGAGTTCTTTGAACAAATGGTGTAACCTTAGCAGGTTTTTCTTGAGACCAACCGTCTGCTTGATACGTATCTAAATCAACTTGAGATAATATTTCAATTTCTGCACCGTCTTTGTATAATGTTCTTTTAACAAAATCTTTAGTTGGGGCATCTTTTATGGCAGAAAATCCATCTGCTATAGCTATATCCATTTCGGCTTGGGTAGTTACGACTTGCTCTGCACCGTCTTTGTATAGTGTTCTTTGAGTAAACGGCGTAGCCTTAGCTGGTTTTTCTTCACTCCAACCGTCTGTTTTATACGTAGATAAATCAGCTTCGCTATAAACTTTTACTTCTGCGCCTTCTTTGTAAAGAGTTCTTTCTTTAAATTCTTTTGCTACAGCTGGTTCTATTGCAGACCAACCATTAGTAGATGCTTCATCTAACTCTGTTTGAGAAAATACTTCTAGTTTTTGTCCATCTTTATACAATGTTCTTTGTTTAAATGGCACTACTTCTTGGGGCTTAACTTCGCTCCAACCATCGGTTTTGTATTGTGTTAAATCAGCATTACTAAAGACTTGGACACTAGCACCGTCTTTA
>Ga0163179_10001156_pt1 | contig 18789 bp, 16 predicted proteins | sample AtlANTMetagenome_FD_109643 | JGI IMG/M metagenome (GOLD analysis project Ga0163179, IMG submission 109643) | Marine eukaryotic phytoplankton communities from the Atlantic Ocean - Atlantic ANT 2 Metagenome | ecosystem: Environmental > Aquatic > Marine > Oceanic | place: North Atlantic Ocean... | reverse complement strand
CAGAATAACAATGTAAATTCCCTTTTAATATCCAACAAAATTCAAAGAAGAAGGACTTTCACGATTCTGGAATTTATATGATTGAATTTAATAAGAAAATAATATATAGGAAAATTCAGACCCGTTTATAGAAGGTAAAATTAAATGATATGTGTTTTCAATAAAATCATTTAATTGGAAATTTGTGTTTATAAGTGTATAACTTCTCCAAAAGCGGCCGCAGTTGCTTCCATGACAGCTTCACTCATCGTTGGATGTGGATGTATACTTTTAAGAATTTCATGTCCAGTTGTTTCTAATTTTTTTGCAACTACTATTTCCGCTATCATTTCGGTTACGTTATATCCTAACATATGTGCTCCTAATAATTCTCCATATTTAGTATCATAGATTATTTTTACAAACCCCTCTTTGTGTCCCGCTGCACTTGCTTTACCAGAAGCAGAAAAAGGGAATTGACCAATTTTTATATCATATCCTTTTTCTTTAGCTTCTTTTTCAGTGAAACCTACAGAAGCAATTTCAGGTGAACAATATGTACATCCAGGGATATTATCATAATTTATGGTTTCTGGATTTTCACCAACTATTTTTTCAACACAAATAATACCTTCAGCAGAGGCGACGTGTGCTAAAGCAGGACCTTTTATTACATCACCAATAGCATAATATCCATCAATATTAGTTCTATAGTACTCGTCAACCACTATTCTCCCTTCATTAGTAGTTATTTTTAACGCTTCTAATCCAATATTTTCAATATTTGGTGTAATACCCACGGCGGACAAGATTATCTCTGCCTTAAGTTCTTTTTTCCCATCTTCAGTTTTAATAGAGACAATAGATTCTCCACTTTTTTCTACAACACTCTCCACACTCGCTTTTGTGAGTATATTAATACCTTTCTTTTTTAAAGATTTCGAGAGTTCTTTAGATATGTCATGATCTTCATTAGGTACAATATTTTCTTGATATTCTATAATTGTCACTTTTGTACCCATAGTATTATAGAAATAAGCAAATTCGACTCCGATAGCACCAGATCCAACAATAACCATCGATTTAGGTTGTTTTTTTAGACTTAAAGCTTCTCTGTAACCGATAATATTTTTCCCATTCTGTTTTAAATTTGGTAATTCTCTTGATCTTGCACCTGTTGATATAATTATATGATTTGAGGAATAAATAGTTTCTTTATGATTGGTATCTAATACTTTTACTGTGTTTTTACCATTCAATTGTGCTGTTCCATGAATTACTGTGATTTTATTTTTTTTCATTAAAAAATCAATTCCTTTACTCATTTTAGTTGCAGTGTCTCGACTTCTATTAATTACTTTTTGGAAATCTGGATTAGATTTTTCAATATGTATGCCATATTCATCTGCATTTTGAATGTATTCAAATACTTGTGCACTCTTAAGTAATGCTTTTGTAGGAATACAACCCCAGTTCAAACAAATTCCTCCCAGATTTTCTTTTTCTATAATAGCAGTTTTAAGTCCTAATTGTGAGGCACGTATAGCCGCAACATATCCACCAGGACCACTTCCTATTATTATGACATCAAAATTTATCATTAGACTATTGTTTTAAAATATTATTAAAATCAATTCAAATATAATTATTTAGAAATTGCAATTACAGATATTTCAACATTTACATTTTTGGGAAGACAACTTACCTCTATTGTTTCTCTAGCAGGGTAGGGTGTAGAAAAATAGGATCCGTATATATTGTTAACAGAGTCAAAAAACTCCATTTTAGATAAAAAAATACTACATTTTACCACCTCATTCAATGAACAATTAGCAACTTTCAATATATTTTTGATATTTTCCATCACCATTTTGGTTTCATCTTGTATATTATCTATTATGACTAAATTAGTTTTAGGGTCAATTGCTATTTGACCTGACACAAAGATCATTTTTCCAATTTTTATTGCTTGACTATAAGGTCCAATCGGCTTTGGAGCTTCATTTGAAAATATATTTTGTTTCATTTTAGAAAGATTTTCCGAAATTTACGAAATATATGAAACTACTAATAATTGATAATTATGATTCTTTTACATATAATTTACAACATATTTGTGAACCATATGTTAACAGTATAGATGTTATTCGAGATGATGAATTAGATATTGATAGTGTTAATTTTTATGACAAAATTATTATATCACCTGGTCCAGGTTTACCTTCTGAACATCCTATTTGTTTTGATGTTATAAAGAAATATCATAAAAAAAAACCTATTCTAGGAATTTGTCTTGGAGCCCAAGCTATTGCTATAGCTTTTGGCTCTGAATTATTTAATTTAAAAAAAGTACTTCATGGGAAAAGAACAAAAATTAAAATTTTGGATTTGAAAGACCAAGTTTATAGTGGTGTTCCTGAAAATATACGCGTGGGGAGGTATCATTCTTGGGCTATTAACTTATTTTCAAACAATAAATTTAAAATCACAGCCGTAGATGAAGAAAATATAATAATGTCTTTTAGACACGTCAGGTATCCAGTTGTAGGAATACAATATCATCCGGAATCTATTTTAACACCTTTTGGACAAAAAATATTAGAAAATTGGTTATGTACTTAATAATCATAAAAATCTCTCTTTTTTGTTAGTTTCAAATCTTGAAGGATAGATGATTTTACTCTTATCATAAAGTTATAACTTTGGTGAAATCCTATAGGAATCCAGTTAAAGGTCATTTCCCAACAATGTAAATCTCGATAAATGTCGATTGAAGTATATGTGAAATCTTTATTTTTCAAATCATATCCGGATCTAAAACCTATTTTCCATTTTTTAGTAATGTTAATATCTCCATTGAAATTGACAGATTGGATTATTTCAGAATCTAGAGTAGGTTTATTATATGTGAAATTATAATAAAATTTTAAAGTCCAAGGAACATCAAAATCAACAAAATTGTCTAAATTTTGATTTATATATTCTAATTGTTCAGGATCTACTAAATCTGATTTTTTTTCTACTTTCGGGTTTGTTAGGTTTATACTAATATCAAAATTTAAGTTAGTTAATCTTCCTAAATTTCCAGACTCTAATAAGTATTTATTAATTTTAGTCCCATCGTCTGTTAATTCGTATGGGTCTATACTACTATTAAATTTTAAATTGATCTTATCAGATAATTTTGTTCTCATAGATATAGATATGTTACTCATTTTAAGTGAATCAATGGCGTTATTATAAGTTCCACTTACACTTAAGTTTTCAATTAATTTAATTTTCTTCTCTTCACCTTTCCCATTATTTATCTTCATTTCCAAATTATTATTCAAATTCACATTTAATAAACTTTGTTTTATAGATGAAGGTGTTCCATAAATCCCATTTTCAAAAAAAGAGTATTTTTCTGTTCCATTATTAGTTTCTAATGTGGTATATATTCCAAACTTTTCATTTGAAAAATCAGGTTGATATGAGTAGGTTATTGTAGGTGTAAGTATATGTCTAAATTTTTTGTTTTTAGTTGTGATATATCCAAATATTTTTGTACTTAATTGTGTGGAAAATCTGAAATCTCGTATTGCCCAGAATCCATTTAATGTATCTGTTTCTAACATTTCCAATTCATCATTCCAATTTTTGATTTTCTTTTGGAAGTACCAACGCTCGTTATATTGAAAAGATGGACTAATATTAATATATTTAAAAAGGTTAAAGGATGTCGAAATCGGTAATGTATGTTTGACTCCATTCCTCATGTTTTTGGATATATTATTAAATAATAAGCTATCAACTGTAGTCAGTGTATTTTTAGAATTTAAGTTGTAGTTAAATCCTAGGTTTTTAACAAATTTTTTATACCATGTGTTTTTTATTTTGTTTTTAAATGGATATATCCTATTTACTGTAAATGTTAATTCTGGAATTGTTAAATCAATTTGTTGATTTAATGTATTTTGATTATGTCTTAAGTTTATAGATAGGTTATATGGTTTATTTTTCCAACCCCTTTGAAAGGAAATATTAGAACTTAAGGTATTTTGTAAATAATCTGTATTGTATGAATTATTTCTCATGTATGAACTTGTTGCAAGATTTACAAGTGCAGAAAATTGATTTTGAGGATGAGCTTTTGGATCTTGTTTATGCTGCCATGTTATTTTAAAGTCTTTTGTTAAACTATAATCATCCATTTCTATTTCACTTATTTTTGTTTTAGCGAAATGTATTTTAAAGTTTCCATCGAATTTATATCTCTTTTTATATGTTGATAAAGTATTGACTCTCCAACTTCCCTTTGTATAAATATCAGCAGTTAATGATAAGTTTAAATGCTCATTTATACTAAAATGATATCCTAAATTACGTAAATGATATCCCAAGGTTGTAGACTCACCATAGGTGGGGAGTATTATACCGGACGTCCTTTTATTTTCAATTGGAAAGATTCCAAAAGGTATACATAATGGTGTAGGAATATTACCTAGTACTAGATTAGCGGGTCCTGTGATAATTTTTTCACCTGCTATAAGTTTTAATTTTTTAGACTTGATAAAAAAGTGTGGGTCTTCTAAATCACATGTTGTATATTTCCCATGTTGTAAGTAATATGTTTTTTCATCTGTTTTTTTGATTTCTTTCCCATGAAGATAACCTCCATCTTCCTCTGTTAATAGTTTCTTTATTTTCGCTTTTTTTGATTTATAATTATATGTGATAGTGTCTGCATTATAGATCTTGTTATTCTCGGTTAAAATGGGATTCTGAACATATTCTCCTATCGAATCATGGAAACCTTTTGCAAATAGTATGTTTTTTTCAAAGTTTATAGATATGAAACCGGCTTTTAAGATTAATTTATTATGTATAACTTCAGCTTCATTATATAACAACACTTTTTTATTTTCCCAATCATATATCATGGAATCTTTAGCATGGTAAATTAGATTTTTTTTTGTCTCATTTTGACTATATGAAACTTGCAAAAAAATGAATAATGAAAAAATTAATATTTTATAATATTTTAATCTAATTTTCACGAAACTTTATTTATATTACTCGAATTACGTCAATATTTTGATAAGTGAAACGATTATTTCTAATATTTCTTACACTTTTTATTGTTGATTCTTTTGTTTTTATTCAAGCTCAGAATCAAAACTTGGGTATTAATACAATTGTTATTGACCCTGGTCATGGAGGTAAAGATCCTGGTACTTTAGGTTCTGGTCGTTATAAATCGACTGAAAAAGATGTTGTTTTGGATGTTTCCTTGTTGTTAGGAAAATATTTAAAAGAAGAATTTCCAGAGATTGAAATTATCTACACAAGAAATGACGATAGTTTTGTTAAATTATCTCAAAGAACACGTATTGCTAATGAAGCAAGAGCAGATTTGTTTATATCGATACATTGTGATGCTTTTCAAGATAAAAATGTATATGGTTCCACTACTTATGTAATGGGATTACATAAAACTACCAGTAATCTAAATGTTGCGATTCGTGAAAATTCTTCAATTTTGATGGAAAATAATTATAAAATTAATTATGAGGGCTTTAATCCATCAGAACCAGAATCTTATATCGCTTTATCTATGTACCAATCAAATTATTTAAATAATAGTTTATTATTAGCTAGTAAGATTCAAAATCAATTTAAGACTCGTGTTAATAGAAAAGATAGAGGTGTGAAACAGGCGGGTTTTCTTGTTTTAAGTCGTGCCACAATGCCAAGTGTACTAATTGAATTAGGATTTTTAACAAATCATTCAGAAGAAGATTTTTTAATTTCAGAGCGTGGAAAAATTTATATGGCTTCAGCTATTTACCGTGCAGTAAAAGAATATAAAATCGAAGTTGAAACATTAATTTTAGAAAATTATACCACCAAATTTAAGACACAAGAATTATTTTTTAGTGTACAATTTTTATTGTCAGATTCTAAAATTGATTTTAATATGTTCAAAATCAAAGAAACAGAATTAATATATGAGTTTTATGACGGGGTTAATTATAAATATAGTTTTGGACGGGTAGAAACCTTAAAAGAAGTTAATAATCTTAAGAAAAAACTATTATCTTACGGATATAATGATTTCTTTACCATTGCTATTTTAAATGGGGATAAAATTTCATTATCAGACGCTTTGTTAATTTTAAATTAAATTTGTCTTAAAAATATTAATCGTGAAAAAAAAAAATGAATTATTAATAGGAGTCTTTACAATTATCTTGATGATGGTTTTGTATTGGGGTATTAATTTTTTAAAGGGAGAAAATGTGTTTTCCGATAAAAGATTTTTTTATGCAGTTTATGATAATGTTAATGGTTTAACGATTTCTAGACCTGTTACTATTAATGGTTTTAAAGTTGGACAGGTTTCTGATATTATATTTAACTCAAAAACAGCGGATTTGGTTGTTGAGGTAGCACTTGAAGAGGATATACCTTTTTCAACTAATTCCATATTAGAGATCTATGATTCTGATATTATGGGTTCAAAATCTTTGGAGTTAAAGATAATAATGGGTGCTAAAATAGCAGAAAATGGTGATACTTTATTTGGAACAATAGCAACTGGTTTAACTAGTGAGGTAAGTGAACAATTTGGTTCTGTAAAGGTTGGGTTAGATCAATTAATAATTTCTTTTGATAAAGTATTAAAAGAAGTCAAAGAACTGTCTTCCACAGCCAATAGACTTTTATTATCTAATGAAGATAGAATGTCTCATAGTTTACAGAACATAGAATCAGTGTCAAATGTAATAAAATCACATAGTGAAAATATTGACAATATGCTATTCAATATATCTAATATCACAGATAGTCTTAATAGTATAGACATTGTTGGATTATCTGATAACTTTTTAACTATTTCTCAAAATTTAGAATCTTTATTATTAACTATTAATAATGCAGAAGGTAGTGTTGGTAAAATGATTTATAAAGATTCTCTTCATCAGAATCTCAATAATCTTTTAAAAGATATGGATGCTTTATTGGTAGATATCAAAAAAAATCCAAAAAACTATGTTAGTATTTCATTATGGGGAGATAAAAAAAATGATAAATAGTATTATATTTTAATATGTTTTCGGTAAGTAGTATTGTCTTTATAGTTATATTTTTTTTAAGTTCTTTATTGTTTTATAAAAATTGTAAAAGAATATTTAGAAATATCCAATTAGGTAGAAGTTCTGGTCCATTCGGAGATAAATTTGAAAGGTGGAAACAGGTTTTTTTTATTGCTTTTGGTCAAAAAAAAATGTTTAAAAAACCGATAGTCGCAATTTTACATTTATTTGTTTATATAGGTTTTGTTATTATTAATATTGAGATTGTTGAGATCATACTTGACGGTATATTAGGTACTCATAGAGTGTTGTTTTCTCCAAAATGGGAAGGTCTTTATAAATTCTTAATAGATTCGTTTGAGTTTTTAGCATTATCGGTTTTCATTGTGTGTTTCATCTTTTTGATTAGACGTAATTTAATTAAAATAAAAAGATTTTGGAATCAAGAAATGATTGGATGGCCAACATTGGATGCCAATTTAATTTTAATTTTTGAGATTTTATTAATGAGTGCGTTTCTTTTTATGAATGCAACAGATCTCACTTTACAGAGTTTGTCTGAAAATCATCCGTACTTACAGGAAAAATATCCGATTACTGGTACATTTTTAATTAGTGGTTTCATAGTACCATTTCTCGATACAATATCTATTAAAAATTTAATCATTATAGAACGTTTTTGTTGGTGGTTTCATATTGTTGGTATTTTTGGTTTTTTGAACTATTTGGTTATCTCTAAACATTTACATATACTTTTAGCTTTTCCCAACACCTATTACTCTAATTTAAAACCAAAAGGTCAATTTAATAATATGGATGTAGTTACTAGTGAAGTTAAAATGATGTTAGATCCAAGTACAGATCCATTTTCTCAAACTGAAAACTCGATTAATCCAACTAGGTTTGGTGTAAAAGATGTACAGGATTTAAGTAAGATTCAAATACTAAATGCTTATTCTTGTACAGAATGTGGTCGTTGTACTGCAGAGTGTCCAGCAAATATCACAGGTAAAAAATTATCTCCTAGAAAAATTATGATGGATATACGTGATAGGGTGGAAGAGGTTGGGGCTAATTTAGATCAAAAGGGTAAAGACTTTGATGATGGTAAGTCACTTTTAGAAGATTTTATTAAACCTGAAGAATTATGGGCATGTACTTCTTGTAATGCTTGTGTTGAAGCTTGTCCGTTAAATATAGACCCATTATCTATTATTTTAGATATGAGAAGATATTTGGTTATGGAACAATCAGCAGCTCCAAGTGAATTAAATACAGTATTTTCAAATATAGAAAACAATGGAGCCCCTTGGCAATTTTCAAATTCAGATCGTTTAAATTGGAAAAATGATGAGTAAAAAAAATAATTTAATAAAGAAAATAGTAAAAGGGAAGGAGATTAGTCCGGTGTTACCTAAAAATATTAAAAATTATTTAATAGATATAGATGGGACTATTTGTGATGACATTCCAAATGAACAACCTGAGAGAATGTCTAATGCCAATGTGTATCCAGAGGCATTAAAAACATTAAATAAGTGGTATGATCAGGGACATATTATCACTTTTTTTACATCTAGGTTAGAAATACATCGAGAAGTAACAGAAAAATGGTTACAGGAACAGGGTTTTAAATATCACTCTTTATTGATGGAAAAACCTAGAGGTGGAAATTATCATTGGATAGATAATCATATAGTAAGGGCAACTAGATATGATGGTAGTTTTACTGATTTAGTTGAGAAAAATGTAAAAATTCAAGTATTTAAATAAAATGGGATTAGAGGTTAAAACAATGTCAGAGTGGTTGGGTGAAGGAAAAGAACCTGAAATTTTATTTTGGGTAGGTTCTGCGGGTAGTTTTGATGATAGAGCAAAGAAAATCACTCGTGCCTTTGTTAAGATAATGAATAAAGCCAATGTTTCTTTTGGTGTTTTAGGTATAGAAGAATCTGCAAGTGGAGATGTTGCTAAACGTGCAGGAAATGAATTTCTTTTCCAAATGCAAGCATTAATGAATATTGAAGTTTTGAATTCATATAATGTGAAACGTATTGTTACTACTTGTCCTCATGATTTTAATACACTTAAGAATGAATATAAAGGGTTAGGAGGTATATATGAGGTTTTTCATCATACTGAATTTATATATGAATTAATAAATAGTAAACGTTTGTGTTTGTCAAATAGTTTAAAAGGCGAAAAAATAACATATCATGACCCATGTTATTTGGGACGTGGTAATGATATTTTTGATTCTCCACGACAACTGTTAAAAAAAATAGGATTAGAATTAGTTGAAATGAGTCGATCTAAACGCACTTCTTTTTGTTGTGGAGCTGGAGGCGCACAAATGTTCAAAGAGCCGGAGAGAGGTCGTGAGGACATTAATATTAATAGAACTAAAGAGGCATTAGACACTAAAGTCAAAATGATTGCAACAGGGTGTCCCTTTTGTAATACAATGATGACAGATGGAGTGAAGTTATTGGCTGAGGGTCAGGTAAAGGTTTTAGATATTGCGGAATTGATTGTTAAATCAGAAAAATTATAACGTGTTTGTATCTTATTCTAATTTGGAAAAAAGTTCTAAGATTTGGATTTATCAGTCAGATAGAGAAATCTTAGATACAGAATTGAATACAATAAAAAAACAATTACATTTTTTTTGTGATCATGTATGGACTTCACATGGTCAAACAGTTAAGTGTTCATTTAAATTATTTAACTGGTTTTTATGTCTTTTTGTTGATGAGTCAGGACATGAAACTAGTGGGTGTTCTATTGATTCTTCTGTTAAGTATATAAAAAATCTTCAGAATAAATATGGTGTTAATTTTTTTAATAGAACCAATATAGCTTTTTTAGATAATCAAAATACAAAGGTTCTTCCTTTAGAAGAATTTAAATTAATTATTAAACCAGATATGATGGTATATAACAATTTGGTTAAAACTAAAGAAGAATTTGAAACAGAATGGATTATTCCATTACATAAAAGTTGGTTAAATAAGTATTTAAAGAAATAGTTTAGATTTTAAATTTTTTAAAATCCGATTTATTAAGAAATCCTGGATTAGGTCCTGTTTTAGAATGTGATAGATAAATACCTCTCCAACCTAATAACTACTAACTCCTTTACTTTCGATATTAAAATTAAAACATAAAAAAAGGCTCCTAAGAGCCTTTTTTATGTTTAATCTTTTAATCTTTTTTAAAAGAATAAGCTGAAGTTTACACCTGCAATAAACTCTGATCCTGAAAGGTCAGTAGTTTCAGCAGCTTGCATTGCACCTCCACCTGGTTTTACTCTTTCTCCATCAACGATTAAATCTAAATGAACGAAAGGTTCAACAGCGAAGTGTTCTCTCCAAACTAATGTATAACCCATACCTAATCTTACATGAGAAGATTGAGTTCTCTCTTGTAAAACCATGTCAGATTGAGTTAAACCACCTGTTGCAGCATCAAATACAACAACATCTTCAACCCATTCTTCTGATTGAGTTGTTCCACTACTCATACTAACTTCCATAAATAGGTTTCTAGCAGCGTAGTATCTAGCAAAAACTCCAAAACTTCTTACATTAGAAGTAAGGGTGTAATCACTGTGTGCACCAGTAGTAACAAATCCACCATTTCCATCAGCAGTTAAGTAACCTGCGAAAGCTGGAAAATACTCATCATTAGTGTCAAAATGAATTTCTGCTCCAATAGCTAAACCATCTTGAATAAAGTATCCAACTTTAGGAGTTATATGCCAATCTGTCCAAGCTGTATTGGAAAATTGACTACCTGCACCTAAAAGTACAGTTCCTTTTTTTGTTTGAGCGTTTGCTGAAAATGTTATCAAACATAAAGTAGCAAACATTAAAATAAACTTTTTCATAGTAATAATAATTATATAATTTTCTTAGTTAACAGGGACAAATATATATTAAAAAATCAAGAACAAGAACTTTTTTATAGTTTATTATGTGATTTTTAAAAAAAACCTTTTTCTTAAATAGTGTCACCTCTGTTAAAACAGATGTAAATAAATTTTTTAAAAGGGTTTTTTTTCTTTTAATTGAAATCCGTCAATATAAATCACATCTTTTTTCCCTTTTTGTATTTCATTTTCTTTAATTTCCTGATAATCAGAATCTATTTGATCATAACAAATGATTTTTTCTAATTGATTTTCTTTGAAAAGTAGTTTTATACTACTGGTTTTTATATTATTAATACCAACTATATCATTTGTTCGATTAAAGTACTTCATCTCCCCATTACCAATCAGATCAATGTAATTTATTTTATTATTTGTGAATCGTCCAGTTAAATACTTTCCTTTTATTTGATGATAAAAGTCTGATGAATCAACAGCTATTGTGATGAATGGATTTGAAGGTATATAGATACTATCTAATTGATTTTTTACAGAAAAAAGATTAATTCTATCCCCATGTATTTGTGTGTTATTTAACCATAAAACAGGACTGTTAAACATAATAATTTCTGAATATTCTGAGTGAAATGTCATTTTTTGACATATCCCTTTGATTTCAGTCCCTTTTATAATTACATTATTTTTTACTTCTAAATCATCATTTTTCTTGATACTTATTGTGTCACCTTCAATAATTGTTAATTGATTTTCATTTTTTAAATGTATTTGACAATTCTCGGTCATTGTAGAAATCTCGTTTTTTTGTATTAATTTTTCTCCGAATATGTTTCTATTTTTATCTATATTGATATGAATATTTTTATAAAATTGATTTTCATTTTTTTGAATATCCCTATTTAAATATTTTGCGGTTATAATTCGGTCATCATAAGTTATATTTATATTATGAGTCATCATTAAAGTTGCTTCTTTCTGATTGTAGATCAATGAGTCTCCATTAATAATATGTTTATTATTAAATAAATATATTTTATTATAAAATTCTGAAATCTGTTTCTCAAAATTATATTTGAATACTTCACTACTTATTTGATAGTCATCAGTTGTCACCGTTCCTCCGTTTGAATACTTTAAATAATCTTTTTTATAATTATAATTTATATTATCACTAATAATAGTCATGGTCTTTGTTGTTACTTGACTATTTTCATAAAAAGTCATTTTATTATTTAATCGATTAATATTTATTGAATCACTATTACAAGTTAATGTGTCATTATATATTTTTACACCTCCCCATGCTTGTATTTTTTGTTTGTTCTCAGATATTATTACTGTATCACAATTTATTTTTAAATCAGAGTATTCGATGATAACATTTCCTGAGAATTTTTGAAAAATAGATTGATTTACAACGATTTGTTCAAGATTATTAGATTGAATAACATTAATTGCAGTTTGACTCAAAACAATTTGAGAAAAGAATATATAAATAAAAATACTTGTTTTGAAAGACCAAAAATTCATCTAAATAGTGTTTGTGATCTATGAGGACCTACAGATACAATTGAGATGGGAGTTTTTAATTCTTTTTCTAAAAAATGAATATAATTTTTAAAATTTTCAGGGATTTTTTCGATTGAATTAGTATTAGAAATGTCTTCATCCCACCCATTTAATGTGATATATTTAGGTTGTAAAGATTTGTGATCTAAATCATATGGAAGGTGACTGATAGATTTCCCCATATACTCATATCCAACACATACTTTGATTTCTTTGAATCCACTTAGAACATCGGCTTTCATCATACTTAATTCAGTAACTCCATTTATTTGAATAGCGTATTTTAATGCGGGTAGATCAACCCACCCACATCTTCGAGCTCTTCCTGTTGTTGAACCAAATTCTTTCCCCTTTTCCGCCATCAGTGAACCTGTTTCATCATTTAATTCGGTTGGAAAAGGACCATTACCTACTCTTGTACAATAGGCTTTAAAAATACCAATGACATTTTTGATCTTATGTGGAGGTATTCCTAACCCATTACAAGCTCCGGCAGCTATGGTGTTCGAGGAAGTGACAAATGGATAGGTTCCAAAATCAACATCTAATAATACTCCTTGAGCTCCTTCCGCTAGTATTCTTTTTTTATTTTGTAGTTCTTTATAAAAAAAGTATTCACTATCTATAAATGTTATTTCTTTAATTTTTTGTACAGCATCAAACCATATTTCAATGTCTTTTTTTATATCTAAATCATATTTGTAGTATTTTAATATTGTTTTATGCTTTTTAGTTAAATTATAAAATTTCTCTTCAAAATTATCCATTTCCAAATCTCCTATCCTTAACCCATTCCTTCCAGTTTTATCCATATAAGTAGGACCAATTCCTCTTAATGTGGATCCTATTTTTTTCTTACCTTTAGTTATTTCAGAAGCTGCATCTAAATGTTTGTGTGTTGGTATAATTAAATGAGCTTTTCTTGATATAAATAAATTTTCTTTATAATTAACTCCTATTTCTTTTAATTTTGTTAATTCCATTAAAAGTGTAACAGGATCAATCACAACTCCATTTCCAATCACATTTTTCACTTTTTTATTAAAAATCCCTGACGGGATAGTATGTAATACATGTTTTTTCTTTTTTATATAAATTGTATGTCCTGCGTTAGGTCCCCCTTGAAATCTAGCGATTGTGTCATATTTTTTACCTATAAAATCAACAATCTTCCCTTTTCCTTCATCACCCCATTGTAGACCTAATAATACATCAATTTTCATTTCTCACAATTTTTATTGTTACATTTCCCATATATGTTTAAAGAATGGCTTTGTACTTGAAAGTTAGTTGTTTTTTCGATACCATTTAAGATATTTTGAATTCTAGGGTCACAAAACTCATTAATTTCTTCACAAATAGTACAAATAAGGTGGTCATGTTGTTTTTTATTCAAGGATTTTTCATATAAAATTTTATTGTTATTGAATTGTAGTTGTTTGATTAATTTAGCTTTTACAAAAAGTTCTAAGTTATTATAGATTGTAGCTTTACTAATCTTTTCTTTTTTACTAATAAATTCAAATAAATAATCTATATCAAAATGAGTGGATATTTTGTAAATATATTTCAAAACAATATATCTTTCTGGAGTTTGACGTAGATTGTTGTCTATTAAGTATTTATTTAATATTTTTTTTTCATTCATTATTTTTCTTCATTAATTCTATTCACATTTTCCACACCCTCAATTTTCATTATTTGTTTCACAACTTTTTGAAGGTGAGAATTGTTTTTAACTAATAATGTGATTCTCCCATAAAATAACCCGTCATTACTGTTAAAATTAACTAATTTCATATTAACATTCATATGACTTGAGATAATATTAGTTATTTTATTTACTAATCCGACAGAGTCAATTCCTTTTATTTCGATTATTGCATCAAAATCAATTTTATCAGAATTTTTCCATTTACAAGGAATAATTCTATATGAAAAATTAGCACGTAAACGAATTGCATTAGGACAAGAAACGGAGTGTATTTTTATTCCATCTTTTATTGTTAAAAACCCAAAAACTTTATCACCAGATATGGGTTGACAACAACTTGCCAATTTATAATCTAAAACCTCTTCTTCCTCACCAAACACTAATAGTTTCTTTTTTTTCTCTATTATTTGAGTTATTTCTTTTTTTTGTTTTCTAATGAATTTTGATTTGATAAAATCATACCAACTATCTCTATTTTTCTTAAAATCTTTTAATTGTTCATTTGAAATCTTCCCAATTCCCACTCTATAAAATAAATCTAAACTGTCATTTAATTCAAAATATATTTGTAATTCATTAACAGTTGCTTCAGAAAAATTGATTTTTAAATGTTTTAATTTTCTGATTAAAGTTTCTTTCCCATCTTGGGCAATTTGTTTTTTCTCTTGTTTTAAAGAATTTTTGATTTTGTTTCTAGCTTTAGATGTCACTACAAAATCTAACCAATTTTCTTTTGGAGTTTGTTTCCGTGAGCTAATTATTTCAATTTGATCTCCACTTTTCAACTTATGACTTAGTGGAACTAATTTTCCGTTGACTTTTGTCCCTAAACAACTTTTTCCTAAATCTGTATGTATTTGGAATGCAAAATCTAATGAGGTGGCACCTTGAGGTAAGGTAATTAATTCTCCAGTAGGTGAAAAGACAAATATTTCTTCAGAAAATAAATTAAGTTTAAAATCTTCCACTGTTTCTTCTGCAGATTGTTTCTCATATTCCAATGTGTCACGGACTCTGTTAATCCAATTGTCCAGATTTTTTTGAATTTTCTTACTTCTATGTTTGTTTTGCTTATATCTCCAATGGGCAGCATATCCTTTTTCAGCCACCTCATCCATTCTTTCTGTACGTATTTGTACTTCTACCCAAGACCCATCCATTCCCATTACTGTGGTATGTAAAGATTCATATCCATTAAGTTTAGGATTTGATATCCAGTCTCTAAGTCTATCAGGATTGGGTGTATAAAAATCAGTAACAATTGAATAAACTTTCCAACACACTTCTTTCTCTTTTTCTTGTGAACAATTGATAATAATACGAATAGCAAATTTGTCAAAAACTTCATCAAATTCAATTTCTTTTTCTATTATTTTTTTTCTGATTGAAAAAATAGATTTAGGTCTTCCTTTAATCGAAAATAAAATCTTTTCGTTTTTCAGTTTTTCTTTTATTGGACGAATAAATTTTTTAATATATTTTTCTCTGTTATTTTTCGTTTCATTTAGTTTCTTAGATATATCAAAATAAATATCTGGATCGGTGTATTTTAAACTTAAATCTTCTAATTCAGTTTTAATTGAATATAAACCGAGTCGATGGGCAAGTGGGGCATAAAGATAAAGTGTTTCGGAAGCTATTCTTTCTTGTTTTTTAGGTTTTAAATATTCTAATGTACGCATGTTATCGAGTCTGTCGGCAATTTTTATTAGAACTACTCTAATGTCATTTGAGATTGTTAGAATCATCTTTCTAAAATTTTCCGCTTGTAATGACACATCTGAATCTACCACTCCAGATATTTTTGTTAATCCATCAATAATAGTTGCTACTTGTTCTCCAAATTGATCTTTGATGTTTTGGGTTGTTATAGGTGTGTCTTCAACCACATCATGTAATAAACTACATATAATGGATGTAGAACCTAATCCGATATCATTTGCTATAATTTTACTCACAGCAATAGGATGTGTTATATATAATTCTCCTGATTTTCTTCGTGTATTGTCATGTGCTGTAATAGCTATATTAAACGCTTTTCGGATATTTTTCTTTTCTTCTGTGTTTAATCTGTTGTTGATACTCCGAATCAAGGACCTATATTGATTAATAATAATCTTTTTTTCTGTTGAATCAGATTTTTGTACCATTTTATTATAATTTTCTTTTTAAGCTATTATCTTGTTTTTAACTTCCCCAAACCCAATTTTTATATTTTTATTTTGAGCAAATCCTTGTAGAATTATGGTGTCATTGTTTAATAAAAATTTTCTCACCTCCCCATTGTTTAGTTTAATTGTTTTTGTTCCACCCCAAGATAATTCTAACATTGAACCAAATTCTGTTTCTTTTATACCAGAAATAGTCCCAGAAGCCATTAAGTCTCCCGCTCTTATGTTACATCCATTTATTGTGTGATGCGCTAGTTGTTGACACATATTCCAGTACATGTATTTAAAGTTTGAAGTTGATATTTTTGTAGGTTGTTCATTTTCTGGTTGAAGAAATACTTCTAAATTGATATTGTAATTTTTAGGTCCGGAAAATTTCAAATAATCACAAACTTCAGGAATTTGATCTTCTCCATCAATTTTGAATGGTTCTAAAGCATCTAGTGTTATGATCCAAGGAGAAATACTTGAAGCAAAACTTTTTCCTAAAAAAGGTCCTAAGGGAACATATTCAAATTTTTGAATATCTCTAGCAGACCAATCGTTGAATAGACATAATCCAAAAATATAATCTTCCGCTTCATCTGTTGAAATAGTTTTACCGAGAGGTTTGCCTTCTCCTGTTATAAAACTTACTTCAAGTTCAAAGTCTAATAATTTTGAGGGTGAAAAATAGGGAGTATTTGTTTCTTTATTTATGATTTGTCCATTAGGTCTTTTAATATTAGTTCCACTAATAACAATAGAAGAACTACGCCCATGATATCCAACAGGAATATGTAACCAATTCGGAAGTAGTGCGTTTTGAGGATCTCTAAACATTTTTCCTACATTAGTAGCGTGATTTTTACTTGAATAAAAATCAGTATAATCACCTATATTGATAGGCATTATCAATTCCACTTCATTTATTCCAAATAAAATACTTGCTTGATGTGTAGTATTATTTTGTAGTGTTTTATCGTTGATGTCAAAGATATTAGCTATCCTGTTCCTTATCTCTCTCCAAACATGTTTTTTTTGTTTTAAAAAAGGATTTAATGTGTCAGATTGAAAAGTGTTTCTTTTCATAGCAGAACCCTTTAAATAACCTAATTTTTCTAAGTTAGATAAACTAATTATTGTGTTTCCTATGATTGTTCCGATGTGTATTTTTGTATCATCATCTTTAAAAACACCAAACGGGATATTTTGAATAGGAAAATGAGAGTCACTTTCATATTGTATCCATGATTTTCTATTTATATCATTTGCATCTATCATATTGTAGTAATATTTATTTTAAATTAAATATATTTAATTTTTTATTTCAATGTGAAAAATTATGAAAAACTTAGATAAAGATATCTTTTCTTTGATAGAAAAAGAATATAAACGACAAATTGAAGGTATTGAATTAATTGCCTCAGAGAATTATGTTAGTCAAAATGTATTGGATGCGGCAGGTTCTATTTTAACAAATAAATATGCAGAGGGTTATCCTGATCGAAGATATTATGGTGGCTGTCAGGTTGTTGACTTAATTGAAAAAGAGGCGATAAGTCGTTTAAAGATTTTATTTAACACTGAATATGTAAATGTACAACCTCATTCTGGTTCACAGGCGAATAGTGCAGTTTATTTAGCTTGTTTAAATCCGGGGGATAAAATCCTTGGTTTTGACTTATCCCATGGAGGACATTTAACTCATGGCTCTCCAGTCAATTTCTCTGGTAAATTATATAAACCATATTTTTATGGTGTTTCTCGAGATACAGGATTGATTGATTATGACCAATTAAAAAAACTTGCACTAAAAGAACGTCCTAAGATGATAATCTGTGGAGCTTCAGCATATTCAAGGGATTGGGATTATAAATTTTTGAGAGATATAGCTGACAAGGTAGATGCTATTTTACTAGCTGATATATCTCATCCCGCAGGACTTATAGCAAAGGGATTATTAAAAGATCCAATTCATTTTTGTGATATAGTTACATCTACAACTCATAAAACTTTAAGAGGTCCAAGAGGAGGGCTTATTATGATGGGAAAAGATTTTGAAAACCCTTGGGGAGAAACTAATAAAAAGGGAGAAATTAAAATGATGTCAACAATTTTGAATTCGGCTGTTTTCCCAGGAACACAAGGTGGTCCTCTTGAACATATTATCGCTGCAAAAGCAGTTGCTTTTGGAGAGGCGTTGACAGATTCATTTTTTGAATATATTGTTCAAGTCAAGAGTAATGCAAATCATTTATCAATGGGTTTGTCTTCATTAGGATATGATATTGTTTCTAACGGTACAGATAATCATTGTTTTTTAATTGATTTAAGGTCCAAAGGTTTAAATGGAAAGGAAGTTGAAAACGCATTGGGACAATGTGATATAACTGTTAATAAAAACATGGT
>Ga0163179_10001155_pt1 | contig 18792 bp, 14 predicted proteins | sample AtlANTMetagenome_FD_109643 | JGI IMG/M metagenome (GOLD analysis project Ga0163179, IMG submission 109643) | Marine eukaryotic phytoplankton communities from the Atlantic Ocean - Atlantic ANT 2 Metagenome | ecosystem: Environmental > Aquatic > Marine > Oceanic | place: North Atlantic Ocean... | reverse complement strand
GGCCATTTTTTGTGGATCAGTGAAGTCAGGAAATTTATCTTTGAACCAGTCCCGAACAGGCTGAGATAATTTAGACAGTAACACTTCTGAATCCTCGAGAGATTCTAGGTATACTGTATCTGCCAAGATATAATCCTCCTATTACCGGTTGCGAGGCCATCGTAGCGGTATATCAACGATTCGCTAAATCGCTAGTGTTCTCGCCTGTAAGGAGTGCTTTCAAGGGCTCACAACTTGACAGATGGCAGCAATTTTTCCGATTGCTTGATGAGACTGATTCGCACGCGAGGTATTGATGAGCGACGCAAATGCCAGGCTGGAGCGGCTGACAAGCATGCTCAAGCGCCGCGGAATCATCCTCCCTGCGTTTGAAATCCATGGTGGTGTCGCAGGGTTATACGACTTCGGGCCAGTGGGTGGGCGATTGCGTAGAAGAATTACAGAGACATGGGTAAACCATTGGACATCTCAAGGAGATATCGTCGAAATTGATAGCCCCACAATCACCCCCGAATCAGTGCTCATCGCCAGCGGACATGTTGGGGAATTCAATGACTATATGTCAGAATGTAAGACCTGTTCTGGAGCCTTCCGAAGTGACCACTTGGTCGAGGGACATCATCCGAATCCTGATGTTCTCGGCCCTGAAGAATTAGATCAGTTGATGACCCAACATAACATCCCTTGTCCGACCTGCGGCAGCTTAGAATGGAGTAAAGCAAGACCAATGAATCTAATGTTTGACACTCGTATTGGGGCGATGAAGGGTGGCCGTACTGCATACATGCGACCAGAAACCGCACAAGGTATGTTCATGCTCTATCCAGCACTTTACCGGCATTTCCGCAATCGACTCCCCTTTGGCGCGGTCCAAACTGGAAAGGGATACAGGAACGAAATCAGTCCACGCCAAGGAATGATTCGTCTCCGTGAATTCAATATGGCTGAATTGGAATACTTCATTGACCCAGATGTCCAAATTAATCATGATTTCACACCATGGTCGAAAACCGCATTCAATCTGGTCCCTGATCCAGAATATGGTGGCCCGATTGAAATGGATCCGGGTCAAGCCGTTCACCAGAATGTGATCCGCCACCCCTCTGTGGCTTGGTTCATGGCCCGAACTTGGGATTTCCTCGTAAATGTTGGAATTCACCCCGATAAAATACGATTCAGACAACACGAAGGTACGGAAATGGCCCACTATGCGAGTGATTGCTGGGATGCGGAAATTTTCGGATCTTATGGGTGGATTGAGTGTGTAGGAATTGCCCATCGAGGTTGCTACGATTTACAGGCGCATGAAACCGCCACGGGTGACACGAACCTCCGTGCTTGGCGGCCCTATGATGTACCAATTTCAGTAAACAAAACAATCCTATCTGGTGTCGGTTCAGTTATCGGACCCGCATTCAAAGGGAAGGCAGGAGCTGTTCATCAAGCCCTTGGAAAAATCGAGGCGCCCGGGCCAGCCCCTCCATTTGAATTGAAAATTGATGATGGAACAACTGTTGCGATTGAAGAAGGGATGTACGAAGAGAAACACATAGAAACTACAGAACATGGTGAGTGGTTCCTACCTCACGTTGTTGAACCCGCATTTGGAATTGACCGTATCTTGTGGCACGTACTTGATCATGCCTACGATGAATCGGGTAAAAGTGATGAGGAGACTTACACAGTGCTACGACTGCGACCCAAAGTCGCTCCGATTGATGTTGCGATCTTGCCACTTATGGAGAAAGATGGACTTGGAGATTTGGCCATAAAAATCCACCAGAATATCTGTTCTGTTCCACAACTGATTTCGTATTATGATGGGTCTGGATCAATTGGACGACGTTATGCACGAGCTGATGAAATAGGCGTCCCTTGGGCGATTACAGTAGACCATCAAAGTTTGAACGATGATACTGTGACGATACGAAGGCGCGATGATGGAGTTCAAATCAGACTACATATTGAACAACTAATCGAAAAATGGGAACATCTTGAATCGTTGTTCTAATTGTCAATGTTCAAAGGTTGCCGACGTTCGTCTCATGCCATGGCTCAGTCAAACCTTGTTGAGGACTGGACTGAGCGTTATCGACCCAGCAATACCAAGGAGTTGGAGGGAAATGATACTCAGCGCAAGCGAATTCGCAATTGGCTTACCGCCTGGGAACGTGGGATTCCAAACAAGCGTGGTATGTTACTCGCCGGACCTCCTGGCGTTGGAAAGACAAGCCTTGCAACTGCAATCGCGAATGATATGGGCTGGGATGTTGTTGAGCTAAATGCTAGTGACCAACGTAATGCTGCTGCTATTCGACGGGCTTCAACAGGAAGTGCTAGCCATTTCACATTCAACATGGATGGTTCATTTGATGACAACCCCAACCGTAGAACTCTGATATTGCTAGATGAAGTCGACCATATTTCGGGTACCTACCGACAAGTTAGCGAACAGCGAATTCAAGCTACGCTGTCTTCAAGAGGCGATGAAGATGAAAGCAAAGTTGCTCTGAAGGGAGATAGTGGTGGGAAGGCGGAGTTGATCAAACTTCTGAGCCAAACCAAACAGCCGATACTTCTGACCTGCAATGATGCCATGCGACTTTGGGGGCGTAATTCACAGTGGAGAGCGACTAGAGACCGTTTTTCGCGGTTGGTTGAGATCATCGAATTCAATCGTGTCTCAGAGAGTGCACTTCGACGAATTGCAAATCGTGTACTTATCTCAGAGGGCATCACTGCAGATTTGCCTGCTATCGAGCAGTTGATTTCATCCAACCCAGGGGATATCAGAGCATTGGTTAGGGACCTGCAGGCCATCTATGCAACATCCCCAAAACACATCGATATGAAAGCGGTCTTAGACCAAATCGAAATGGGCCAGCGGGATCAGCAAATCGACTTATTCCCAGGTTTGGAAAAACTGTACCGCACCAAAAGCGCAGGTGAGGCTGCTCGGCTTTCCCTCGTACTCGATAAAACGCCTGATGAATTGGTGGCCTGGGTTTCATGGAATAACGCCTCAGTGATGCGGCAACCTGAGAGTTGGGCACGGGCATCCAAGACCCTCTCTATTGCATCTAAGTCACTATTTGTAAGATTCTCAAATCTTGCATATCGCTCAACATATTGGGGCGGAAATTTGGGGTCACTTGCTGCCAGTGTTGCTTCTCAAGAGGATCGTTCAGAGCGGTTTTCTCTTCAATTTCCAGCATTCTTAAGACGAGGTGGCGAGGCATGGAGGCGTTCTTCAATCGTGGAATGTTTAGCGGATACTTGTGGTGCTAGCGAGGTGGCTGTACGCGAGGAATTGTGGCCTGCACTGAGAGCGATTTCGAGTGATTCCCTCCAAGGTGACCCCGAAAATTTTGACATCTCGCTGGCCTTGGGCCTGTCATCTAGTGATCATCTTGCATTGCATGGTCTACGTTCTAATCTCAAATCAAGTAAGTCCCTTGCTGCACGATATGAAGAGATTCAGATTGTCGATGAATCACCTGGACTTCAAGAAAGCCTATCTGATATCTCTGATGAAATCGAAGATGATGTAGAAGGCAAAGATTCATCGCAGAAATCGCTTGATTTCTTCTAATCTGCCTTGGGCTTTTCTTTTCGCCATGTCCGAGGATGGAACAACACCAATACTGTGAGCAATTCTAATCGACCTGCCCACATTAGAATTGAAGTATACAAAAGCGAATACCAATTCAATCCGGCCCATGTAGAAGTGGGTCCAAATTCACCCAATGCTGGCCCTGTATTGCCCAGTGCAGCAAAAATAACTGAGAGGATTGTCTCCAAGGAGTGCGTTGGCTCAAAAAAGGCAAGTAGCACTGTACTGATCATCGCCAATGCAGCCCAAGTCGACAGCATCCCAATGACAACCCACATCCTAGAGTCTTCCACTACCTCGCCATTCATTCTGACAGCAACGACTGCACGGGGCTGAACCATACGGTGAATCTCACGTCGAGCCAAACTAAATGCAAGTCGTAATCGGAGAATCTTGAGTCCTCCACTCGTGGAACCGGCTGACGCACCTACGACCATCAAAAACAAGAGGATAAACAATGACAAAACTGGCCAACTCGCGAAATCAGAACTTGCATATCCTGTCGAAGTACCAATCGCTGCAGCTTGGAATGCACCATGCCGAATGGCATCTCCCCATTCCCATCCCGCACTATGTACTAGATTCAGAGTGAAAATTGTCCATGCACCGACGAGAACCATCAGGTATACTCTCAATTCTTGGTCATTTACGACCTTGGTGAATTCCTTGAGTAGGAGGAAATGGAACAGACTGAAATTGATACCTGTGGCCACCATAAAGAACGTGATGATTCCCTCGACGTGCGCACTATCAAAATCCATTATACCACCGTCAGTGGTACCAAATCCACCCGATGGCATGGTAGTCAATGCGTAATTGATTGCATTGAACCAACTCAAATCGGCCCATAAGAACAACAGCAAGAATTCCAATACCGTAAAACCAATGTAAATTCCCCAAAGCGCTCTTGCTGTTTCTTGTAAACGTGGACGCAAACGACTCAATGATGGACCCGTCAGTTCTGCACGTGCAATGGACATCCCACCACCCAAGGCACGGCTGAGCAGGAGCATTCCAAGCATGATAATTCCCATACCACCCAGCCATTGTGTAGATGATCTCCAGAACAAAATTCCGTATGGTTGGCTGGCAATACAATCGTCGACGAGCTCACAGCGTGGGGAAACTTGTGAATCAATTGTGGTCGCACCACTTGTTGTAAATCCAGACATCGATTCGAACCACCCTCGAATCATTCCACCGAGAATTTCGTAAAGAGTCCCTCCATCACCATCCCAAGTTATCGGGCCGTGGAATGTTGGACCGAACCAGTATGGTAGTGCTCCAACAGCGACAATCAGAGGCCAGGACAATGCAACTGCAGCCACTGCTTCTCTGTCACGCAAGCGCTCTGCGGAATCCCGGCGTGAACCCAATTTGACTAGTATGCCGCCAGCAACAGCACAAAACGCGATTGGAGGAGTAAAAGACCACAGCACAATTGTTGATTGATCGCCCATGATGGACCCGATGATCGCACTGATTGTGAGCGGGATGGTCAGGAGGATTAAACTCCAGCCTGCAACCAAGCCAATGACGTCATATCGCATTTTTAGCGCTCCAAGATTTTCTCCACTGTTGCTACATCGTCAGCCTCAGCGAAGAGTATGAGGCGGTCTCCAACCTTCACAGTCATGTCTGATTTTGAACGGAACATCATTCGAGAACCTTCGGTATTTTCGCGTTCAACGAAAGCGATGCGGAATGAACCCTTGCGCTCAATTTTCTCTATTGTTTGTCCAAGGCGACTATGCCCGTCAAAAATCGAGGCGCTCATGGCCACGATTTCAGGTACAGAGGGCATCAATTGGTAGTGTCCAGGTACACGACGATGAACTTGCATCAGAATGGAGTCGATGGCCACTCGGCGTTCCGATACAGCATATGTCAAACCAATTCTTCGGACTACCCTCGCTAGAGCAGAGTCATCAAGAATCAATCCAGTACGCTCAACACCAATATCAGCAGCGCGCATGGCAATCGCGATGTTATCATTGTCATCACCTAGGGTTGCAATTGCGATATCGTGCTCAGCCAGTTCGATTTCACGCATTAAATCCAAGTCACCGAGATTACAATGGATGACATCGAGACGCTTGTGAGCACCAATCGATGAGCCTACCAATTCATTAGCGGCTTCTAGTCTATCATCCAAAACGGTAACCCAAGCTCCTTCTGATAAATATTTCATGGCCAGTTGACGACCCAGTTGAGTAGCGCCGAAAATGGCGACTCTAGGGACTTCTGGATAGGGTGGTTCAACGTGTCCAGCTGCCTTGGAAACACGCTTGAAAGTGTGCTCACCTATGGTTGCAAACACCAACCTGTCGCCGGCGTTAACCCCCGTATTCTCATCTGGAACAAAAGCCCGTTGCCCCTTCCTACACAGGGTGAATGCTTTGGGAAGACCGTCGATATTTTCTTCAGCTTGGCCTAAAGTGAAGTTGGCCAAACCGGCTGCTTGGTTTGTGACTTCAACTTCGACAATCCAAGCATCACCTCCCAATGGTAAAACTTCGCTAAGACTTGATGACTTCAGACCAGCAGTCAATCGGTCGATAGAGGCCTGATGGGGGCAGATAGCGACATCGACACCAGACCATCGTGACAAACGATCCTCTTCATCGGCAATCAAGTCACCATCATGAATTCGAGCAATCGTCAGAAGTGGTTGTCGATTGGGATATTTTTCTAAGGGGAGTTCTTCTTCTAATAAATCTCGAGCTAAAGCACAAGAGAGCATGTTTCGTTCATCGCTACCTGTAGCAGCGATATACACGTGCGCATCGCGTATACCTGCTTCTTTGAGGGCATCTCGCCTGGATACGTCACCCATGAGGACGAATGCATCAATCGACTGAGCTTCCTTGATTGCTGCAGGATCTGAATCGATGAGGACTACGTCTTGGCCCTCGTCGTAAAGTGCCCTAGCCACACCCCTGCCGACTTCGCCGGCACCACCGATGATTATGCGCATATGCATCCCTCTGGCAAACTTTCGGCCTTTCCACTCCCTCTTAACTCCTCACTCGCCAATCCGCACGGGGACACGGTATGTACCACCATTTATTTCCGGTTCACCGATGGTCTCCCAGGATTCAGCCCAGCAGTTAACACACCCGATAGATAGTGGTCTATAGAAATCGTAACTAGCTTCACCTCGATAGCTTGGCTGTTCAATCCATTCAGTCATGGTCGTTGGCGTGTGTAATAGCCAACGGTTGTTGACAACATCGACTTCGCCTTCGACAAAACAGGTACTCAAATCGATATTCTTCTCGATGCACCACTGTCCATCCAGAGGGAAGATTGCATTTGACCACGCATGGGGCTCCCAAGCGGAAAATTGACCATCCGTCATCGGCCCGAACTCATACCATGCTGGAATATTTCGAGTACGAAGCAAACTCATCCAAGCATTCGATTGTTCGTCACAATCACCTCGTTCATCTACAATACAAGCAGGACCTCCGCGGGCTGGCGAAAGACCTTGACTGTAGACAATGGAATCACGGATCTTGATGAATGCAGCGTGTGCAAAGGCATAGGGGCTGTTCACATCTTCGGGGTCCAAGCTACTTTCAATTTCATCTGCTAGAGCGATGACCACATTGCTATCCCCGTCAACAGCCCAATTCTGACTAGGTCCTGAATCACGATCATACCATTTTTTCTCAGACCCAAATTGATCATACATTGAGTCCAATCGACCTGACCGTTCATAGTCAGCATATGTTCCATCATTGCCCTTGTGGATTGAAAGTTCGTCTGCAGCCCGTGGTGCTTGATCGGGAGCCTGCGAGCCACCCCACCAAGAAAAAGATGAGGAGATTACATCGTATGTCACTTCCAATGTGGCCATTTGACCTGGTTGAATATCTCCTTGCCATATCGCGCACCGGGCCACACTGCATCGATCATCATTTTGTCCGACTGGAGGCCAATAAATTTCTGTGCTAGAATCTAGTTGGATGGCATCGCCCTCACTGCGATACTGTTCGTCAATGGGGATGATGACATCCACCCCACCCTCAACTTTGGCAACCATGTTTGCGACTTCCTGTAGTGTAACAACAGGGTATGAAAATGCACCATCTGCAGATTCAAAACCGTAATCTGAAATTCCGAAATCAGTCCGAGTTTCAGGAATTGGCAACTCATAACTGAATGATATCGATTGTGAATGTGGATTGACTAAGTGGACATTTCTCTCGACAGTGTAGGCTGCATAAACGGGATATTCTCTAGCGGGTCCGAATTCATCGAGCAACGTGTCTAACCATTTTTCCAATTGAGTAGAGATTCGTTCCTGAGCAGGTGTGAAAAGAAACAAAAATGCGATTGCGACGACCATAATCATGCTGCGGAGATTACTCTTCTTCTTTTTCGCACGCCTTTTCCCACCTCGGCGAACGTTGAGCCCAGGGGGGGGCCCTTTCCGCACACCATGAACCATATGACCACCTGGTAGATTGGGTTCAATTCGCATTGCCATCCCCCCTGCACCAAGTATGACTCGGCCACAACTGTAGCAAATACTGGCTGAGGCTGGGTTGACAGCCATACAGTATGGACAACGAGCCATTGTTCCCACTGGTATCATGCACACCTTGAATGTTCGTGGTGCGTCCCATAGGGACGCATCATCATTCGGACTCTTCTTCGGGTGCCACAGCTCGGACTCCAGTAGAGACTCCAGTACGCTGCAAACGGTTCCATTCTTGTTTCATTCGCGGAGATAGTCCGGAGATCAACCACACTTCATCAGCACGTTTTTGACCGACAAAAATCAGGACTGGGATTATCGGTAAGAACCACGGATAATTCAATCCAATTGCTAGGGTAAATAGTAAAGTTGTGTGAAGAAACATTGCCTTGAATGCCGGTTTGAATCGGCGTCCCTCCAGTGCATGCCAACCTTGCCAAGCAGCGATGATTGCCATCGACCATGGTACTATTCCCGCTAAAATGAATCCAAATATTATCGTAGATGCATTGAATCCGGTTGTCAAAAATCCTGCACCAGTGGTAGTAACTAAACGATATATCAAGAGAACAACAAGCATTGAGCCAACGCCCAAACCGAAGGTCCAACCGGCGGTTGGTTGGCCATTCAGTTGGCGGACACCTTGCCGGGTTAGAAGGAACATTGTCAACAATGAAAATGTCAGTGAGAGTAGGAAACCCTCGACAATCGGCAAACCGGTACCTGCCCAAATCGGATCGAGGACCATGGAGGCCGCTAGAAATTGGTACAACGCACCAGCGAAAAATCCGTATAATAGCAATCGAGTTGCAGTCGGCAGATCATAGAACCCAATCATCCGAGACATGCCACCCCTCCAGCCAATCCAAACACCAATGATGCCGATTGATGTGACAACCTGCAGTTGCCAGAGTGGAATGCCTAACTCTACCACACCACTCCCTTTGCAAACTACTTCTTAGGCTTGTCCGGCCCTTCGGGCCGTTCCGTGGGGTTCTTACGAGTAAAGCGAGAGGACCACCTGATGGCGCTAGAGGGTTTGAAGGCTGGTATCTTCGGCGCGATTGGGCGACTGAAGGGCAAGCGTAAACTCGACGAAGCCGAAATGAAGGAGTTGTCGAAGAGCATTCGACGCGCTCTGCTTGAAGCTGATTTCAATGTACGTCAATCGAAAGAAATCACTGCTAGACTGGAAGAGAGGATGATTGAGGAAGAACCCTTGCCGGGTGTCAACCTGCAAACCCATGCAATGAATATCATCTATACCGAACTGGTACGCTTACTTGGCCCTCCTCGTGAAATTCGGCCTCACAACCAAACCATTCTGATGGTTGGATTATATGGACAGGGTAAAACGACAACTACAGCAAAGTTGGCTGAATGGTGGCGCCGCCGTCACGGTGTGAAAGTCGCAGTTATTGAGGCGGATGTTCAACGACCTGGGGCTTACGAGCAACTGAAGCAATTATTAGCGGATTCATCTGTAGAAGTCTATGGCGAGCCAGGGAACAAAAACGCCGAGGAAATTGTTCGAAACGGTTTGGCCAAAGTCGGCAATGCAGATGTTGTCATCGTCGATACCGCTGGCCGTGATCGTTTGGACGATGAGCTGCAGGCCGAACTTGAGCGTATACACAAAGTCGCAAACGCAACGGAAAGATTCCTGGTAATCGATGCACAAGTTGGTCAAGCCGCAGGACCTGTTGCTGCAGGCTTCCATGATTTGGTTGGCGTCTCTGGAGTCATTGTATCGAAACTGGATGGTACTGCTCGTGGAGGTGGTGCGCTTTCTGCAGTTGCAACTACGGGCGCACCCATCGTATTCATCGGCGAGGGAGAGAAAGTTTCGGACCTTGAGAAATTCGAATCTGATAGATTCATTTCAAGACTGCTTGGTATGGGAGATATCCGTGGCCTAATCGATATCGCCCCTGAATCGCTTGACCAAGAAGAAGCAATGAGATTGACAGAACGAATGATGTCGGGTAGATTCACCTTGAACGACATGTACAAGCAGATGGAAATGATGTCGAAAATTGGTACGATTGACAAGATTGTTTCACACCTCCCCTCTTCATTCTTTGGTGGTTTAGGTGCGATGGATCGCAGACAAAAAGAGGAGATGCAAGGCAACTTGGAGCGGTTTCGTGTCATTATGGACTCGATGACTGAAGAAGAAAAAAATGAACCGCATATCCTCAAGGCTGAGCGTATTCGTAGAATCGCTAGAGGTTCAGGAGTTAAGGAAAAGAATGTTCGAGAATTACTTGCTCAATGGAACCGTTCACGTAAGATGATGAAGGGCATCAAGGGGAATCGGAAATTGCGGCGTCAAATGAAAGGCATGATGAGTGACATGGACGACATGGATATGCCGATGTGAGACCATGTGGCGCAGATTCGCAATCATTGGTCACCGTGCACCATCCTCTGGCAAATTAAATCTCAACGATTTGGCTGGATCTTCAGGTCGAATTGATGTACTCGCGAGGGCCGTCAACACTGCACTTTTTTTGTCCCATGGGATACGAGATGATACCCAAATTATTCTACACTTACTCGGTGGATCAGGCCCCCCTAGACGAATTTGTTTCGAGGGAAAGACTGTGCGTGGGTTGCATCCGGATGAAAGAGCGATTGCAGGGCAAATCGGACGCGCATTGAAAGAGCCAGTCCCAGCGATTGGGCACAAGTCCGAGTTGCATTCAGGATTCTGGCATTCAGGTGGTAGTATCAAGCAGACGATTGCTGAATGGAAGAAAGAAGATGTTTCGGTTTTTGTGCTAGATGCTGATGGTGAACCAATTTCAAAAATTAGTGACCAAAAAGGACCGTTCGGATTTGTCTTATCCGATGACCAACCCTTCTCTGAAAATGACCTGGAGTCACTTGCAGGATGCCAACCATTGTCTCTCGGAGAACAGTGGCTTCAAGGTCACGCGTGTATTTCCATTATTCACCATCTGTTGGATTAACATTGAGCCAAGCTGGATAACCATCCACATCCTCGGTTAATGCAGATTTCAAGATTGAATCTGGAATGTTAAGTGGGTGTGATTGAGGCCATGTAGCCATCGGAGAAATCACAACCTTACCGGCCATTAAACTCGAGCAATCTGTACGTGGTATCGGTTCATCCTCAATCGAGGCAGCCCCAACCGTGAAGTGCCGACCATCTGCGGATAGCTGAGTTGCACCATGGTACCAGCGAGCGCCCAATGGGACCGTCTCGACACCACCGGTCCACTCAGCAGGTGTATTCAAATTGAGAATTAAATCACCACTCCTGAATGCACACCGAACACGTTCGGAGATTTCCATTTCAGACTCATTCCAATCTATTTGGCGACTACCTCTTGTCCTCAGTAGATTTGATGGCTCATCATGAACAACGTTAAGCGCGCGATCAATCAAGTTGAGAATCACAGAATCAGCGATTGAATAGTCTTCGTGGGCATAAGTTCCGAGGCTCAAAGCGATGGCAGGAAGGCCATACAATGCTGCTTCTCTTGCAGCCGACACTGTTCCAGAGTGAATGACGTCGATCGAAATATTTGGACCGCGATTGATTCCTGAAACACACAGTTGTGGGCGTACGAGAGGTGCCCAATTCTCAAAACCATGCGTAATCGCTACGATAGTACAATCGCAAGGTGAACCACCTAGACTGTAAAGGTAGATTGGAGGACCCTCTGGATCCAAATCAAGTGTCTCAATCAAGTCGTGACGATTGGTGAATTCCAATGGGTTTTGTAGAGTCAATTTCATTGCTGAAGCTGATTGTTCTTCAGCGGGGGCCAAGACCGCAAGTGGGTGCCCCCTACGATGCAAAATCTGAATCAGAAATTGCAAGCCAGCAGCATCAATACCGTCATCATTGGTCAAAAATAATGGTTCTCTCCACGACATTGTCACACCTCAGCTATCGCTCTATCACCATGCATTTGATTTAATCTATGGTTTGTACCTACAATGGCGAGACCCATCCCAGCAATCATGAATGGGCCCCCTACCCAAGTCCATAGGTCTGGCACGGATTCAACACCGAGGAACCAACCCAGAATGCCTCCGAGTAGAGGCTCAAAAACGACGCTGACAGAAATGACAAGTGGGGGCAGCCACCGAAGACTGGCATTGATTCCAGTATGGCCTGCCAAACCTGGCCCTAAGGCAAGATAGCCAACAAGGAAAATCCACGCGATATCAGAAGATGTTGGTTTACTCGATGTCCAGCCGAATAACGAACTATCGACGATAGCCAAATCGAATGTAGCACCTTCTGTAGCCATGGCGTGCAGGCTCAAAAGAATGCCAGCAATTGCAGTGACTGGGAACGCATACAGGAACAGGGGCATCTGACGTTCACCACGTAAAACACGACCCGCAGCAAGATACCCAACAATTGCAATTGCCCCTAGGAATGCTGCAGCGTCTCCTAGTAGGGTGACTTCGCCAGACCCTGCGTCTTGAACTGCAATTATCGCCCCCAATACCCCAACAACTGCGCCCCAAACTTCCCAGCGGTGTGGGGCCATCCTCAAGATGAACATCCCCCCGACAATGATCAGTGGGTGTGCGGTGACGAAAAGAAGACTATGTGTCAATGAGGTATGGTCGAGTGACCAGACCCAACTTGCAAAATGAATCCACAGACAAATTCCTGAACCGATAACAATCCATACTGTAGAGCGATTCCATTGAAAATCTGTAGACTTCATTTGCCAAATGAACATGGGGAATAGAATCACTGAGGTTGCTTGGAGCCTCCAAGATGCTCGTAAAATGGGTGTAATGTCGCCCATCATCTTGAAGACTGCGCCTGCACTTGAAACTGCAATTATCGCAATGCTGAGAATTATCCAAGCACGGACCGGGGTAGCCCGGGAATCTTCCATTCTCAACACCTCAAGCTTCTGCTGACTGATGACCGAAAATTCCTGCCTTACGGAAGAGTGCGTACAAACCACCGAAGATGATTACGTTGATGATTGTAAATCCAATTAATCGGACAATCCAGTAAGTATTGCCAAAGAGATCGGCAAACAAAGGCAACTCATCAACAACAGCAAGAACTGCTGCTTCGACTCCAAAGAATGCCTCACCGGTCAGTGCTCCGGCTGCAATCATAAATGTTGAGAGAAGAATGAGAGCTCGTTTCTTTTCCGCAGCAGAGTTTCCTTCCTGCTCACGAATCTTGTCGACTGCTGGATCAAGTCGCTTGGCCTGCCACCAATCTCGACCTGCACCACCAATCATCATTGGGAACGTGTATGGAGTAGGCAAGTACATCCCCAGCCCGAACGAAGTGCCCATGCCAGTCACCCATTCAATGAAGGCGCCAAGCAAAAATCCGATGAAAAGTGCAGAGAGGTTTCCTTGACCCTCGGCCAACATTACTGTGAATCCAGCGAATGCGTTCGCCTGTGGAGCCAACAAATCGATGGTCCCATCTGCGAGTAAATCAGAAAGGAAAATTGCCATTCCAGCACCTAAAATGGCACCAGGGACAACACCCATGATGTTCCCCTTGGAAATATGATAGGGACGGTTTCCAATGTACAGACTGTTCTTGTAATCTGCAACCACGGTTCCGGACATAGAAATTGCACTACCGAATACTGTTGTTCCAACCAAAGCAATGAGAATCGCTTCTTCTTTCGAAAGACCAAAGAAGTCCCCATATCCTAAGAACAAACCAAGCAGCATCAAGAGAACAATGAATGAGGTGCCAGAAACAGGTTCAATCCCAGTTTCACCCATGACACGAACAGCAATCGCACCCAACAAGAATGTCGTCAGGATGAGAACAGTAGCAAAGACCATTGCCGCGGCAATCGGGAACCCACCCATCCAGAAGATGATAATCATCGCAATGAATGAAAATGCCATGAAAAGAGGGATGTGGTGCAATGGCCACTCATACCAACCCTTTCCCTCGATGTATTCTTGACCCTTTTCGCCGCCAAATGCTTTGGCAATATCACCAAAAATCGATACAAATGTAGGGGCCATTTTCAGTAGCCCTAGCAAACCTCCACCGAGGATGGCACCAATCGCAATGGTTCGAATCAGGGTCTTGTACGCAGTCCATTGCACGGGGCCACCCAATTCCTGAAGTGGTGTGTATTGTGAACTCCCCGTAATTGGATCAATTCCGGTAAATGTTGGCACACTGAAGTAAACGGCGAGAGGAATCAGGAAGAACCAAGCAACGAAAGAGCCCAAGTTTACCAAAAAGGCAACACGCATGCGCATGAACCAGCCCACGGCGAATAGAGTTGGACTCAATTCAACTCCTAGGAAAGTGTAAGCAAATGGATTGTCTTTATCGAAAAATGTAAGCCCATTGGCGACTGCGTGGCCATCTTGTAATTTACTAGGTTGGTGAATCCAGCGTTCTGAATAGACCGAAGCTAAGCCCCACTCGTCGCCACTGGCAGTGGTTGCCAATTTATCGGCAATGGAGTAATTGCCGTATAGAGCCTCACCATCACTTGTAAATCCGGTAATATGGTCTTTCCAAAACAGCGGATAATCAATGACAAACATGAAACCCATTGTCAAAACCGTCCATAACCCAACAGTTTGCAGGCTCTCTTTGGCCGCCTCGGCCGCACCTGAATTGACATCAGCAGCAATGTCAAGCATCTTCAATGTGGCTTCAAACCCAGGCATTGGCAATGGATCTTCAACCAACCAAACACGTCGGAAGATGATGAAGTACATCACACCCAAGAATCCCGCAAACATACTCGCGACGATTCCAATGAATGCCAATTGGAAGACATCGATTCCAGAAAGAAGAGGTGCACCATTGACGTGATATTCAGTCTTAAATTGAGAGGAAAGCAGGAAAATCGCTGGGAAAGTGAAGATGAAACCAGTCGAAGCGTGTGTTGCACCTGTAGTCGCACTAGTGGAGATATTGACTTCTGAAGGAGACCACTTTAATGCCATACCCAGAAGATAGGCAACATACCAAGCTGCGGAGACAGCAAGTCCAATCTTCAACCCAATGTAGGCAGTTACACCACTGAAAATGGAACCGATTAAGATTCCAATCATGATTTTATTCAAAGACCAATGGCTGACTTCGAACGATTCTTCAAGGTTTTTCTCTTCAAAATATTGCTCCAACAAACCTGTATTCAGATTGTTGTACATGTCGTCATCAAGCCATGTAAGCGAGCCCGATTCAATCGCAGCTAGACCTTTTGCGGTTAGGGGTTGGCGATAAGCGGACTTTCGAACACCCGACACACGAAACCCTCCAGCGGCATCTGACCGTACCGTGCAGGGGTCTTAGGTTTGTGGGGGAAACAGTGTTCAACCCGTAGGGTTGAGATTCTTGTTTAAACTGTACGAATTAATCTCATATCCTAAACTTCGATACAATCCCAAACCCGCTTCATTCATCGCATATACTGAGAGTCGGACCTCGCTAGCACCACGCATCTGACATTCATGCTCGCAATGCTTGATCATTTCAGTGGCCACACCTTTACGACGCGCATGAGGTTCAACCCAAACATCTGCAATGTCCCAGACTTGAACTGGGGAATCCAGCAGGAAACCATCAGGTGAAATGGTACAAATGCCTACCAGTTCTCCTTCAAAACGAGCGATAATCAATCGGCCTTGACGAATTCTTGATTCAAGAAAACGCGTGACCCTTTCAGTATTCAATCGTCCTCTGAGTTCGTTGACAGAGCCCCGATAGTCGAGCGTTTGTTGGTCATTTAGAAGCCTCCACCAAGCAGGTTCAATGGCAGAAAAATCTTCAAACCCTGCCACTGATATTGACAATGGGTTTGTCGTGGTGACCAGAACATCACCTGAATTAGTGATCCCTGCTAATCTTGTAACGACCCATGGCTTCCATCCACAGAATTTCGCCACCAGCATTTAGATCCATACCCTCTTCAACGGGTAAAATCATGGCCTCATAGGTCTTGTTATCCATGGCATGGACCTCATTACCATCGATGTGCGTGATAATAGCAGAACCCTTCTCAATCATAGGGACATTGATGGAATCTGTGACTGGTGCCACGTGACTTCGCTTTTGCCCGGTGAAGAGATCTACAAGCTCAATTCGTGCCTTTGCACCACCATGCTTTCCTGGCTTTGATTTGCTCATGCCAAGAATTTTGTATGCATTCTCTTCTAGAGCAACATATCGACCAACTTTCAGAGTTCGAACTTCGACACGGGTAGTACCTGGCATGGCTATCGTATCGCTTCCGATGGTCCCGACTTATCAGGGTTCGGGCACATGTGGTTAGGATTGGGCAATCTCAAGCTTGTAAATCAATACGAATAGAAACCGTGGCCTGTTTTTCGCCCCAGTTTACCCTCTTCAACCATCTGAACTAGGAGGGGGGCTGGCGCATACTTATCATCGCTAAGACCGGCATGTAAGACATTCATAATGTGTAGAACCGTATCATTGCCAATCAAATCGGATAGGGCCAGTGGGCCGATGGGGTGATTCATTCCCAATTTCATAATCCCGTCGATGGCTTCGGGTTCAGCGACCCCATCTTGTAGTGTGAGAATCGCTTCATTGATCATTGGGCACAGGATTCGATTGGATACAAAGCCTGGCGAGTCATTACAACACAGAGGAATCTTACCCATTTTCTCACTGGCCTCGATTACGGCTTCTGTGACTTCCACATCAGTGTCTGAGCCATTAATGACTTCAATCAATTTCATGATAGGTACCGGATTCATGAAGTGCATACCAATCACTCGATTAGGACGATTTGTGGATGCTGCAATTTCATTGATACTGATGCTACTCGTATTACTAGCTAGAATGGCGCCCTCTTTGCAAATCTGATCAAGTTCAGCGAAAGTTGAGAATTTGAGATCAGGAATCTCAGGAATCGCCTCAACCACCAGATCCGCATCAGCTGCTGCTGTACGTTCAGTTGCACCAGAAATTCTCGAGCGAGCGGAGTCTGCATCTGCTTGAGTCATACGCTCTTTAGACACCAGCTTAGCGAGTGATTTCTCAATGGTCGCAATGCCTTTATCGACGAATTCCTGTTTGATATCTATCATGGTAACTTCATATCCAGCGCAAGCTGCAACTTGGGTAATCCCATTGCCCATTTGCCCTGCTCCAAGTACTGCAATCTTCTCGATGCTCATGAATCATGTCGAGCCAGAGTCGATTGATTACCCCTTGGGCTGACAGGTTAGCCTGCATACTCTTCCCAATCATCCATTTCAGGAGTGCGGTACCACCATTGTCCTTCATCATACCACCACTCGCAGCCATTTTCATCGACCTTGTAATTGGGGTCGTCTTCGAGAGAGATTTCTTCCTCGACTTCAGGTTCAGGTTCAGACAAACGGGATTCGACTTGACTGGATTGTTTGCGGCGCACCTTCTTCTTTGGCTTGCGCATTAACAAGGAAACTGCCCCACCAATGGCAATTAAGAAAATCACGACTGTCGCGATAATGATAATGGTGAGGGGACTTAGCCCACCAGATTCTGAAGACTGAACTGGAGTGTTGATACGACCAGTATCCGTTTCTTCACCAGCAGGAAACATGTCTGCTGGGCAACCTGGATTCTCCACATTTTGCATTTCATTTGCATGTAGTGGGCATCGATCAGGAGTCCTCGCCCCCGGAACATATTCTCCCGGCCAAGAACCATTGATTCGCATTTCGTCGTCTGCCCAAATACTGTTGGCAAAATTGTCGTAGTACCCATCGCCATCGGTATCCATCCATTGAGTTCCAATATTGGGTACTATGTCCTCTGAATCTGCCCATGAATCACCGTCACTGTCAATACACCCTCGTAAATTCCCGGTAGATGTCCCTGCTTCGCTGGGGCAGTCATCGCCATTGGTCCCCGACGAATTGTCACCGAAATTATCTCCATCAGAGTCAACCGTTTGAGATGCATCCATGGGGTATTCATCGTACAAATCAATCGCTCCGTCGCCATCGGTGTCTCGCTCGCTTAGAGAACATCCTGTTTCGTCTACATCGAAAACCTCGGCGGTGGGAGTATTCGGGCAGATATCGACATCTTCCATGACACCATCATAATCCCCATCTCGTTCAGAAGGTGCGCAACCGCGATCATCCACCAATCCGATTTCATCCTCCGGTGTACCTTGACAATAGTCTGGGTTGACTCCCGATTGGCGATCACCATAGCCATCACCATCGAAGTCTACGTGTTGGCTGGACTCATTGGGGAAGTCATCAAGTTCATCTGACCATCCATCGCCATCAACATCGGGACAGCCTAACACTCCACCTTGATTGGAGGTGCCTGCTTGATCGGGACAACTATCCGCTAGGAATCCATTCGGATTGTCACCAAAACCATCCCCATCTCGATCATTGTGCTGAGAAATTTCAGTTGGAAAGGCATCTCCACTTTCAGAAACACAGATGTCGTTAACGAAGCTACTGCAAGAATAGTTGTCACCAAAACCATCGCCATCACCATCAATCCATTGTGTGGGGTTTGCAGGGAACATATCATTGAGATCTGACCAACCATCGCCATCTGTATCGACGCAGCCATAACGGTCCTCGGTTGAAAGGCCGAAATCATCTGCACAAGAATCTGGCTGGTACCCTTCCGAATTATCACCAAATCCATCACTGTCGCCATCACTCCATTGGGTCGGTTCACTAGGGAAGGCATCGACTG
>Ga0163179_10001154_pt1 | contig 18812 bp, 15 predicted proteins | sample AtlANTMetagenome_FD_109643 | JGI IMG/M metagenome (GOLD analysis project Ga0163179, IMG submission 109643) | Marine eukaryotic phytoplankton communities from the Atlantic Ocean - Atlantic ANT 2 Metagenome | ecosystem: Environmental > Aquatic > Marine > Oceanic | place: North Atlantic Ocean... | reverse complement strand
ATATCCTTGTATCTTTTTGCGTCATAATCTGAGTTTATAGCTCTAATCTCTTTATCTAATAAATCAGTGAATAATTCTTTGTTTTCTGGAATTTTCTCAAAGTCAATAATCCATTCATGACAACCAGATGAGTTTTTCAAGAACTTAGGAGCTGCAGTATAATCCTTTATTTTACATTTCATTTTTTCGCATGCTATTTGAATTGCCAGATCGGTATTGCTTACCATTAATTCCTCCCCAAATGCATTAATAAAATGTTTTGTTCTTCCTGATATTTTAATTTTATATGGTTTTAATGATGTGAATATAATTGTGTCGCCTATATTATATCTCCATAACCCGCCATTTGTTGATATTACCATTGCATAATTTACATTTAATTTGACTCCTTCAATAGATGTAATTTTATCAACTTTTTGTTCATTATTAACTATTGGAATAAATTCATAAAATATTCCATAATCTAACATTAGAAGTAAACTGCTATCATCTAAATAATTTTGAATTCCAAAAAAACCTTCAGATGCGTTATATATTTCTAGATAATTTATTTTTTTTCCAATAACTTCATCAAATTCCTTTTTATAAGGTTGCATACTTATGCCGCCATGCATATATAATTCTAAATTGGGCCAAACTTCGCAAATTTTTGATTTACCAGTTTTTTGTAAAACTTTTCTTAATAGCACCATTGTCCATGATGGAACACCTGACATGGAAGATATATTTTGATCAATTGCTTCATCAGCTATTTTTTCCATCTTTTTTTCCCAATCGCTCATTAATGCAGTTTCAATTGATGGTGTCCTCATAAATGTAGTCCAAATGGGTAAATTACTTATTAATATTGATGATAAATCCCCAACAATATAATTCCTTTCTTTTCCTAGAGATTTACTCCCTCCTACCATTAAGCTCTTTCCATTAAATATTTTACTATCTGGAAATAAATTTATATAAATCGACAACATATCTTTACCAGCTCTTAAATGAGAATGATTTAATGACTCATTAGTTATAGGAATATACTTGCTTCTATCATTTGTAGTACCAGATGATTTTGCAAAAAAAGAAATATTTCCTGGCCAAAGGACATCTGGTTTTCCTTCTTTCATTTTCTGAATATAGTTGGTGATATTTTCATATTTTACAATTGGAACAATTGATTTAAATTCTTCATAATTTTTAATCGATTTAAATCTATGTTTTTTGCCCCATTCAGTGTCCTTTGCTTTTTCTATGAGTTTCTTTAAAACATTATTTTGAATATTAACAGGGTCTTTAAAGAAAGAGTTAATTCTAGTAATTCTTTTTTTCAACGACCATGTTGTAATTGAATTAAAAATATTATATTTCATTTATTCAAAAAGTATTTAATTTTGTAAAATTACAAAATCAAAATGTATAAATTATTAATAGATAAAATGAAAACAAAATATAATAATCCGATAGATTATTATATTATGATTAATAATGATTGGTGTTCTGTTAACAATTTAATTGGAAAAAGTATTTCTATTAGCTGGGAGAATATTGTTATATGTTCGTGTGGTAGAAAAATGAAGAAATTCTATAGACAGAATTTTTGTTATGATTGTTTTTGGAACTCACCAGAAGCATCTCCTAGTATATTTAAACCTGAATTATGTACCGCTCATTTAAATATCGAAGAAAGAAATTTAGAATGGGAGAAAAGGTTTCAATTACAACCTCATATAGTTTACTTAAGCATTTCTAGTGGATTAAAAGTTGGTGTAACAAGAAAAAATAGTTTATTATCCAGATGGATTGATCAGGGTGCTGTTGAGGGAATAGCTTTTGCAGAAACCCCAAATAGATATTTAGCTGGTAAAATAGAGATTTTTTTAAAAAATTATGTATCTGATAGGACATCTTGGATAAAAATGTTAAAAGGAGATATTACTAAGGTTGATTTAATTATAAAAAAAAATGAATTATCCTCCTATTTAAATCCTGAATTAAAAAAGTATCTATTAAAAAATTCATCAATTAATAATATAAATTTTCCTGTAAAAAAATTCCCTGAAAAAGTAAAAAGTATTGTTTTAGATAAAAATAATCAGTTTAAACTTAAACTTATCGGAATAAAAGGTCAATATTTAATTTTTGATAATAATGAAGTTTTTAATGTTAGAAGACACAAAGGATATTTAGTGGATTTTTCTATAACTTAATTTCCTCTCCCTCTTTTAGGTTGAAGTGAGATCTCATTTTTTTTACAATTATATATAAAGGAATTGTATCAATTGCTGCTATTGATATTTTAAATAAAAATCCATTTTTAAACAACTTCAATACATCATTTATGTTTTCTAGTCCCTCTGCGGGAGTTAGTATCATTAGTAGAAATAGTATTAAAAAAGTGTCAACTAATTGAGAAGAAATTGTTGAAAAGTTATTTCTTAACCATAAGTATTTTCCTTTAGTTTTTTTCTTTAAATAATGGAATATTTTAATGTCAATGAGTTGACATATTAAGTACGTAAATAATGATGCGGCCATAGCTACTCCAAATTGACCAAATACGAGGTTAAATGTTTGGTTATCTACTTTATTATTTGACGGATTTGAAAAGTCAGCTGCAGGTAAAATATCTGCAACGTAAATTAAACCTAAAATAATGATACTAGAAATAATTCCAGAAATAACTAAATAGTTTGCTTTTTTACGCCCATATATTTCAGAGACTACGTCTGTAATTAAAAAAGTTATTGGATATGCTATTAAGCCAACAGATTGAGTAAAAGTAATATTTAAATAGTTAATTTTAACACTAAAAAATTTTAAGAATATTAAGTTACAAGCTATTAGACAAGCTATAAAAATACCAGAAAAAATAATATAAACTAATAAAGCTTGTTCGTTTATATTAAGTTTTTTAAATATTAGTTTTTCGGGATAAAGTAATTTTTTTAAAATAGTTTTCATAATCTTATTGTATGATTTACACTGTTTATATTTCTATTGGTACCAATAAGGGTAACAAAGTTAATAATTGTCTTTTAGCAATAAAAAAAATTAAATCTATTTCAAATTTATTTGAAAAATCGTCCTTTTATAAAACTTCCTCATGGGGTTATGTTGATGATTATTTTATAAATTTTGTAGTAAAAATAACTACTATATATGCTCCACAAGAACTTTTGGGTAAATTATTATTCATAGAAAAAGAAATGGGTAGAGTAAGAGAAAAATCTGGTTATTCATCTAGAATAATTGATTTTGACATAATATTTTTTGATAATTTAATAATGAATAAACCTAATTTACTTATACCTCATCCGAAATTTCATTTACGAAAATTTGTACTAATTCCTCTATTAGAATTGGCCCCTAATTTCATATGTCCAAAACATGAAATGACAATAATGGAGCTAAATAACAATTCAAAAGATAAAAGTACTGTTGAAAAATTATTATTCTAACTTAATTTATAAGTAATATTAGTCATATATTTAATCATAAATTAATTTAAATATTAAAAATATACATTTTATGAGAAATTTTTTTTCAATTTATTTAGTAGTGTTTCTTTTTTCTGTAACATCTTTTGCTCAAAAATATAACTCCTTTAGTGTTTCAACATCTATAGGTATGTTAACTGAACTAGGTGATATTAATAGTGATGGGACTAATCTAAGCTATGGATTTAGTTTAGATAAACAAATAACTCCTGCCTTTGGTATTTCTGGAAACTTTTTAGCTGGTGGCTTAGCTAATAATGAAGGTAACTATAATTATGAATCTACTTTCTCTCTTTTTTCCTTTGAAGGTTCATTTAACATATTAAATGCTTTTGATTTACCTAAGGATTATAGAAAATTTTCATTTTATTTGGGTGGAGGTATTGGTTTTTTAACCTATAACGGAGAAGGGAATAATATTGATTATGATGATAATTCACTTGCTATTCCTCTTGGAATGGGATTAAAGTATAGAATATCAGAAAAAATCCAAACTTCATTAGATTTTTCTTGCATAGCTCCGTTTGGTGATGGAGTTGATAATATATCTGAAAGTGATTTTCCTATAACAGAGGGCTTCACTAACCTAAGTATAGGATTTTCTTATCTGTTTGGTAAAAATGAAAAGAGTATGGAGTGGGTAAATCCAGTAGATGTAATTTCTAATCAAGTTAATAAAAATACTCAAGAAATTGAAGGTCTAAGTATAGATTCTGATGGTGATGGGGTTTCAGATAAGTTTGATTTGGATAAAAATACTCCAAAAGGTGTTTCTGTTGATGGTAGTGGGCGTCCTCTTGATGTTGATAATGATGGGATAGCAGATTACAAAGACTTAGATCCCTTTTCATCTCCTGGTGTTAATGTAGACTCTAATGGTAGGGAGTTAGATGATGATCAGGATGGTGTTCCTAATAGTCAGGATTTTGAACCAAACACTAAATCAGGCGCTACAGTAAATTTCCAAGGTCAAGAAATAGCAGGTAAAGGAGCATATTTACCAAGTATATATTTTGATTTTAATAGTAGCAAGGTTCAGTATGCAAATTATGAAAGATTAGCTATTATTGCTTCTATCATGAAAAATAATCCAACTTTTAAATTAAGAGTTATAGGATTTGCTGACTCAGTTGGTTCAGAAAATAATAACTATAAACTTGCACTAAAAAGAGCAAATGCAGTGATTGATAATTTGTCCAGCATATTTGGGATTTCAAAAAGTAGAATGATTGCTGATTCTAAGGGTGAGGATCAACCATTAGTTGATGAAAATAAAAGTATTGTTATTGATGGAGGAGATGGTACCCAAGTTTCTAAAAATCTCAGTAATATAAATAGAAGAGTGGAATTTGTTTTAGAGTAAAAAAATAAATAATTTTTTTAAAAGGGCCTTTTTTAGGCCCTTTTTTTATAGTAAAAATCCCATAAAACAATTCCTGTACAAACTGTAACATTCATTGATTTTTTATTTCCGTATTGAGGAATTTCTATGTGAAAATTAGATAAATCTAAAGTTTTATCTGAAATTCCTTTTACTTCATTACCAAAAATATATGCTACTTTATTTTTTGGTTTATATTTTTTTAAATCTATGCTTTTATTTGTTTGTTCAACAGAAATAATTTCATAACCTTTTGAAATTAATTTTGTTATAGGCGTTTTAATATCACTATAATAACACCACTTTACAAAATCAGTAGCTCCTAGTGCTGTTTTATTAATCTCTCTGTGAGGAGGTTTTCCGCATATTCCACATAAAATAATTTTATCAACATTAAAAGCGTCGCTTGTTCTAAAAATAGATCCAATATTATTTAAACTTCTAATATTATCAAGGACAATTATAATACTTATATCATTTTTATTTAAAATGTTAGACATTATATGCTAATTTTTTTAATTTAACTATAGATAAATATATACCTTAACTATTTTAATATCCATCTTTTTGGCAAATAATAATTCAAATATTAATGAAACACCTTTAATGAGGCAATATTCTTCAATTAAGAGTAAGCATCCTGATGCTTTACTTTTATTTAGAGTAGGTGATTTTTACGAGACCTTTGGTCAGGATGCAATTGATAGTTCTAAAATTTTAGATATTATTTTAACAAAAAGAGCTAATGGATCTTCAAATATAGAGCTTGCTGGTTTTCCTTACCATTCTTTAAATACTTATTTACCAAAATTAGTCAAAGCAGGTAAAAGAGTTGCTATATGTGAACAGTTAGAAGACCCTAAAAAGACAAAGAAAATTGTTAAAAGAGGTGTTACGGAATTAATTACACCAGGTGTTTCTTATAATGACCAAATTCTAGAAAACACCAAGAATAATTTTCTTGCATCTATTTATTTTGGTAAAAATTTAACAGGAATTTCTTTTCTTGATATATCAACTGGTGAATTTTATGTTGCTGAGGGCTCTAATAATTATATTGATAAAATATTAGCTGATTTTTCACCAAATGAAGTTTTGATTCAAAAAAAATATAAAAATGATATAGAAACTAAAGTATCTAATAAGTTCTACTTTTACAGTTTAGATGACTGGATTTATAGTTTAGATTATTCAGAGCAAAAACTTTCAACAGTTTTTAACTCAAAATCCTTGAAAGGATTTGGCGTTGCCGACATGAAAGAGGCTTTAATTGCTGCAGGAACTATATTGCACTATTTAGAACAAACTCAGCATAATAAATTAAGTCATATTTTAGGTCTTAAAAGAATAGATAGTGATGATTATGTTTGGTTAGATAGATTTACTATTAATAATTTAGAAATTTTTAATTCATCAAATGATAGTGGTATAAGTTTGTATTCAGTAATTAATAAAACACTTACCCCTATAGGAGCTAGAATGCTTAGGCGTTGGATGTCATTTCCTTTAGTTAGTGAAGAGAAAATAAATAATCGATTAGAAATTGTAAATTATTTAAAATCAAATGATTCGATCCTAAAAAAACTGACATCTATTTTTTCTGAAATTGGTGACATAGAACGTTTATCTGCTAAGATTGCAACAGGTAGAATTGGGCCTAGGGAACTAATATATTTTAAAAATTATCTATCTAAAATATCATTAATAAAAAACCAACTAAAGAATGAGAATGTACCAAAGTATTTAAAGTCTTGTCTAAGTCAATTAAATGATTGTACTGAAATAGTTAATTCCATAGAGCTAAAAATTAATGAGGATGCACCTGTATTAATAACCAAAGGTGGTGCAATCAAAGATAATTATTCAAATGAATTAGATTCTTACAGAGAGATAGCAAATCATTCTGAAAAAGTTCTTAAAGAAATATGTGATAGAGAAATTAAAATAACAGGAATATCATCATTAAAAATATCATATAATAATGTGTTTGGTTATTATCTAGAAGTAAGAAACAAATATAAAGATCAGGTTCCAGATCAATGGATTCGAAAGCAAACACTAGTAAGTGCAGAGAGATATATTACTGAAGAACTAAAAGAATTAGAAGTAAAAATTATTAATGCTAAAAGCAATATAATTCAATTAGAATGTGAATTATATCAAAATATAATTCAAGGTTTAATAAAGCATTTAAATGTTTTTCAAAATAATGCAAATATTCTAGCCAAGATTGATTGTTTAATTTCTTTTGCAATATCATCTAATGAAAATAATTATGTAGCACCAATAGTAAATAATGGTTTGTCTCTTAATATTAAAAATGGAAGGCACCCTGTTATAGAGTCTATTTTTTCAGAAGATGAGACTTATGTGCCAAATGATTTATTTTTAGATGATAAAAAACAACAAATAATTATAATTACTGGCCCAAATATGTCTGGTAAATCTGCCATATTAAGACAAACTGCTTTAATTGTTTTATTGGCCCAAATAGGATCACATGTTCCTTGTGATAAAGCTGAGATTGGTTTGGTAGATAAAATATTTACTAGGGTCGGTGCGACTGATAATTTATCAGAAGGAGAATCTACTTTTATGGTTGAAATGAATGAAACATCAAGCATATTAAATAATTTATCTAAAAGAAGCTTAGTTTTACTTGATGAGATCGGTAGGGGAACAAGTACATTTGATGGAGTGTCAATTGCATGGGCTATAGCTGAATATCTTCATGATTCAGGTTTTAACTCAAAAACCTTATTTGCAACTCATTATCATGAATTGAATGAGTTAGCTCAAAAATTTGATAGAATTCATAATTATAATGTCTCTGTTAAAGAATTAGAAAACAATGTTCTTTTTTTAAGGAAATTAAAAAAAGGTGGGTGTCATCATAGTTTTGGAATTCATGTTGCTAATATGGCTGGCATGCCTAAAAAAATTATTAATAGGTCTAGTGAAGTTTTAAAATGGTTAGAAAGTCAACGTAGTTCAACTAACAATAATCAAAGTAAAATAAAGAATAATGACTTTCAACTTAGCTTTATTCAACTAGATGATCCAATTTTAGAAGAAATTAAACAAGAATTAATAAGTACTGATATTAATAGCCTTACCCCTGTTGAGGCTTTGTTGAAACTAAATAATATTAAGAATAAAGTTAGTAAAAAAAAGAAATAATTTATGTTCTTAAAAAAAGTGATTATATTTGATGCACTAAATTTATAAGCGAGTGTAGCTCAGGGGTAGAGCACGACCTTGCCAAGGTCGGGGTCGAGGGTTCAAATCCCTTCACTCGCTCAACAAAAATCTGGATGCCCAGGTGGTGGAATTGGTAGACACGCAGGACTTAAAATCCTGTGGGCAGTAATGTCCGTGCGGGTTCAAGTCCCGCCCTGGGTACTGAAAACCCTGAAACTATTAAGTTTCAGGGTTTTTTTGTGTAAAGTTCTCTTATGATAATTAAATTAATTTTTTATTTTTTTTGTGCCTATTGATGTCTCTTTTTGTTTTTTTGTCAATTGATTCAATAAGGCTGTTTTTTAAATTAATTCCCATTTGATTGCAAAGACATAATAGTACAAAAAAAACATCTCCCATTTCTTCTTTAATTAGCTTAGAACTGTCACATTCTTTTTTATAGTTTTGTTCTCCATATTTTCTTGCAATATGTCTTGATAATTCACCAATTTCCTCCATTAATAGAGCAGTATTTGTAAGTTCATTGAAATATCTAACACCATTTAATTTTATCCAATCATCTACTTTTTTTTGAGCTTCTTCAATTTTCATAATAATTATTTTTAACTTAAATCTATGAATATTATATTAATCTAAATAATTAATAATGCTCCGTTTAAAGTTGCCAACAGACCCCAGATGGGTTAATTTAGCTGAAAAAAGTATTGAAGAGATTTTAGTAGATCATGCTTTTTGTGAACAAAAAGCTGCAACTTCCTGTATATCATTAATTGTGACATATTCATATTTAAAACCTATAGTTGAAAGAATTACACCAGTTGTGAGAGAGGAATGGGATCACTTCTCTCTTGTTTTAGAGGAATTAAATAAAAGAGGTTTTGAGCTTGGTAGACCACGAAAAGATGAGTATGTATCACAGTTGTTTTCTTTTCAAAAAAAAGGAACTAAAACAGAAATTGTATTAGTTGATAAGCTACTAACCAATGCCTTAATCGAGGCTAGAAGCTGTGAAAGATTTCGTTTGCTTTCCGAAGGTTTAAATGATAAATATTTAAAAAAATTTTATTATAATTTCATGGTTTCAGAAGCAGGTCATTATAAGCTATTTATGGATTTAGCTAAAATTTATAATTCAGAGCAATATGTTAAAGATCGGTGGAATGAATTTTTAGATTTTGAAAAAGATATTTTAAAAAAAATTGAATTAAGGGGAGATAGAATGCATTAAAAAAGGCTCTCAACTGAGAGCCTTTTTAAGTATTTAAAATAAATTTTATTCAATGACTATTGGTAACTGAACATTTTTTTCGTCATTCAATATATTAACAATATAAGTTCCCTCAGTCAATTTAATGTCAATTTTCTTTGTAGAATTTATTATGTAATTTTCCACTATTTCTTTATGTACCACTTGTCCTAATACATTAATAACTTCAACTTCAAATTCTTTTAAATTTTCATTTAGAATTATATTAAATAACCCTTTACTTGGATTAGGGAAAATGTTAATTTCTAAATTCACACTTTCTTCAATGTCTGAAGTATCATATATACATGACCCATCATCAATTGTTGCATTTGGATTATAATTTATAGCTGTTGGGTCAGTACAACCGAATACTTCAACTTTAAAGTCTCCACATAATTCTAGGTTATCGTAGTATGCAAGACCGGTGCAACCTGCTCCTCCGCAAAATCCAAAAAAGTTTATTGCATCTAAAATATTTAATTGTTGTTCTCCGCCAGCATCTTGACTAAATTGCCACGAATACAGTTCTTGACCATTATAGTACAAAGTAGAGTAATCGTTATCTAAGTCAATTTCTTGTCTTACTTCAACCCAAGTATCATAGATTGCATCAAATGAAGCAGCAGCATATCCTGCAGCATCAACAACAGATTGTTCACCACTCTCTGCTGAGGCAAATGTTATTTGATGAGCCCATACGCTATTTGTACCGTTATATTCATGTAATATATTGTAATAAGCTCCTGCTCCTCCAGTAGATGGTATATACATCCAAAATATAATTTCACCACTCCCTGCGTTTATACCGTCAAAAACATGAACTAAGTCATCATCTTGTTCAACTAAAATTGATTGGTCACTACTAAATGCGAAATTATTTGTTACATCCACACCTGAATTAGCATTTTCCCATCCAACCCATTCATTTGATTGTGGGTCAATGTTACTTGCATTATAATTTTCAAATGTTTCAGACCACTGTACTATATCACATGGTTCCCATGGGTAAATACATGAGCCATCATCTTGAATAGCATTAGGGTCATAATTATCTGCATTTGGATCTGTACAACCCTCTGGATATTCACATGAGTCATCATCGGAATTTGCATTTAAATCATAATTTAAAGCTTCTGGATCTGTACAGCCTAAAATTATAAGAGTTTGGCAACTTCCATCATCAATAGTTGCATTTGAATCATATTCTAAATAGTCATCGTCTGTACATCCAGCGCATGATGTGTATTCACAAGAATTGTCATCTATAATTGCAGAGGAGTCATAATTACATGCATTTTGATCGGTGCATCCCTCATAAATGCACGATCCATCATCTGTATTTGCTTCAATGTTAAAGTTTGAAGCCTCTGGATCTGTACAGCCATAAATAGGTTCACCTATGCTAATACAGAAAGAGTATGATGCTGAACATGGTCCATCTTCTCCTCCTACCTCACAATCTCCAAACGCAGGATCTGTCTCAATAAACAAGACTTCACCATTTTCATCTGTTATTGAAAAGGGAGCCCCATCAAGGCCACATGACCATTCTGATCCACTTAAACCATCTCCGTAACTATCGGTAATAGTAAAAGTATAACAACCCACACTTAAGCATATTTCTTGTTCTTGTATACTACCACCTTCTTCCATAGTATCACCTGTGCTTCCCCCTGGATATGTTTCCTCATCAATAGAATCTATAACATTTCCATTGTCATTAACTAATTCCCAGCTGATCTCTTCACCATAACAATCTAAAACCATATATAATGATACAGTATTGTCACATGCATATTGACATGTTCCATCATCTGCAGTGGCATTAGAATTATAATTTTCCGCAGTAGAATCTGTACATCCATAAATATATTGGCAAGTTCCATCATTTATTTCAGCTTCAGGATTATAATTTTCTGCAATTGGATCCGTACAACCATATACTGCATTAGAATTACAAAAAGTTTGTTCATTTGCACAAACTGCACCGCCTGTATTTGTACATATCCAGTCTATAAAGTAAGATACTCTTGCGTATACTCCAGGATATCCAGCTTCTGCACATCCATATCCCCAGCTTACTACTCCTACCTGAAGCCATTCAGTGTCATTTACATCTCTAACTACCATTGGTCCACCACTGTCCCCCTGACATGAATCATATCCACCTGAACTGTAACCTGCCATTATCATATCTGCATCAATTTGGTTACCTCCATAATTTGATTGAGTTGTAATTGGGACGCTAACAACTTGAAGTTGATTTGGATTGTTTGCAGTTCCTTCATCTTCTCCCCAACCAGTTATCCATGACATTTCACCAGGATCTTCTGCACCTAATTCAACTTGCTGATCGCAAATTAGAAGAACAGGTTGTACATTATTATCAAATTGAATAGGACTTGATACTCTAATTAATGCAATATCGTTATTATAAGTATTAGAGTTATAATTAGGATGTTGGATTATTTCTGCAGCTTGATATATATCTCCTCCTGATGCGTAGCTATTCGTAGCTCCAACTCTAATTGATGTATTATTAGCGCTTTCTCCTTGAACGCAGTGTGCCGCTGTTAGAACCCAATATTCATTAATTACAGATCCTCCACAATATGCACTAAAAAAGCTACCCGCATTTGATTGATAGCCTACTGCAGTTTGCCATGGATAATCAGATATATTAGCATCGTCTCCCCCTACAATATCTGTTTGAGCTAGTAAATTAAAGTTTGAAAATAAAATTGAAAAAAAGATTAGTAAAGTAAATTGTCTCATATATAAAAATTTTGTTCAGTTCGTAGTATATTATTGTATACAAAAATCGTTCCCAAATATAATAATTATGTAACTATTTATATCTAGACTTTTTCAATTATTTTATTTATAGCAACTTTATTATTTTTAAAAAAACTTTTTGAATGTTTATTTATATGATTAAAATCAAAGTTTTTATTAATAATTTTCTCAAAACTCTCTTTATCATTTACTGTAAATGCAATTTTATTTTTCACAAAAAATAAAGCTTCAGTAAATGAATTATAGTTTGGGCCAAATATCAAAGGTTTGCTAAATATTGCAGCTTCTAAGCAATTGTGAACTCCTTTTGAAAAGCCACCACCAATATATACTATATCAGCGTAATAATATATGTCTTGTAGTATACCCACCTTATCAATTATTAAAACATCACAATTTTCAATATCATTTAATTTAGACCAAAAAACTATCTTCTTTTTAATTTTTTCTTTAAGAAATTTGATATCATTTTTATTTATTTCATGAGGAACAATAATCCATTTATAATTAAATTTATTTATTGATTTTGTTATTATTTGATAGTCCTCCATATGACTACTTCCAACTACTATAAGTTTATTTGATTTTTTAAATTCTTTTACTTTACTAATTTTTTTTTTGTTTTTTGAATGATTAATTACTTGATTAATTCTTAGGTCTCCTATAATTATACTTTCTATATCATTTTCTGATAAAATATTGAATGTTAATTTATCTTGTGTGAAAATTAAAGAAGTTTTTGATAAAATATTTTTATAAAAATTACCTAAAAAAAAATTATTAAGACGATTTGGTTTAAATTTTGACGAAATAAAATATACTGGGATGGATGCTTTATATAATTGATCAATCATATTTGGCCATATATCATTTTTAGCTACGAATACTTTTATAGGGTTAATTTTATCTATAAAGGACCTCATCTTACTTTTTATATCTGGAGGAAGCATTAGAGTTATTGTATTTGGGTGGTAATTTTTTATATTGTTAAATCCAGAGCTTGAAAAAAATGTTATATATATTTTATTTTTAGATTTATCTTGATAATGAGAAATTAGAGGTTTTATTTGCTTATACTCGCCAAAAGATGCACAATGAAACCACATACTAGATGATTTATTTTTAGATATTTTGTTTATAATTAAACTTGATTTTTTATGAGCCCCATTCCATAAACGAGTTTTACTTGAAAATAAACTTATAATAGGTGTTATAAAAAAGTAAATTATATAGATAGATATGTTGTATAAAATACGCATTTTATAATTTAAATTAGTAGTAATAAAAACTTGATGTAGTACGTTTTTTTAGAGGAAGAATCCAGCCAAATTTTAAACCAATAAACATATCAAATCTGCTTTCATTCATTATAGCGCCTGTAGTGTAATTTTGAACTCTCAGGTCTGATGTCCAAGATTCAATAACTTCTAATCCTAAATGAAAATTAATTTTATCATTATCAGATAGATACATAAACATAATGGATTGTTTTAAAGAAAAGCCACCACTTAATCTATCATATCCTTTTTTTAATTCTTCATTTAGTTGTGGTATTTCACCCATAAGGGTTTCTATAAATATTTTGTGATAAACAAAGCCTAAACCAAAGGATGTAATTATTCCTGATGAACTTTTTTTTAGATTTAATTTTATTTTTTTTCCAACATCAAAATGAACTTGAGCTCCTCTTTCAAATAGTCTTACAATTGGAATTTGACCATCAATATTAATTATTTCTCCATTATTACCATCTATTGGTTCAAAAATATTTTCCTCCCTTATTTTATCTCCAATAATAGAATTAGCTGAAAGGGAAAATAAATAGTTTTTATTGTTTTTTTTTGTCAATGTGAAGCCTAAAGCTGAATTAGGCCCAAATCTATCTTTAAGATCAAATTCCGGAATTTGATATGAGTAATTTAGTGAAAACATGAATATGTTTGTTTGTTTATCTTCCTCTTGAGATAAAAGAAAAATAGGGAAAAATAAATAAAATAAATATCTCATAATTTTATTGTGAGAATCAAATATACGTCTTATAATTAAAAATATTAAAGAGATAATAAATGTTATATTTGGTATATGTTAAAGAAAAAGGTTTTTGATAAATACATATTAATTACTGGTGGTGCAGGTTTTATAGGCTCTCACCTAGTAAAACATTTTGTAAATAAATATAAAAATTACTTTATAGTTAATCTGGATAAATTAACATATGCATCAGATTTAAATTACCTTAGTGATATTGATGAAAACGAAAACTATTCTTTTATTGAGGGTGACATTTGTGATTTAAAGTTATTAAATAACATCTTTATTAAGTTTCCTATTAAGTATATTATTCATTTAGCAGCTGAATCTCATGTAGATAACTCAATAAAAAATCCATTAAACTTTATTCATACAAATATATTAGGTACTGTTAATTTATTAGAAGTTGCTCGTGAAAAATGGGCAAATTCTTCAGGTCAACATTTATTTTATAATATTTCTACGGATGAGGTTTATGGTTCATTAGGTAAAGACGGCTTTTTTACTGAAAATTCTTCTTATCTACCTAATTCTCCTTATTCAGCTTCAAAAGCAAGTGCAGATCATTTTATTAGAGCATATGGGAAAACATACGATTTTCCATATATAATTTCTAACTGCTCTAATAATTATGGTCCACATCAACATTTAGAAAAGTTAATTCCGTTAACAATAAATTGCATTAGAGCAAAGAAAAATATTCCTATTTATGGTAAAGGTGACTCTGTAAGAGACTGGATTTATGTGTTAGATCACATTGATGCAGTAGATACAGTTTTTCATTTAGGTAAAACTAGTGAAACTTACAATATAGGATCAAATAATGAATGGGCGAATTTAGTTTTAGTTAATAAGATATGCGATTTAGTTGATGAAAAATTAGGAACAAAAAACTCAAGTAATTTAATATCTTTTGTTTCTGATAGACCCGGTCATGATAAGAGATATGCAATAGATTCAAGTAAAATTATTCAAGAATTGAATTGGAAGCCAAAGCACTCTATGATTAAAGGTTTAAATTTAACTATAGATTGGTATTTATCACAGCCACCAAGTTAATTTTTTTGCTAATGTTTCTTTGATATTTGTGTAGGGTGGGTAAAATAATTTTGCAATTGAACTACCTGATTGTTGAATTAGTACAGATTTTTCATTTGTGAAATTTAGAAAAGTTCTTTTCCCGCCTGATTTTCCAATTCCACTTGTATTGACCCCTCCGAATGGTAAATTAGGATTCATGTATTGAATTAGACAGTCATTAATTGCACTTGTTCCAGAACTTGTTGTATTTAAAATAGAGTCAATATTTTTTTTATTATTACTAAATATATATATAGCTAGTGGCTTTTCATTTTTTTGAATATATTTAATTATATCGTTTAAATTATCGTATTCTACTACTGGCAATAGAGGGCCAAAAATTTCTTCCTTTAAAATATCATCTTCTAATTTCACTTTTTTTAAAATAGATATATCAATAAATCGATTTTTTGAAACATTATTTTCTAAACTAGATTCCTTATTTAAATGATTACTTAATATAAGTTTGATTCTATTTAAATGTTTAGTATTAACAATTTGTCCATAATCTAAATTATTTTTTAAACCATTTGGAAATAATTTTAAAATTGCTTTTTCTAGATAAATGTATAATTGATTTGCAATATTTTTACTAACAAAAATATGATTACATGCTATGCATGTTTGGCCACAATTTAGAGCTTTTGTCCAAATAATTTTTTCTGCGCAATCTTTTAAATTTGCACTATCATCTACAATGGTATGATTTTTCCCTCCTAGCTCTAATGTAATGGAGGTTAAATTTTTAGATGCGGCGCTCATAACTTTTTTTCCAATTTCTGGAGATCCTGTGAAAAAAATATGGTCAAATGGTAGGTTAATTAGTTTATTTCCCATGGTGTGGTCACCAGAAATAACACATACATGATCTTTTTTGAATATATTTTCAATCATTTTATAAATGACTAAAGTTGTATTTGGTGTATATTCCGATGGCTTTACTATACAGCAATTGCCCGCAGCAATTGCTGAAACTAATGGATTTAATGTTAAGTTAAAGGGATAGTTCCATGGTGAAATTATCAAACAAACTCCTTTTGGTTCATAATATATTTTTGATTTTGTGCCTATTAAATGAATTGGTGTCTTAACACTTTTTGGTTTTTTCCATTTTTTTATGTTTTTAATTGTGTAGTCAATATGACTAATTGCTGGGTTTATTTCAGATGTATAAATTTCCGTAATAGGCTTTTTATAATCTTTTAAAATATTATCAATTATTTCTTGTTCATTTTCCTTTATCCATTTTCTAATCAATCTTAACTTTGTAATTTGATAATTTAATTTTTCATGTATTAAATTATTTAAATAAAATTTTTTTTGACTTAAAAAAATATGATCTATATTTTCCATATTTATAATAAAAATGAAGAAATAGTTACATTAGGATTAATTTTTTTTATCAAACCTTGAAGGACTTTACCTGGCCCTATTTCAGTAAAATTAGATGCTCCATTCTTAATCATATTTTCTATTGTCTGACTCCATTTGACAGGCGATATAAGTTGTTCTATTAAATTTCTTTTTAATATGTCAGTGTTTACAACAGGTTGTGCAGATACATTTTGATATATAGGGCAAATAGGTTTTTTAAATGTAATTTGATCAATTTTATTTGCTAATTTTTCTTTAGCAGATTCCATAATTGGAGAATGGAATGCTCCTCCGACAGGTAGGATAATAGCTCTTCTTGCTCCATTTTCTATCATTTTATCACATGCTATTTGAATTGCTTTCAATTCTCCAGAAATTACTATTTGACCGGGGCAATTGTAATTTGCAGGTACTACAATGCCATCAATTTCAGAACATATTTCTTCAATTTTATCTCCATCTAGTTGGAGGACTGCTGCCATTGTTGAATTAGTGTTTTCACATGCAATTTGCATTTCTTCTGACCTTGTTTTTACGAGATCTAATCCTTCTTCAAATGATATTACCTTAGCTGCAGCTAAGGCTGATATTTCTCCAAGAGAATGTCCTGCAACCATGTCAGGGTTAAATTCTTTTATTATTTCAGATAAAATTATTGAATGAATGAATATAGCTGGTTGAGTAACATTTGTTTGTTTTAGTTCTTCCATAGTACCCTTAAACATTATTTCAGATATATTAAAGCCTAATATTTCGTTTGATTTATTAAACATTTCTTTAGCTTTATTTATCTTATTTAATTCACTACCCATACCTGGGAATTGAGAGCCTTGACCTGGAAAAATAAATGCTTTCATCTGTATAATTTTATGATTTATGAATTAGGCTAGACCACATTTCATGAGAAATGTCGCTACTAAAATTACTATTAGGTGCTAAAATAACAGATACTGCATCATGAGAATGAAGAGATTCTTGGTGAGAGCATATTACTCTAAAATCTTTAATTCTTTTATCTATAATTAATTGCTCATATAGTAATCTTGCAGCATCTTCAACAAATTTTAAATATGAACCATTCAGTTCTGCAAAAGCCATTTCGTCTTCTCTTTTAACAATAACCTGAGTTTCAGTATTAAGAGCTTTTTCGCATATTTTTTGTAGATCCTCTATCCACATTAAATCTTCAAATTCAATTGAAATTCTTGCTACAGATCTTTGAGAATGTGTTACTGTAGCTTTATTTCTTGTTGTTCTAGCATGCTCTGCTAATTCATAAGAGCACGGACAAGCAGATGAGTAAACAAAATCAAAATGGAGTATTTTTTAAAAACACTTTTGTTATCAAGATCACCTTCCAATGTGACATCATAGTACTGATATCCTTCATTATTTGATCTTAAGGAGGGTAATAAAATAGGATATGAAAAGTTCAGCCCTATTTTAGCAGTAAATGAGGATAAATCATTTTTATATTTTAGTAAAATATCTTCTAATTTTTCAAAAACATAATCATTTTTAAATTCATAAAATGATCTTGTGATTCTAGACATGTTAATTCCTTTTTTATGAGCTTCTAATGAAACTGTACCTGTAATTTTAGTTTCTAATTCTATATCGTCTCCATTTTTTCTTTTATACTTTAATGGAAGTTTAAAATTATGAGTACCCACTTGTTGTATAGGAACATTAGCACCTTTAATTAATTTAGATGGACCGTTTTGTAAATCAGGAAATTGATTTATTTCCGCTTTACTTGGTCTGTACTCGTTATCATATTTAGTTTCTTTCATTTAAAATTTATTTTTCGCCGAAATATTCAAAAATATTATTTTCTGTTTCCAAAACTTTAACACAAAATAATTCGCAATTTAATTTATTTTTTACTGGTTCATATAATTCATCCCAAATAGCTATACACACATTTTCAGTGGAAGCAATTTTGTTTTTCATAAAACTAACTTCGTTAATAACTTGATGATCTAATTTTGATATAATATAAGTATTCAAAATTTTTTTTAAATCTTTTAAATTGGTAACAAAACCTGTTTTATTATTAACCTCTCCTTTAACCGTCACAAATAATTCATAATTATGACCATGCACATTGTAACAAGCTCCGAAAGTATCACAATTTTCTTTAAAAGTTAAATTTTTATTTTCCAATTTATGTGCACTAGAGAATCGTTCTCTCCTTGTAATATGAACCATATTT
>Ga0163179_10001153_pt1 | contig 18817 bp, 18 predicted proteins | sample AtlANTMetagenome_FD_109643 | JGI IMG/M metagenome (GOLD analysis project Ga0163179, IMG submission 109643) | Marine eukaryotic phytoplankton communities from the Atlantic Ocean - Atlantic ANT 2 Metagenome | ecosystem: Environmental > Aquatic > Marine > Oceanic | place: North Atlantic Ocean... | reverse complement strand
TCAGGTCTAATCATAGGAACCGCTTTGGTTTCTTTTTTTAAAGAGGTGTTAATATCGAGCAAGTCGTTTAACTTTTCGTCTACTTTTTTTGTCATAATTATGCATCATCTGTTAAGTTGTCTGCGTAGGTTTTGTTTGTTCCATCGTCATAGAATGAAACTGTTTCCGCTACTACAAACGTATCATTAGTATTTACTGAACCAACAAATTTCAATTTTGTATTTGCGTCAATAGTAACATTTGCACTTACCACCATACTTAGTTTGTCATTTGCAATACTACTTATGGTTGGATTAGTTGTTAAGTTTGTTCCAAATACTTCGTCTCCTACACTTATATCAGCGTCTAATGCTGTTCCAAATGCAATAGTTGAAGAGTTTGATACTGCTGTATTGGTTCTATTCTCAAATGCAGGTACGTAACTTTTAACTTCTTTTACAAGACCTGCGCTAGTTATTTCAGAAGTTGTGAATCCTGAATTACCGTCACCGATATAATCTCTTTCAATAACGTTTTTAATAATCTTACCTTGATAAACAGGGCCAAAGAAGTATAACTGCATTTGAAATTCTAAATCATATGTGATTACACGTCTTTCGTCAAAACCACCTTGATAAGTATCTTCAAATGATACTGAACTCAATATGACAGGAACGTCTCTATTATCAGACATATCGTCTATCATCTTCATGGTAACTGTATAATCAGGTTGGAAATATGGTAGTATCTGTTCAACTATCTGTAATGCGTCATTCATTTTGTTTGCCATTACAGACAATGTAAAGTTTAAATTACATGGTGCTGGTGCGTATTGAAATTTACGATTGACTTTATCGGTCTCTTGAGTAGTTTTAGTATTTCTGAATAATTTGTTTTGTTGTCTAGATTGGTCGTATTCAAAACCTGAAAGTTCAAATGCAATTCTAGGCAATGAGATAGCAGTTCTGTTTCCGTCATTTAGATTTGTTTCGTTTTGAAGTCTTGCAAGAAACTTTGCTTTTGGCCCGTAACTTATAGGAACCTTTCTTACGCTTAAAACTGTTCCGTCTGCTTTTATATCAGCAACGTCAATGTTATTAAACAAAGTTCCAAATATTGAAACTGCTCGTTTGATTGTTTCGTTGTAAAAGCGTGTTCCAAACATTATGTAACCTCACCAAATGGATTCGTTTCTGAAAAATCTAGATAGTTATCTGCCTTACCTTCAAAGTCTAAGTTCTGAGCATTTGCGTCTTGAGACATTGTTGTTAAGTCTGTTATACTTGAAATAGTTCTTGAAGTACCCGAAGACGCACCAACAAGAGTATCACCAACTCTAAACGTGGTAGTTACGTGTATTACTTCTAATTGATTAGGTGTTATGTCTTCACTATATCCAACAACTTCACCTACAACGGTTCCATTTAATGTTACATTTTCACCAAGTGTGTATGCACCAGTTCCACCCATTCTTAAATCAACTCTGTATGCTTGTTCTGTCTCAACAAAGTCTGCGTCTGTTTCAGTATCAAAGTCTTCACCTGCATATTCAAATAGTTCTGCCTGTAGTTTAAATACAAATAGTTTACCTACTTGATAGAAGGGTTGTTCGTGTTCTACAAATTTGATTTCAAATAATGAACCTGATAAAGGAAGATAAATTAAATCTCCTTCGTTAGGTCTAAGACTAGTTGCTAAATTTTGGTCTGTGGCGACAAACCTTTCCCAACTTCTTACCGATAAAACGAATGTTGCTTGGTCACGTATCTCTACACCAAATTTAGACATGAGGTCACCTTCGCCCTCAAATCCTTCGGCGTTTTCAATATACATTTCTACTGAGTATGCGTCACCAAATTTGGACTGCACGTCTTCGTCAAAAATAGTATCTGTTTCAACTATCTGTCTTGGTAAGTAGAATGTTTCTTGTCCATACATTCTAAGTGATTCAACAACTAAATCTTCGTATAAATGTTGTTCACTTTGAACTGCATGGTTAAAAAATACGTTAGTTGGCATTTATTACCCCATCATATCTAACACAGGCATTTCGTAGTTCAATCTTGATTCTTCCTCTAACCTTGTTTTTTCTTCTAGTGCTTCTGACTTTATGTTATCGGGTTCAAGCACAACTCCGCCTGGCAGTGCGATACCACCAAACTTAGATAAGTTCTGTCCCCACTGATACTTGACCAAAGAAGTCGCATATCTTTTCAACCACATGTCATTGTATATGTCTGTAAAATCATTTGGGTCTATCTTTCTGTAACATTCAATAATAATGTACTCACCAGCGTTTATCCCGTCAGCGTCCATATCAAGATATAATCTATTCATATGGGTGTTGTATCTTATGGGTACTTGACCTACTAACATTTGGTCTAACATACTGATATGCTGTTGAACCATTTCATAGTATAGAATACTAGTGTTCGTTAAATCGTATATGTCGTTGAGTCTTAATTGATATCTGATATCAAACATATTAAGATTGTGTTTATCTGCAAATGGAAATATGTTTATAACTGATAGTATAAACTCAGGTAAAACAATATAGTTTTGTTGTTGTTTATATTGTTGGTCTGTTTTTGCGTGAGTACCAGCTGCGTTTTCTGTAAATGTTTCGTCTGTTTTTAATCCAGCAATATCGTTAGCACTCAATTGGTGTTTTAGATATGTTTTGATACTACCGTCATAATGATATTCACGAAAGTATTGTAATGCTTCGTCTACTCTGTCGTCCAGCTGGTCGTCATCTATATTGATTTCTATTACTGGAGCTCCAAGAGCACGCTTGATATACTGTTTAAATGTGTCTTTAGAATTTGGTGCGGCCATAGTAGTATTTTCCTTTAATACTACTATTTATAAGAATTATTCTTGGAAGTAAGTCTTTTGTTGAAGTCTATCTATTTTACTGTCAATTCTATCTAAAGTGTCCATTAATCTTTCTAATTCTTTTGATAGTTGTTCACGTGTTACGTAGTCTTTGGCGACTTCTTCACGTGTTTTATTAATAAGGATATCGATTCTTTTTTGTTCAGATAATAGGTTACGGATTAAGAACCCTAAAGGCATAAGAATAAAGGTTAGAACTATGTTCCAAAGTAAGTGTGCGTCAAAAGCTATAAGGTTTTCTTCCATACGTTTATTTATGAAATTAACGTATCGGATTACCCCATTCATCTAATTCAAATGAAAATTCTTCCGTATTATAGTTATCAGCAGAAAAGTCATGACCAAAACTTCCGCCACCTTCTCCAACTAACATATCAGACATTTCCATATTGAAAGATATACTGTATCTTTCTTTATCAGTATAGTTAGGTTCAACCATATGCATTAAACCACTAGAAAATAAATGGATATCTCCTGTTTTAGGTTGAAGTGCAAAACTAGTTCTGACTCTTTGGTGATGCGGAAAGTTATGAACTACTTTAGCGTCTTTATCTATTGCTTCAAAATTACCTTCGTCACCGTCTGCTTGTAGATACAAAACTCCCGAATACCAACACCCATTGTGCATATGAGGTCTATTCCAAGAACCTTTTTCATTTACATTTGCCCATGAGTTGCCTGCTTTCATTTTGATACCATGAGAACTATGAATACCGTGAAAAGGTAAAACTTCATCTTTGAAAAATCTACTAATACGATTCATACACTTTTGAAAAATAGGACTGCTCTCACAACCGTCATTAGACTGCCAACCTGCAATATGTTTCGTTCCAGGCGCAGGCGAATTAGATACAAGTCTACCCATAGGGTCACGTTTACGCATTGCTTTAACTTCTTCTACCAACATATCATTATACTCCAAATCATATCCTTGATTCTCATCAAGATTTGGGTCTAGCATATTCCTGCTAAACAAGTATGTTGGAAATAATAATCTAACTGACATCTTCTCCGTACCTTCCTCGGTCACGATTACCGTCACCATTTAATTCAGTTAAGTCTTGTTGTTTTTCTTTATAGTCTTCTTTCTTCTTCATAAAATGACTTGACCAAGCTCGACCAACAATTTTATCACTACCATAAATTCTTTGAATTAACTCTTGTTTCAAAGTGTCATTTTCAATTATAGTGTTTGTTATTACACATTCTATAGTATCACCTACCTTAACTGCTTTATCATAAGTGATTTTAAAATCTGTAATTGGAACAAACCTTTGACAAAAGAATAATCCATAAAATCCTAAAGTAAAGTCTGAAAGAGCAGCTCTATATGGGCCACCCACATACTTGTAAGGTGCTGGTTGGATTGAGTGCCACCATCTTGTTTCCCATACTGTTGATAGTGTATTATGACCTTGTTCACCTTTAAAAGTTTTCCAACCACAATAAGTATCTTCGTGCCAGTTCATAGAATTCCAAGTAAAAAAAGCAGGTGTGTTGGGATTATCCCAATCATCATGATAACCTTCTATTTGAACATTAGTTTGTCCTTCGTATAAACTATCGATATCAACTCCAAGATTATTATCACCTTTAGTTTTATTAGACTCGAACTCTGTATATCCTTCGTATTTCACTTTTTCATTTCTCCTGTTGTTGGGTCAAAGGGACATTCATCAGGTGGAGCGTCCTTAAAGTTTTTTGCTTTAGTCGTCCACATATACTTTCTATAAAATCCGCCAGGGATTTGATTATCAGGTGAATCAGCGTCACCTTCGGTTCTACTCAATTCTGTAATCGGTTTTCTGCCATAATCACTAGTCTGTTGATGAGCTTCGTTTATATAGGCACTCCCGTCCATGTTAATATAAGACGCAGTCCACTGTTCTCTTCTATATGGAACTATCTGTAAAACTGGTGTTCCTTTAGGTATGACAAAAGACTTGTTATGCATTGGATACATAATAACCTGTGTACTATCTGTTAAGGTATTAAACATATCAGTATCCATTGTTCCTTGCCACGTTCTAAAATATTTGTTTTGATTTAAAAACGGGTCAAGATATAAACAAGAATAGCCAGGCGGTGTTACAGCAGCCCAAGGTACTCTAAACTTAAATGCGTCATACGGTCTTTCATACGAACCGTCTCCTTTTAAAAATGCAAAATTATCTTGCATTAGTTGGTGTTTCGTATGTGTTGGTGAAGAATAAGTAACTTCAAAATTTTCATTGTCAGGCGGAGAATAACTAAACCAAGAACCATAAGCTGTATCATCTTCACGGTATATACAATGTATATCTCTATTAGTTGCAATATAATAGCCTGTAGATAACCAGTCATGCATAGCGGGACATGCTCTTAATGATATGGTTACCTGTCCATTATCCACCATATGAACCTTTGATTTTTTCCACCAATCAGGTTGCATTTTACTTGCAGGTACAGGCCGAAATAACTCAAATGCGTTTTCGTTATATGTTTTAAATTCTATCGTTGGCATATCTTTGAGCTCTTAATTGTCTTGGTGCAACTTCTCTTCTTTCTTCTTCTTTGGGTACTAATCTTATTTCTGAACCACGCAATACACATGAACGTCTATCTACATATCTTGCAGAAGGTTTTGGTGCTTCTGCACCATGAGGTATTCTCCCGTCAAACAATAATAATCTGTTTGGTTTAAATTCTATTCTTCCTATTTCATATTTGTCCATGTCTTCTGCGACACCGCTACCAATATTTTTATCATATACTCTTAAATCACCACCCCATTTAGGATTCCAAAATTGATTTAGATAATACAAAAAGGATAGATTCCATTCACATTCAGGGTCACAGTCACTATGACATGTGCCGTCTAGTCCCTGAGTCTGTGAATTCAAACCCATGTAATCAAAATTAACCCAACGAAAACCAAAGTCATTCATTACCCTAGTATTAAAATAGTTAGCAAAATAAGTATCCGATTTGTTCATTGACGGGTCTATGTAATCATTGATACGATTTCTAAAAAATGTGCCACCCCAAAATGAATGGTGTGGTAATCCTGTTTTACTTTCAGACCCAACTTGATTTGTTTTAGACCAAAGGTTACTTCCAACTAACTGTCTATCCCAATGGCAATGTAACTCTTCTGAAAGATAATTATCAATAACATGAAAAGTATCTCCTAACGGATAATTTTCTTTCGTTAGTTTGAAAGGTTTGTCATGGAAAACAACGTTCATTAACTTATGATATAGAATCAGGTGTCACTGGGTCTGGCAAAATATGTAAATATTCTTCAAAAGGTTTTAAATGGTCTTCTCTTGTTGCCATTATCTCTTCTTGAGTTGAAAAACATATTGACCAAGTGGCATCTGCAAACTCCATAACTCTTCTTGCTTCTGACCTGAACGGGTGATTAGAACCTTCACGTCCAGCATAAACACACTCAGCAAAACTTGGAAATCTATAATGATTTGAACAGTCTTCAATACGTTCCCTTGTTGCATTTTCTATATCCGACATGAATTGGTCATTTAAACACATGCCAGTTGGTGGTTCTGATTGGTTGATAAACTGTTCAATAGCGTCCATATCACTATCTTCAAGTGCAGTTCTTTCTTGTTGCTCAAAAGGAATGTCATCGTTATAATTAACAATTTTATATTCACCTTCTTGCATATCGTATATAACAACATCAAAATCAAAACCTAAATTTGGTTTTTCGACATTTTCATATTGGTATCTCAAACCATTTGGTTTGGTGACGTGAAGATTGTTTTCTTCTGTGTAGATTAATTGATTCATAATATATTACCTCTATTCTTATTTATCGAGTGCATTTTTATACTTTTTATACAAGTCTAATTGTGATATGTCACTACAGTCCATATCTTTTATCCATGGGCCACCTCTTGTATAGTGTACCGCATGGTATCGTTTATTTTCGTCTGACATGCCTTCCGTAAAGACATATTTGTCAGGAATTCTATCAATCTTATCAGTCCACTCAAACTGATGTAAGTATTGACCACTTGCAGTATTTACAACTTCGGGTGTTAATTTTTTACAGTCTTCATGGGCATTATTAAACACCATGAAACTAGACCATAACTTTTTAGGATACATAACATTTTTTTCGCCACCCATTTTAGTCGTAGACATTTTTTCTAGTTCATATTCATATTGAACACATGCTACTGCATTGTCAGGGTGCAAAAAGTAAAACATTTCCCAAAAAGGGTTTTTCCATACGAAATCATTGTCTATGAATATACTAAACCCTTCATAATTTTCTAAGTATGGAATCAAGAATCTGCTGTAAGTAAATTCTGTAGATTGATTTGCGTACTCCCTAGTATATTCGGGAATCTTTGATACGTCAAGTAGTTTTATCTCAGGTTCAAATCTACAATTTTCTTCTCTTACACTTCTTTCGCACGAGTCTTTAATAGATTTTATTTGCACGTCTGTTATGTCTTCATGACGTGAATCATATCCAAGATATATGTTTAAAGGTTTTCCATTCATTATTTCTGATACCTGCTTAGAAAAATCTCTTACCTTTTCTCTCCACTGTCTATCAGGTTTAGATTCGCCATTTGTCCATTCACCTGAACATTGTACTTCAATTGAAGTGTAATTATAGGCAACATGTAAATGTGTTGGTCTCATATTATCAAACTGTGGTGTAGTGAAACATTTCAACCAATCATCGATACTTAAAGGTTCTATCCAATCAAAGGCATTGTATGCGTCCCAAACAATACAAGTCATATCTTCATTATCTGTCGCACCGAATACACCTTGTCGTACTGAGCCAGGGTGTATATGTGGATTGTATTCCACTTTATCTTCTCTACCACCTCTTTGTAATACGATAGTGATTGGTTGATTCAAACCATTCTTTTGAATGTCGTGTAATAACCAATGACCTTTACACCCATGATAAAAATTTGAACCAATAGGGTCTAGTTCTTGTTGATTCCCACCAGTAAGTTCCTCTGTCCCAGTCTTAACTCTCATCATACTAGAACCGTAAGTATGATAATCAGGAACATACTTTAAATAACTAGACGCTTGATAATCTAATCCAAAACACGATAAAGGCATGAAGTCGCCTTTTTTGATATCACCCCATGTCACTAATTTTACATTAGGAACATATACATTTTCTACAAGATATTTTACAACTTTATATGTGTTGCACTCTGTGTCGATTGAACCGTCTTGATTTACAGGGATTTCACCTATGTGGTGACCGCTTTTGTAAAAGATTTGCCCACGGGCACTTTCCTGTGTCCAGTCTAAACGGTATGGAATAAAATCAATTAAATGGTCAATTTCTGTCATAATTTAAATCTCACTTATGTGAGAATATTTAGTGTGTTACGAAATAGGTGTTGCAGGCCACTGTTGTTGTAACACTCCGTCCCAACGTTGAACAGGATTCTGATACGCTTGTTGGAAAGGATAAGGGTTCTGATAGTTCTGCTGGAACGGATACGGATTTTGATAGTTCTGCTGGAACGGATAAGGGTTCTGATAGTTCTGTTGGAACGGATAAGGGTTCTGATAGTTCTGTTGGAACGGATAAGCTGCCTGTGCGTTAGCAGGATACGGATATCTTCCTTGTGCTTGATATGTGCCAGGCTGTTGTCCAATTGCAGGAGTTCTTCCACGTGCATTGTTTTGATAAGTGCCAGGCTGTTGTCCTATAGCAGGATATCTTCCACGTGCATTGTTTTGATATGTGCCAGGCTGTTGTCCAATTGCAGGATATCTTCCTCTTGCGTTATTCTGATAAGTTCCTGGCTGCCTTGCGTTTGCAGGATATGTTCCTGACCCTCTAGCGTTAGCAGGGTATCTTCCTCTAGCATTTCTAGTAGCAGGATATGTCGTGTTAGCAGGATATCTACCACGTGCGTTTGTATTTCCACGTGCGTTTGTATTCGTGTTAGCAGGATATGTCGTGTTAGCAGGATATCTACCACGTGCGTTAGCGTTGGTTATGAATGGAATAGATGCACGAGCAGGTGGGCCACCTTTATAAACTATGAAAGGTTGCTGAAAATTTGCATTTCCGCTTTGAATAAACGGATATCTCGCTTGATACGTTGTAGGTGCCTGATATGTAGTTGGTGCTATAAACGGATACCTTGTTATAAACGGATACCTTGCCTGATATGTAGTCGGGGCAGCATAGTTTTGTATAAACGGATATCTTGCCTGATAAGTAAATGGGAACCTGTAACCTGCCTGATACGTAAATGGTGACTGTGAGTTAGCAGGGTATGTAAACGGATACCTTGCCTGATAGTTAAATGAACTTTGCGAGTTAGCAGGATATGTAAATGGATATCTTGCCTGATAGTTAAATGAAGTTTGTGAGTTCGCAGGATATGTAAATGGATATCTTGCCTGATAGTTAAATGAAGTTTGTGAGTTCGCAGGATATGGATATCTTCCTTGCGCCTGATAAGTGCTTGGCGACTGTCCTATTGCAGGTCTTTGTGCTTGAAGTCTACCAGTCGCAGGTCTTTGTGCTTGAAGTTGACCAGTTGCAGGTCTTCTAGCAGGTGTTGTTCCAGTTGCAGGTCTTTGTGCTTGAAGTCTACCAGTTGCAGGTCTTCTAGCAGGTTGCTGTGTATCTTCTTGACCACTAGCGTTATTCCACCCATCAGGAGTCTTTATATAAATTTGTTCGACAGCACGCCACCCATCAGGAGTTTTTACCCATGCTCCTTGGGTTGCGTTCCAACCTGTAGGTGTTTTAACCTTCTGTGAGCCTGAAGCCATATTATATTATCCTGTTTTACTCAATTAAGAGTATAAAATCCATAAGTCACCAACCGCACCAGCTCCACCCGTAGGGGCAGAAGTTGATTGATATACATTCCTTGCAGTTCCGCCAGAGTTAGTTGCGTTTGTAATTGTGTGTGCACCACTTGCCAGAGTTCCAAAAGTTACGTTACTTGAAGTTGAAACTGCCTGTCCGATTGAGACTGCTGTTCCCGATACGGATACACCTGTTCCTGCTGTAAGGGTTGTTATGTTTGCACTACCGTCAAAAGATACTCCGTTGATTGTTCTTGCAGTTTCTAATGCAGTAGCTGTAGCGGCATTTCCTGAAGTATCAACTGTACCACTAGTATTAACACCTGGCAAGTTAATATTTGCAGAACCGTCAAAAGAAACTCCACCAATTGTTCTTGCAGTTGTTAAAGTAGCTGCAGAACCTGTTGTATTTTGGTTAAGTGTTCCAACTACTAAATCTATAGTTCCGTCTCCGTCTTCGTATGTAGCTGTAATACCTGTTTCAGTATTACTTGAGAACATAGCTCCAACTGTATCTTGTACAACTTCGGATAAGTCAATATTTGCTGAACCGTCAAACGATACACCATGTATAGTTCTTGCAGTTTCTAATGCAGTCGCTGTAGCGGCATTTCCTGTAGTGTCTTGGTTACCTGCGGTGTTTACGCCTGGCAAGTTTATATTTGCAGTACCGTCAAATGAAACACCACCGATATTTCTTGCAGTTGCAAGTGCTGTTGCTGTACTTGCATTGCCTGTTACGGCACCTGTTACATTTCCTTCTAAGTTTGCTACAAGTGTTCCTGTAGTAACTGTTAAATCACCTGTACTTGCACCTGTAAATGAACCTGTACCTACTAAGAATTTGTCTGCACTTTCGTCCCAACCTATAAATGCGTTGTCTGAGTCTCCTCTTTCAAGAACAATACCCATATCATTTGCAGGTGTTCCTGTTGTACCATTTCCTAACTCAATCAATCTATCTGTAATTGTTGAGTTTGTAGTGTCTAAAGTTGTGGTTGTTCCGTTTACATCTAAGTTACCTGTAACTGTCAAATTACCTGTTGCAGCTACGTCTGCGAAAGTTACATTTGAACTTGTTGCAACTGCTTGTCCAATTGCAATTTCACCACTTGATACAGTAACACCTGTTCCACCTGAGATATGCGCTCTTACTTCTGACGCACTTGGGCCTGTATATGTGATAACACCTGTAGAGTTATTGTATGCAAGTGAACCGTCTCCACCTGAATCTGTTACGGAAACCTTTCCTCTGATTGTTGCGTCTGTGATTGCAAGGTCTACCGCACCGTCACCAGCATCGTCATATGTTGCAGTGATATTTGTGTGTGAACCGTTTGTAGCAAATTGTGCACCAACAATGTCTTCTATTTCTTCTTCTGTTTTACCCGAAGACGCAATTGTTAAAGTGTTAGCTGCATCGTCATATGTCAATGACATATTTGTACCAGCTTGTAGTAGTGCGTTAACTCTATCGTCTACTCTTTCGTTGGTAAGGAATAAATTTGTTGAACCTTCTGTGATATTATCAGAAGTACCAGCAAGACCACCTAGTGTAGTAGAGAAGTCTAAAGTACCGTCACCGTCTTCATATGTAACTGTGATACCACTTTCAGTATTTCCTGATACCATTGCACCAACGATATCTTGAATTCTTTCTGCGTTTACTGTCACATCGCCAGAAGATACAGTAAAGTCTGTACCGTCAAATGTTGCGACACCAGCGTTTGTTTCTGTTGCAAGTTCCGCTGAATATGTGACTGTGCCTGAACTTTCTGCAACATCTATACCTTCACCACCAGCAAAGGTTATTGTTCCACCTAATGCTGTCGCAGTTGTATTACTGCCGTCTGAAACTGTAATTGTTGAATTTGCTAGTTTAGCGTTTGCAATTGAACCTGCAAGTTTATCGTTTGCGATAGAACCTGCCAACATGGCATTTGTAATACCACTTGCTTTTACTCTTAAGGTATCTGAATCTGTTTCTATAGAACTATCGTCTACTTGAACTGCAAGTGTGACATCTCCTGTTGTGCCACCACCTGTTAGACCGTCTCCAGCAACAACTGATGTAATATCACCTACTGTTGTAGATAGAACACCGTTAGTTGCAGTAATACCTGTTCCAGCCATTGCAGTTGCAATGTCTGCTAATGTTTCTTTCTTAGAACTGTTGTCTGTTGCATCTATAATTGCAACACTATCGTTTGCAATATCTACTGTTGCAGCTGTTAATTCGTTTAGGTCTACTGCAAGAGATACATCACCCGATGAACCACCGCCCGATAGACCGTCACCAGCAGTTACGCCCGTGATATCTCCGACTTGTCCGTTGATTGTTAATGTGCCTGCACTATCATCATATGAGGTAGAAATACCTGTTCCTGCAACGATTAATGCGTTGACTCTGTCGTCAACCTTTTCGTTAAAATCACTTCCTAGTGCGGCTGTTTGTATAAGACCTGAGCTGTTGATTACCTCGGTTGTACCGATACTCAGTCCGTTTTTTACATGAAAATTCTTTGCAGCCACGCTGTTCGCCTCCGTTTACTGTTCACTATCCCAGTTCACAGCATTATTAAAAATGTCTACTGTTATTTATAACTAAACGGAGTTTAGGATTAAGATTCTACTAGTTGTCTATCAAATTTAAAGACAGTTGAACTTGAAGAAGCAGGAGTTATGAGTAATCTTGCATTTGCACCGCTGATATCAGCACTGAATGTTGCTAAATCACTACCTGATTTGAGAATACCATACTCAAGGATATCTGCACTAGAACCGTTATGAGATATAACAAGTTCTGTAGAATGATAATCTGAACCTTGAGTTACGGATACAATGTATCTTGCAGTTGAGAATGTTGCATGTGCAAACGTATCCAGTGCGACTTGAGTTGTCGCAGTCGTAGTTGTAGAACCCGATTTCCTTCTTGAAGAAACTAATTCTTTACTTACAACAATATCGTCATTAGTGGCATCATATTCTATGTGCCTAGAAATTTCTGCAAGTTTGAATGCTAATGACCTTGGCATTATTCTCCTCTCTTAGTCACGCTCCAATAGAACGTGGTATTAGTGTTAGCAGGAGTTACCAATAGATTAGTATTTCCTGAACTAACTGATGTATTTAGAGTGAATAAAGAACTTGCAGTTACAACATCACCATATTGTGAGAAGAATGCACTACTTCCGTCCGTACCTACTACAACCTCACACGCATGTGTTCCACTTGAATGAACTGCGAGTAATGAATATTTCAATCCTTCGTATGCAGTTGATTGTGAATCAAGAGTTTGGTCTGCAGTTGTAGCTGTAGTTGTTAACTCACCGTCTTTAAGTGCTGGTAATCTACTGTAAGTTAAGAAGAAAGTTGTATTAGTATTAGCAGGTGTCGCTCTCAATAATTGATTACCACTTGACATTGTTGTGGATAAATCATACAAGAATGAACCTGTAGTTGTTACGTCACCATATTGTGAAAAGAATGCATTACTACCGTCATTACCCATAACTACTTCACAAGAATGTGAACCTGTTGAATGAACTGCAGTCAAAGATATTTTAGTTGCTTTTGTTCCAGCAGAAGCAATCGAAAGAATAGTTTGATTTGAATTAGTAGTTGTCAATGCTGAACTTGCAGTTTCAACTAATACGCCTGGCTGTTTGGGTGTTTTAACACAAACAACGTCACCACTTTCACCATTTGCTTGAAGAGTAATTACTGAGGAACTTGTTGTTGCGTAGTCAACACCACCGTCTTGTAATAGTACACCATTTAGATATACTGCTTCCTTTCCAATATCATATGACAATGCTTGCCCATCATCGTCATTTCCTGATATAGTGGTTGTAGTTCCTGTTAGAGAAAAGGTAAAAGTTGCACCTGTTCCATAACTTCCGCCACTTTGGTCTGCCCACGTCAAAGTCCCCGAACCATCGGTTGTAATTATTTGGTCAGCTGAACCGTCAGAAGTGGGGAACGTGATTGCGTCATTAATAGTGAATGATGCAGGATTAGACCCTACTTCTACAATGGCAGCTGAACCGTCATTCTTCTCAGTGTAAAACCTACCGTGGTAAGTATTTACTGCCAATTCCCCTAGAGTTATATCTGAGGTAGTTGGAACAGCGTTCTGAGTCGATGACTTCTTGAACGTTATGACTGTTGCCATGTATTACCCTATTCTAATAATTAAAAAGTCCCACCGTCTATTGCGGTAATAGTTACAGCACCACTAGATACAGTGAAGTTATCACTTGAGAATGATGCGATACCTTTATTGGAACTTGTTGCATCTTCACCAATGATTGTAATTGAACCTGAACCGTTAGTGATATCAATACCTTCACCTGCAGTTAAAGTTGCAAGTGCAACGTCTGAACCTGTACCAATCATTAACTGACCGTTTGCAGGTGTAGCGCCGTCCAATGAAGTTATTGAACCACTTAGTGCTAAACCAACACCTTCGATATTTCCGAATGCAACGTTACCTGCAGTACCTGAAAATACTTCGGAAGTATTTGTTGCGTCTGCGATAAATGTAAACTTACTTGCACTATCGTCAAATCCAAAGAAACCTACTTTAGCAGAAGAACCGTTATGATATCTAAATTCAATACCTCTATCTTTGTTGTCGTCTGAGCCAGGAGCACTGTCTCCACCAACTGTAAAGATTGGGTCGTCTACTGTTGTAGTTGTTGAGTTAACAGTTGTTGTAGTACCATTAACTGTTAGGTTTCCTGTGACCGTAAGACTATTTCCTACAGTTACGTCATCAGGTAAACCTACTGTGATTGTTTGTCCACTTGCTGAAGTTTCTATCTCGTTTGATGTACCAGCAATTGTTAGTGATTGTGAATCAAGGTCTACTGCACCTGTTCCTGAATCACCTGCAACGTCTAAATCTTGAGCAGTTATGTTTGAATCAACATAGTCCTTAACAGCAGCCGCTGTTGGGAACCCTGTATCTACATCATTACTTGAGATACCTTCTGATTCTGTAATGATAACTGCGTCTGCAATTTTAGCAAGTGTGACTGCGTCATTTGAGATAGTCATAACACCAGTGTCCGCCATAGTAGCGTCACCTGACATTACGTTATCTATCCACTTAGATGTTCCTGTATCATACAGTAACATTGCACCGTCAGCTGCTGAAGTGATGTTTGTGTCTGTTGCACCGTCAATTGTTGATGTTACTGTCCTAAAACCTAAATTTCCTGAACCATCGGTTTCAATTACCTGATTAGCAGAACCGTCTGCGCCCATCAGTGTAAATGTTACATTTGAACCAACCGCATTTGGCGATTTCAAAGCAACGTAGTTTGTACCGTTGTCAGAATCTTCTCTAAGTTGAATCTCTGCACCAGCAGTTGCACCATTACCAACAATTAAGTTAGCAGGTGTGGGTGTAGAACCCTTTATGATATCAGTAAAAAATTTACCACCAATTTCATGTATAACTGGGTTTGAACTTGAATCTACAGACTCAATGAACAACTTTGAGGACGCACCGTCATTAGAACGGTCTTGGACATACGCCAATTCCGCTTCTGCTAAATCCGATACTGTAGGGCTAGAAAGGCCAGTCGTTCTTTTAATTTGAATTACTGTTGCCATTTATTTTTTTCCTCGTATAATTCTGTTATTATCCCACATGGGTATATCCATAATGAACCTATCCACTCACAATGTGGGTCGGAACTCACTGGTTGTTCCCTTGATATGTGTCTTATACTATTTATACGATTAGAAAGTGCCACCGTCAATGACTGTAGTAGTTTTCCACTTATCTGTGTTTTGGTCGTATTGTAGATACCCTTTATCAGTTTCTGAAGCTTCTACGTCTTGTAGTTCCTGAATGGATTTTGCTGATAGATTAACGTCTGTAACTCCAACTTTTAAAGTTTGTACCTTGATGTTTCCTGTTCCTCTAAGTTTTCCTTTAATTGCCATGTTTACCTCGTTACGCCTGGCGTTACTGTTGCTTGTCCTTCAACAACACGACTTTTTGAACCACTTCCGTCTGTTATCATCAAATCATATACATATCTTCCTGCTTCTAAAGCAGTTGTAACAGTGTCAGTTAATGTCATTGTAACTGTTCCACCAACTCCATTATGTGAACATGTAAAGTTTGCAGTCGCATTTGAAGAACCATATGTTTTTCTTAATTGGGCATTCGCAGTAAATCCAGTTAGATTCAATACATCACCTACTGTATCTGTTAAATCAACTTGTACAGCAAAGTCTGTCCCTTGGTCTATGAATATGTTTGCGATTATTGCCATTTAACTATTTATACCTTTTATGATTTATTGAATTGAGCTACAGGAACTGTTTGGTGAATTTTTTCCAATGCTCCTTGGTCATTTACATAAACTTCTTGTAATTTTCTTAAAGTTCCAGCGTCATTTAAGTATACTGCTTTAACTTTGGCGGCCGCACCAATATTTCTAGTTGTAGAATATGATTGTTGGAAAATATAACTCAACTGATAATTCTGCTGGAAAGGGTATGATTGTTGTGCACTAGCAGGATACGTACCACGTGCATCAGCAGGATAAGTAAATGGATATCTTGCCTGATAGTTAAATGGATAAGTATTTTGTCTATTTGCAGGATATGGATATCTTCCCTGAGCATTTGCTTGGTAATTAAATGATTGTTGTGCACTAGCAGGATATCTTCCACGTGCTTGATAATTTGCAGGATACGGATATCTTGCCTGATAGTTAAATGGATATCTTGCTTGATAAGTAAATGGAGTTCTTCCTTGTGCATCTCCGCTGGAAATGTATGGTTGTTGAACTTGCGATGAAAACGGATACGTACCACGGTGTGAATACGTTTGTTGATTTCTTACGGCATGCTGGTAAACTTGTTGATAAGCATAAATGTCTTGAAAAAATGCGTTTATTTCACCTTCATACCAAGGGGTTCTACCTACTGCAGGTCTTCTAGCACTATAAGTTTGGGGTCTTCGTCCTGATGCTGTAAAAGCGTAAGTACCAGGCCCAGGCACTATATATGGACTAGGCCCCCGATCAACGAAACTGCCTTTAGGGGTGAAGTAAGGCGTTAATACTTGAGTTCGGCCAGGAACCCCTTGAGCAGTACCAATAGCAGGATAGCCATACGGTTGTTGCACCGCTACAGGTCTTCTTGCAATATATGGGTATCGTCCTGTTGAGTTAGCTGGAGCGGGTCTTCTTGCCTGATAGGTATACGGAAATGGATATCTTGATTGTCCATCAGCAGGATATCTTCCACGTGCAGCTGCAGGATATCTTCCCTGTGCTTGATAAGCTGCAGGAAATGGATATCTCGCTTGGTAAGTAAATGGTGTTTGTCCTATCGCAGGATAAGTAAATGGATATCTTCCCTGTGCTTGATATGTATCAGGAAATCGACCTGTTGCAGATGCAGGATATCTACCTCGAGCGTTAGCTTGATAAGTAAATGGATATCTTGCTTGATAAGTAAATGGAGTTTGACCACTTACAGCTCTTTGTACCTGTAAATCACCTGTGACAGCTTTCTGACCTTGATAAGGTTGTTGGAAAGTTCCTGATTGACCTAGTTGTCCTAGTTGACTATGCGGAGCATTCTTGGTGTTTATATATATTTCGTCTGCCATTACACATTACTCATTCACTATATTACAAACCAAAGGTGACCGTCCGAAGTTGAACCAACTGCGCCTGGAGCTGAGTTAGTAACTTCATAGTCAACTTGCACGTCATTTGCATTGACTTTAATCCCTTTACCTGCACCGATATTTATGGTGTTTTCTCCTGTAGCTTCTGTAGTTGCTAGTAAACCAGCACCACTTTCAATATCACTGTGAATGGTTAATGTATTAGCGGAATCATTATATGTTAAGTCGATACCGTTACCACCGACTAGTCCACCACCACCTAAGAAATCTAGGACATCTTCATTACCATACAGAGCATTACCATTAATTGTCAATGTATTACTTGCATCGTCATATGACGTTGATATACCTGTTCCACCAACTAATAGTGCGTTAACTCTATCGTCAACTCTTTCATTTGTGAAATATAAATTACTTGACCCTTCTGTAACTGTATCAGAAGTTGCTTGGTCTGTTGGTTCATATCTACTATTACTTGTACTGTAAACAAGTATCTGTCCGTTACTTGGAGCACTTCCACCAACATCACTTAATCCTGTAATACTATGGTTTGCAATACCCGAAACTGTTCCTGTTAAAGAACCTGTAAATGTACCTGTAATAGTTTTATTTGTTAAAGTCTGAGTATCAGTTGTACCAACTAATTCTTGGTCACCGCCTGCAGGAAGTGTTAGTGTATTTGTGACACCTGCACTATGTGGTTGAGGTTTAATAGTTTGACCATGAGAGTTAACATGACAGTTAAGTCTAATCTGTCCTTCGGTTGAACCACCACCTCTAAATTCTGTTATGTATGTTGCTGAATTAACTTGAATATTACCTGAACTTGAACTCAACGGCCCAATGTGTGTTCCTGTAGTATCACCTGCAACGTCACCTGTTAAGTTACCAGCAAATGAACTAGAAGTTATACTTGTCCAACCAGTACCAGCACCACCAGTAAATGTTCCTGTTCCGTCTGTAATCGTTGGTGCGGAAAATGTATGTCCAGTATCAACTGTTAGATTACCGTCAACTTTAGTTACACCTTCTAACTGAATGTTTACACCAGCGTCTAATGAAGTTATAGAAGGAGTATTATTTGCGTTTAATATTATACCATTACTATTATGGTTAAAGATTGTATTGTTTGCAGTTTCTGTAAATAGAGAACTACCACCGACACCACCACCTTGAACTGTTAAGAATGAACCAGTAAAGGCATGGATAGCGATTTTATCACCTGTGGTAGCACCCGAAATAAGTGTAATCTGTTTGAATGTTCCGTCTGATTGTTGACTTGCTAAAACATAGTCGTCACCAACCCTTAACAATGCACCATTTTTATAAACCTGTATTCTATCTTTCTTGAATACTAAGTCGTTACTAAATGCATCATTTCCTGTGAATGCAGTTTGAGAAGACGTGGCAGTATATAGAAATTCTTGATAAAAGAATGTCTTATCTTCGATACTA
>Ga0163179_10001152_pt1 | contig 18820 bp, 18 predicted proteins | sample AtlANTMetagenome_FD_109643 | JGI IMG/M metagenome (GOLD analysis project Ga0163179, IMG submission 109643) | Marine eukaryotic phytoplankton communities from the Atlantic Ocean - Atlantic ANT 2 Metagenome | ecosystem: Environmental > Aquatic > Marine > Oceanic | place: North Atlantic Ocean... | reverse complement strand
TTTGATATAGATAGCAAGGTACAACAAGACATAGAGGTGGGCAACAAATTGTTACCAATATTTCCTTTATATGATGAGGTGTTCTTAGTCGAGCGAACAACAACCACTAATGTATCTACTCCATCTCCAGTTACGACAGGAACTACGGGCACAACTACAACAACCTCTACGACTGTTTCTCCTTCTCCCTCGGCCTCGCCATCTCCATCTATGTCACCTGCTGGCAGTGGCGGCGGAGGAGGAGGTATGGGTGGAGGTGGAGGTGGAGGATATTAATAACATGTATCTATTTATTAAAAGGGAATTATAATGGCTGCAGGACCAGGACCAGATACCGCACAATCTCTCACGCCTTCCGCGAACTCTTCGTTGGCTACGGATCCGTTTGAAAGACTTGAGGCAACTCTTAAAGATCAACAAGTCTTAACAAAAAAACACATTGTATGGACTGGCGATAGAATTAATGGTAATGCCGCCTCATCTGTAAAATCAGCGAATACCGCCGACTATTGCGTAGATAACAGTAACGTAAACGCTGGCTATAGTGATGCAAAAACAACAAGTCAAGTAGATATTAATCATAAATTATATAATTTTCCACAGACATTGATGAGTAAGGATGGAGATCCTTTAAGATCTTTTTTTGGTGTTCATTGGTTTCCCACTTATGAATTAGGCTCTAGGCCAACAACGCAAGATTACGCCATCGATGCCAATTCTGTAGAAAGAAGGGAATTTGTTATTGGTGGAGATTTCTTTCCAACAGATCTTAACCTTCCAATATGGCATAAATATGATCATAATAAAACTAAATTAGGGTATCAAGTTAAAGACGAGAGAAGCACATTTTTGCCTTTTATACCTTTAGATATATTTGGCAGCCCTTCTGGAGATAATGTGGCAGTGAGTCCTAATCCTACTGGTGTAGATTATTTTAGAATTTTCAAACTCCACCCTGATGAAATAGTCGCCTCCATGACGCCAACAAACTATGGGCCAACGTCTGCCGCAGCAACTATTGAGGGTATGGAAAATTTTAGAACACAAACTTTTTTTGAAAAAATAAAAGTAGGAACAGTCTTACAAGAAACCGTGCCTTTTCAAGATAGAATGGAACAATTGTTGGGTAGAATGTGGAAGTTGGCTGTGTCAGTTTATGATTGTAATAGAAAGGGTGAATACTTTTCTGATTATGTAACAGAAATTGGACTACCATTTTCACCCACTGAGACATCAGCATCTCCAAAGCAGATGGCTAAGATTACTCAATCTTCAAAAGGAAACTTTTTTCCAGATGAATATCTTGAAGGCTTATCAACAGCCCCAGACAGCGAGCATATGTATCCAGATTATGTTACTAATTTAATCTCAAGCGAAAATAAAGGTTCATTATCGGCTCCTTTTTGGACTTATAATGACAACGCAAAAAGAATAATCAGTTTAAACGGGGCAATACCTCAAGATGTTATTGATAAATTTTCAATCTTAAACAATGGTTCAAATTCAAATGTAAATAGGGAAAAACTAGAACAATACTTTATAGAATGGGCGTCCTCTTATTTTAATGAATTCCTTGATTCAAATCAGACATATGTTGATAGAATTAAAAATCTTGGCAAGAATAAGATTATCCTTCCGGAAGCCATGAATTATATAAAAGCATCTAGCGCCGATTTAACAAAAATTAATTATCCAATGCTGACAAGTTTTGATATTCTAATGCCTTCAAACCCGTGGCCTGATGTTGAATATAAAAGGTACAGAACATATCAATACTTGCTACATTCAGACTTACTCTGGCAAGTTTTGGATTCTATGCATGAGATTATAGTGGCTCCAAAGTTTGCTCCTTTTAGTGAATTTAACGGAGTTATAGATAACTCAGGAGACATAAGATCAGGATTCATGACTGCTAATGATTCTATGTATATATGGCCTCCAATCTCTTATGGTCAGAAAGCAACTTCAGGACCTATTCATAATTTGAAATCGATAGATTTTTATAACAACAGGCATATAAGAGACATGGAAAATAATTTAGGTGGTGAGGAGTTAAGAGGAGAGAATGCTTCCTTTTTAACAGCCTTAAGTGAACAACCTGAAGACATATACAATCTTAGCACTGCTGAAAAAAACGTCTTAGGAACATTTGATACAGAGTCGATAGTAAATATGGATTCTTATTCTGACGATACGGAACTACAATCTAATATTGTTGACTTCCTTGGTTCGTATAATGGCGGAGAAGAACACACTCCACATAGATTTCTAGGAAAATCATCGTTCCAAATTGGTAATGATTACGGATGCACCAGAAGTTTTACTAACGTATACAAGGGACAAAAAGCCCATTCAGAATTGATAGGCTATAGAGTTATGAAACAAAGAACTGATAATAATGAAGTTATTACCAATTACTTTTTCTTAAATGATCCCGGAACACCCATAAAACAAATTGTAGACTCTCAACTCGGATACTCTGAAGGGTACACATACAATGTATTTGGATGGTATATGGTTTATGGAACTGAGTTCGAATACTCTCTCGATCCACAACTACGAAGCATGCTTGAGAGATTTTTCAACAGTCCAGAGGGTCAGCCTCATGCTCATACAACAAATCGTTATGGTTCTTTAAACTATAAAAAAGCAGCAGAAGCCTGGTATGCTTTTAAAGAATGGTGGGAAGATGATGTGTATTTCCCCTTTCATGGCATAACACATGAATTTGTAGGGACCAAACATGTAAATAATTATCCATCACAAATTACTGAGGATAATAGTTTATTTTTTGATATAAATGTCAAGAGTCATCCAGTTATTAAATATATAGAACTTCCTGTCTATATGAATTTAGGAGGTCCTGCAATCGTACAAGACTTCCCAACAACACCAACTGTAGAAGTAGTGCCATATAGAAGCAATAACAGCGATATATTGTTTTTAATAAATTCAGGACCTGATTCTTCTGCTGGGTTACCTGTTCAAATTGAACAAAGTGATTATGAACACATCTTTAATAAATATAAAAGTGAAATTACATCTGATAAATTTGAAACACTTAAATTTATATCTTCTATAAACCCAAATGAAGAAGAGTCAGCAGCAGATTTTGCCCCATACTTTTTAAATTATGAAAACACTGTTATTCCAAAGTATTTTCAAATTTTTAGATCAGATTTTAAACCAACAAGTTATACAGATTTCCAAGGAACCTCTTTAGTGGAAACAGATGGGACTCCTGGTCTCTTGACCAATGGTGTTTCTTCAACTAGTTTCAAAGATAAGATAGAGCCAAACAGAAAATATTATTACACTTTTAGATCTGTAGATCAGTTTGGGCACCCATCTCCACCAACTGCAGTGTATGAAATTGAACTAGTTGATGATAACGGAACTATATATCCATTAATTAATACAGTTGAATTTGCCTCCACAATGAAAACTAACACATCATCAAAAGCAATGAGAAAATACCTTCAGATCTCCCCAGCGTTGGAAAATACTTTATTGACAAATTATGTTGGAGATGAAATTGATATAAATTCTACTGCTGGCAAATATATACAAACGAATGGAGAGCCTACATTAGGCTCCAAAGATAATTTCAATTTGTTCGATAGACAAGAAGATGAAGATCTTCAAAGTGTAGAAGGCAAAAGAGAATATTATAAGATACGACTCAGTTCAAAAAAGACTGGAAGACAATGTGATGTTAACGTTTATTTCAAGACAAAACACAATCCTACCAAGGAAGAAGAAAAATCAAAGAACAACGCTCCTTAATTTTTAATTTTATGATTTAAATAAAAAAAAGACTATTTATAATGAAAAAACTACTTATATAGAGGATAACAATATGGCTTTTTTAGATAATTCTGGTGATATAATTCTTGACGCTGTTTTAACAGATCTTGGAAGAATGAGACTAGCCCGTGGCGATGGCTCATTTAAGATCACTCAGTTTGCTCTTGGCGATGATGAAATTGATTATGCACAGTATGATAAAGATGATACAAACGGAAGTGCGTATTATGATTTAAATATTTTACAAACTCCGATTCTTGAGGCCTTTACTAATAATACTTCATTGTTAAAATCTAAGTTAATTTCTTTGCCAAGAACAGATCTTTTACATTTGCCAATATTGAAATTAAATCAAAACCGGACTTTAAACAGACTTCATTCAACAGGAAATGCATTAAATAAATTTATTGTTGCTGTGGATAAAGAGACTGCTCAGGGAGTTGTAGCCGATAGCGATGCCGCTAAAGATGCTGGTATCATTCCAAATCTTGGTCTTCTAATCGATGGTTATATTAATGGTGTCAATGTGCCGGGAACTATTCAACCAACCGCACACATTAGAATTGATCAAGGTATTGACAATGAAGAAATTTCACCGACAACAAGATTAGATCCAACCTTAGTGGAAACACAATATATAATTGAAATGGATGATCGCCTTGGTTTCCCTGTTGATAACAGGCTTCAGCCGGCAGCAGTTAATTTTGTAGATGACGACAATATCGCAAGTTATTATTTAACTGCTAACACAAATTCTAATTTTATAAACAATATTCAAGGCGACACATCCGTTGGGAATGACACAGAGATTAAAGGCCCCAGAGGTACTTCGTTACGATTTGCGATTGGGTCATCTTTAGAACTTCAACAGAGTGATTTTCTTTTCGGACGTTTAGGTAAAAAGAGTCAGAGTTGGGTGTTGGCCTCTGGAACAGGAGTGACCCCTACAGCCGGAACTACTACAACAGTTCATTATATTGATACTACAATACGTGTTACAGGAGTTGTAACAGGGTATAGATTAGATATTCCAATTAGACTAGTTAAGAAAGCGTAAAAAGGTAAAAAAATATGGCAACATTTAAGGCTTTAACAAGCAACGACATTACAACAACCAGAACTTTATTACATGAAGCAATTCCTATGACAGGTACTCTTGTTTCAGGTACATATGGCGTGGCAGATACATCAACAGCATATCCAAATGAGGAGAATATTAAAAACTATTCTCACGGAATGTTTCAATCTGTTTTCGATTATCCACATTTAAGTTCATCTGCAAATCATATTTTCGATATTACTATGGGTTATGCCACTTCTTCTGAGTTTGCTAGTGATAATAGCACTCAGAACACAAAGAAGATTAACATGTATAATCAAATGGCACAAGTGCTTGTCGGCCACGATCACACAGGTTCTATCAAAGAGTTCCAAATTCCAGGTGGGAATGTTATTAAAGAAGCATTCTTCATTAACTTCTCTAGACTTCTGACAAAAGATGAGATTAAAAAAGGCTCCTTTTCCTTGCAATTAGGAACAGCCTCTGCTTTCACAGCACCTTTTGTTTCAGGAGATGACGCTGACTCCGAGCATACAAGTCCTAGAACTTTGGCTGATAGCGGAGGAGATGATAGTTATGATGCAAGTACTAGTTTCTATACCGATTCGCCTGCAGGTGAATATGCAGTATTGACTCAATCTGTTAACCCAATCGACCCAGAAGAAGGGCAACCATGCGGACTTCTTTATTATCAAGCAGGTATCGCGGTTATCTCGGCTTCATTATTTTATCCACTTGATGCTAGTAATGTTAGAGATGACACTGATCACGATGATGATGATTATATTGTTATCAGCGGCTCTGGACCAGGAACCGATCTTGCTGATGAAGATATCGGCACCGATTCTCAATTATCTTTCAGAGCGATGATTCCAAGTGCTTCGATTTCTGCTTCTTGTCACGCTCTAAGAAGAAGACTTCAGAATATATCATTCAACAATACTACTGAATTGAATTCAACAATTCATTATTGTAGAATTGGTCACAATGATTATAACTATAGTTCAAACCCAACTTATTTGAGCGCAAGTAAGATTAGAGTTAAGAACACTCACTCTGACACTCCAGTGAGTTATATCACTACAATCGGCTTATATGGTCCTGATAATGAACTATTAGCGGTCGCAAAACTTTCCGAACCACTTAAGAAAACTCCAGAATCTGAATTGACCTTAAGGGTGAGACTCGACTACTAATGGAAGAACGTTATGCCATATTACAAGTTTGGCCCAAATGATACTTTTTACAATCAGATAGAAACTCACCCTCAGAGTAAGTTTCTTATCTATAATGGCAAAGTTTACTATAATAACCAGATGGAGGAAGCAGGACACTTCACCTCTAGTGTTCCGCACATACCCCCTGGCGCTATTAGCCTGTATGAACTTAACGTCGATAGAGATGAAGACGAAAACCAGTATCACCCTGTAGACGCACCTAATGGTAAAAAAACTGTAATCTTCCCATTCATTACAAAAGGGGGAAGTTTAACGAGTTTTAAAACTATCACCACATCTGAATTTAATGAAGATTTTCAGTATGGAGATATTGTTACTGGAAGTTATCCTCTATCTGCAAGTATAACAAGAAAATATTATGCTAGTCAAGAATCTACAGTGGAGGGATCGGATGTCGCTTCACAGGCATCTGGCTACACATTAAGACCAAGAATTAGTGCTTTAAAAAATACTTTTAATTATTATACCCCAATGAGTGATCATTATGCTTTCTCCACTAGAGGAGTAGATCTTTCGCGCACTGGAACATCTGATGAAGATAATATCAAGCAAGCGGGAGAGCCTGATCGTTGGGATAAGGACGTTCAAGAATTAAACTTGATTAGTATCCCTTCGATATATTATGGCTCCTCTATTGAGAAGGGAACTGTTGATTTAAAATTTTATGTTAAGGGAGAGTTGGTAGGCCACTGCAGAGATTTTAACAAAAATGGGGAACTTATAGATATAAAAACTAAAAAGTTTAATTATAAGTCAATATCGTTTGATGGCGTCTGTCAACCAACTTATCTCGCCCCAGCCATGCTTGGCAAGCCAGATAGAATTATAATTTCTTCGGCTCTACACACCGATGGTCAAGATCCATCGGAACATAATACAAATATAAATTATGAAATAGTTACAATATCTGCTTGGATTAAAAAACAAGGTGATTCACAAGACAATGCTGCTGGATTATATACTATATTTTCATCTGCTAAAAAAATAGACGCTGAGAATATAACAATAAAAGGGTATACCGCTGCAGGCGCAAGCCTTAATGATGGAATCCAAGCAGATGAACCTGCTCAGACATTTGCTGTCACTAAAGATAATAGAATCCAAATAAGACAAAGATTTTTAGACTCTACCACACACAAACTGGCTGTTTGGGAAACGGCGGCTAATTCTATTGATAATGGTGAATGGTATCATGTGGCTGTTGTATATGATAGAGGAACTGATGCAAACAACCCTGTTATATATATAAATGGAGTTTCAACATCCGTGGTTGAGAAGTTTACTCCAACAGGAACAGCGATAGAGGCGGATCTAGGGTCTGCGATTGGAAACAAAGCCAAGTTTTTTGCTGAAGGCGCTGGCGGAAATCAATTATTAAACTCATCTTTAAAGCCGTGGACATTTTTTGGACACATTGATGAAGTTAGTATCTGGAGCGGTTCTTTAAATTCATCTCAAGTTAATGAAATTTATAATAGTGGACTTTCCAATAACTTAACTCAACATTCATTATATTCATCTAATTTGAGACATTGGTGGAGAATGGGTGAGCCAAAAGAACCCGGTGATGAATTACATCACATCAAAAAAGAAGGGAAAGCAGGTAGAAACCATATAATACCAGATATTGTAGGTGGCTCTCAATTTCAAGGATATATGGAAGGCTTTGAGAACACTGATGAATCGGTTGAAGATCAATTGTCAAACCCCATGTATGATGGTTTGCCACCTGTGATTAGAACTAGGATTACAAATAGAATAAAAGAAATATCATCAAATTTCTTAAAAACAAAAGAAACAGGAATTACATTTTTATCAGCCCCGTCTGTTTTAACGTCATCTACTGCCTCTTCATTTGAAGATCATGAAGCGGACGAAGATAATTTAATCGCAGGAGTTGTATTATATAATGAAGGCTTTATTGTTTTGACAGGAAGTTGGGATTTAAATGATGACGCTGCTAGTGATTATCTAGATGATGGGACATCAGTTCTCCCAAAGTGGACTTACTTCGGTGCTAGAATTCCCGATGGAGAAGTAAATATTAAAAAGGCAGGTGCTAATGGTTCCCCAACAGAATTTAAAGGATTGACCTTTACTAATGAATTACCAGAAGCAAGTTTTATCATGTCCTTTTCTGGAACCAATTTTGTCCCAACGAGGACAATGCTGGCTCATGCCCCGAAGGGTGAACTAAATCACTCAAACAATCCAACATTTGTTCAATATGGAGCAAAACTTTTTGACGCAACCGGCTCTTTAGGATATTTTGAGAGCGATAATGTAGCAATTAAAAACACTATATCCAGTTCTCACAAACATGCTAGTGCTAGTTTTGAAAAACAAACATACATTTCAAAAATTGGATTGTACGATGATAATGGCAACCTACTGGGTATTACAAAATTAGCAACTCCTGTTAGAAAAAAAGAATCTGATAGATATACGTTTAAAATTAAATTAGATCTGTAGTATAATATATAAGTGATTTTAGGGTTAGATATATCAACGTCAATTACTGGCGCAACTGTCCTTGATTACAGCGGCCAAGTGTTATATTGTGAGGCTTGGGATTTAAGAAATAAAAGATACTTCCCTGATATTTTTTCAAAAGTGCAAAGATTCAAGCAAGTGATGGGTAACTTGTATCAAATAAACAAATACCCAATAGATTCAATATTTATTGAACAATCACTAATGGCTTTCAGGCCTGGTTTCTCTTCTGCAAAAACAATATTGACATTGGCTAAATTTAATGGTATACTGTCTTATGTTTGTCAACAAGATTTTGGAGTGGAACCACAATATATTGGAGCGTCAACAGCAAGAAAGTCTTGCGGTATCAAGATCTCCAAAGGTGAGAAGGCAAAAGATGTCGTTCTTCAATATGTTCTTGACAACGAGTCAAACTTTGTGGTAGAGTACACAAAACACGGAAACCCGAAGCCGGGATCATATGATCGAGCAGACAGTTTAATTATCGCGAGAGCAGGTTATAATTTATGGAAGGAGAAAAACTCCAAATCTTAAAAGGTATTCTTGGTAATTTTTATAATACCAACGAAGAACACCTGTTCTATTGCCCAAAATGTAAACACCACAAGCGTAAACTTTCTGTTAATGTAGAGAAAGATGCGTTCAAGTGTTGGGTTTGTGATTACCACGGAAGATCCTTGCGAAGGCTTGTTAGAAAGTTCGCTGACTTCCGAACCCTTCAAAAGTGGGATAAACTAGATGGCCGAGAAGATGTAACTAAATTTGATGACATCTTTTCAGAAGATAGCGAAGTTGAAGAAATACAGAGAATTGATTTACCAAAAGAATTTACTTCTCTTGCTAATGATGATTTACCTCTAGCAATGACACCAGCGTTAAACTATCTGCAAAACAGAGGAGTTACAAAGCAAGATATTCTTCATTGGAAAATTGGTTGTTGTATGGGTGGGGATTACAATAACAGAGTTGTTATTCCATCATTTGACGAAGATGGGTATGTGAATTATTTTGTTGCGAGAACATTCAATGGTTCTTGGAGAAAGTATCTAAACCCTCCTGCTTCAAAGAATATAATATTTAATGAATTGTATTTGGACTTTGATAAAGACCTTGTAATTGTTGAAGGAATATTTGACGCCATCATTGCAGGTCCGAACTCTGTGCCTATTCTAGGCTCTACTTTGCGCGAGAACTCAAAACTATTCCAGCAAATTGTGAAAAACGATACTCCAGTTTATATTGGATTAGATGTTGATGCCGAGAGGAAAACAAAGAAAATAATAAAAGATCTCTTAAATTATGGCACAGAATTGTATAAAATAGATACATCAGGGTTTGATGATATTGGTTCAATGTCAAGGCAACAATTCTTGACCGCGAAGGGCAAAGCGGTGCGATACGAATCTAACGACTATTTATTATATGAAGCGTTAGGAGAATTATAAAATGAAAGGCTTACTACATAGAATAAAATATCTTTTAAGTGATGATCACTGCTGCTGTTGTTGTGGCTGTTGCACCTGCGAAGGTTGCAAAGGTGCTTGCAATGTTAAAGCACGTAGAGGTCGCCCTAGAAAGAAAAAGGATTAATATTGAAATTAAATACAACAGAGAATCTAAGCGAAGGCGATAGAAGAGCCATCGTAGAACATTTTGCAAAAGAAGTTGTTAACACTACACTTCAGAGTACGAACGGTGATTTTAGGTTAGCAAAAAGTATCTTCTTTAAAGCAGCTGCCTATATACAAAAAGAAATAAAGGAAATGGAAGATGAAAATTTCGACTAAAAAATTAAAACAAATCATTAAAGAAGAACTCCAACAAACTAATGAAAATGTAGACCCCACCACTCCAGTATTAAACAGGCTTCTTGTTTTTAAAAGAAAATTAGAATCCAGCAAGCAATATGAATTATCAGATGAGTTGTCAGATATTATTGCGGAACTTAATCAAGCGATTGGTAGAGAAAAAGCAATTAATCGACTTAACAAATAAATCATTATTTGCTAATATAATAATACGTTTAAACAAAAGGAGTTTACAATGAGCGTAAAACAAGAACTTGAAAACCTTATTTCAACTTTATCATCTGCACTTTCAGATGCAGAAAAACACGAAACAGGTAATAATGCCGCTGGTGGACGCATCCGCAAAGTACTACAAACTACAACTAGTGTTTGTAAGGAACTCCGCAAGTCAATTCAAGAAGAACGCAATTCAAGAAAAACTTCTTGACAAGTGGTATAGTTTGTGATATATTTGTGAGAGACATTCAATAGGAAACAAATGAAATTTGCTCACTTAGCGGACACTCATATCCGCAACTTGAAATATCACTATGAATATCGTGCTGTTTTTGAACAGATATACGATAAATTGCGAGAGGAAGAAGTGGATTATATTATTCACTGCGGAGATCTTGCACACACAAAGACTCAACTGAGTCCTGAATACTTCGAGATGGCTTCACACTTTCTCAAGAATTTGGCGGATATAGCTCCTACCTACATTATTCCAGGCAACCACGATGGTAATCTAAGGAATTCTAGTAGGCAGGATGCTATTACGCCAATTGTTGAGGCTCTAGAACATCCAAACTTATTTCTTCTCAAAGATTCGGGGGAGGCACAGGTAGGCGATAAATTCACCTTAAACGTGCTTTCTGTATTTGATGAGGATAACTGGATTGATCCTACTGATGAAGACAGAATTAATATCGCTCTTTATCACGGATCTATATCTGGAGTCAAAACAGACCTTGGATGGACAATGGAGCACGGCGAAAATGATGTATCAATTTTTGATAAGTTTGATTTCGCCTTTCTCGGAGATATTCACAAAACAAATCAGATATTAGATCTTGAAGGAAGGGTAAGATATCCAGGTAGTACAATCCAACAGAACCACGGAGAGTCTAACGACAAAGGACTTTTGCTTTGGAACATTCGTGATCGTGATGATTTCGATGTTAAGCATATTTCTTTTGTTAATCCCAAACCATTCATCACGGTTAACTTAACACCAAAAGGAAGAATACCCAGCAAGACAAGTGTTCCAGAGGGAGCACGCCTTCGCTTGGTATCTAACAACAATCTATCACTAGATGTTCTTAAAAAGTCTGTTGATGTAGCAAAGTCTAAATTTAAACCAGAAAGTGTTACTTTCTTGAACAGAGCTTCTGGTGACAGGACAGACATTACTGATTCTATTAATAATATCTTTCAGGAAAACTTGAGAGATTCTGCTGTGCAGAAAAGACTTATTAATGATTACTTGAAGGACTATGATCCAACCGAGGAGATCGCCGAGAAGGTATTGGAACTAAATAAAAAATATAGTTCAGTTGTTGAGGAAGACGAGGAAGTCGCTAGAAATATCAATTGGCGTCTCAAGAGCGTTGAGTGGGACAACCTTTTCAATTATGGAGAAGGCAACAAGATCAACTTTGAAAACCTCAATGGGGTTGTTGGTATCTTTGGTAAGAACTTCTCTGGCAAATCCAGCATCATTGATAGTTTGCTTTACACCTTATATAACTCAACATCTAAGAATAACCGCAAGAACCTTCATTTGATTAATCAGACAAAAGATGATTGCCGAGGAAAGGTTGAGATTCTTGTTGGTCACAATGTTTATGAAGTGGAGAGAACTTCTGAAAAATATGAGAAGAAGCTTCACGGAAACACAACGATTGAAGCAAAGACAGATATTGAGTTTTCAAAGAACGACGAAGTTGTTGGAGAGAATATCAGTCTAAACGGCCTATCAAGAAACGATACCGACAAGAATATCAGAAAGATGTTCGGCACAATGGATGACTTTCTGTTTACTTCAATGGCTTCTCAGTTAGGTTCTCTTATGTTTATCAGCGAGGGTTCAACAAGAAGAAAAGAAATCCTTGCTAAGTTTCTTGATCTCGAGATGTTTGAGCGAAAGTTCCGACTAGCAAAAGAAGATGCTTCTGATCTTAGAGGCATGCTTAAAAGACTAGAAGGGACAGAGTATGACGAAAAGATCGAAGAGATCCAAGAAAAGCTTACAGAGATTGAAAACGAAACTAAGAATCAGGAAGACTCTTGTAGGGAAATCACAGGCAAGATAGAAGACTATCAGATCAATGTTGGCGACCTCAATGAAAAGATAAGTGCTATTCCAGTTGAGATTATTGATATTGACGATGTAAATAAATCTCTACAAATTAACAGAAAAGAAAGAGATCTTCTGTCAGCTAGAAATTCTAAGTTTCTAAGCAATATAAACAATAATGCAGAACTTCTTGGTAAGATTGAGAGTTTCCTGAGTGACGACTTCAATATTGAAGAAATCAAGAGCAACCAATCTATCGTTTCGGAGAAACAAGATCAATTAAACTTAATCTGCAATGATATAAAAGCCCACGAAACAAAACTAAAAGTTAAAGAGGGCAAGTCTGCTCTACTGGGAGAGGTTCCTTGTGGAGAGGAATTCTCACATTGTAAGTTTATTAAAGATGCTTACGATGCTCTTGGTCAACTGGACGAGGTTAAAAAAGAGATTGAAGTTCTGAGAAGTTCAGAAACAGAAACATCCAATGAAATTAAAGAACTCAACCCAGAAAAGATCGAAGAGCACATTCAAAAGTATGAAAAACTTCTTGAGAAGAAGAACGAATTAAATTCAGAAACTTCTTCATACGAATTGGAGATACAAAAGAATGAAACAAAGATCGTTGGATACGAAAACGAGATTGAACAACTTGAAGATAAGATAGTAGAATATAATAAGAACAAGATAGCGATTGAGAGTCTTGAAGAACTAAATTTTGAGAAAGATAACGCTTTGAGAGTGATTAAGAAAGAGAAAGATAATCTAACAGAATGTCAGAATTGTCTTATTGAACTTTCAAAAGAGCACGGCTCAATTGAACAAGTGTTGAAAAGCCTTGAGGATGACAAACAAGAACTTCAGGATCTTCGTGAAGAATATGCTGCTTTCGATCTCTTTATGAGATGTATGCATTCAAACGGCATTGCTTATGATATTATCAAGAAGCGCCTTCCGATTATTAATATAGAAGTCGCAAAGGTTCTGGCTAATATTGTGGACTTTGAAATCTTCTTCGAGGCAGAAGACAAGAAGCTTGAAATCTTTATCAAACATCCCAGATTTGATGCGAGACCAATTGAATTAGGTTCAGGTTCAGAGAAAACAATTGCTGCAATGGCGATCCGTCTGGCACTATTGAATGTCTCTAGCCTTCCAAAGCCAGATCTTTTTATTCTTGACGAGCCAGCAACTGCGCTCGATGAAGAGAATATGGAAGGCTTTATTAGAATTTTGGATATGGTTAAGTCATATTTCAAAACCGTTCTTCTAATCTCTCATCTGGACACACTAAAAGATTGTGCAGATATGACGATTGAGATTGAGAAGAAAGACAACTATGCTTATGTTAATTATTAAGGAGGAAAACATATAATGCAAGTAGCAGAAGAGCAAGAATTTATCGAGGAACTGCCAGAGATTGATAAGTTGAAAAGAATTGCTGAAATTGCAAGTCAACTTAAAGATACTTACAGAGACGTACACGCTTCTTATGGAGAAAAGGAATATGCTCTAGAAAAATTGGAGCAAAGTTTAGAAGAATACGAGTCATACCTCGAGGGATATTAAAGGTTTTTTTGCTGTGACAAACTAAATATATAGTAGACAGAGGGTTTGTTATGGCTAGAATGAAAGCATTTATGGATAGGCATGTTGAGAGATTTATAAGCCGAAAGTTTTTGGCTTGGTTGACAGCCACTGGACTAGCCATTCACGGTTCTGTCAGTAGCGACAACTGGGTAGCAGTAACGCTTGCTTATATAGGAACTCAAGCATTGGTTGATATGGCTGTTGCTTGGAAACACGGTAATGACTAAATTAACAGATAACTTTTCACTAAGAGAATTCCGTTGTAAAGATGGAACAGATGTTCCTGACGAATATATGGACAATGTTCAAGAACTTGCAGATAATCTTCAGGTATTAAGAGACCACTTAGGCAAGTCAATCAGGGTCATCAGCGGATATAGAAGTCCAAAATATAATCGTGCGATTGACGGCGCACGCCGCTCGCAGCATCTAACTGCTTCCGGAGCAGATATTAAAATCAAAGGTCTGCTACCTTTGGAAATTAAAGTAATCATCCTAGACCTCATCCGAGAGGGAAAAATGAAGGAAGGTGGCATCGGCGTATATAAAGGCTTCCTCCATTATGATATCAGAGGAAAGAAAGTTCGCTGGTATGGAAAGGGAATCAAAGATGATCGAGAAGGAAGATTCTACAAGTGAGTCTCATCGCTACTAAACTTTTTATTAAAAAAAGTTGGCTTTGGTTGAAGACTTATTGGTACTTCCCGCTTGCTTTATTTTATACTGTAATGATGTATATCATATTCAGGAAGGATGGTTCTGCAGCCGTTGGTGCATTGGATATAAAGAGTGATAGTTTTAAGGCTCAAATGAAGACCATCGATGCTATTCATAAAGCCGAGAAAGACGAGAAAGAAAAAATAAATAAGAAATTTATTGAAACTTTAGATAAAGTTGATGTAGAATTAAAGAAGAATAACGAAAAACTTGACAGAACTAAAAAGAAAAGGGTCAAAGAGATTGTTGAAGAGCACTCACAAGATCCAGAAAAACTAGCCGAATTAGTCAAGGAGAGTTTTGGTTTTGAAATTATGGAATAAAATAATAGCAGTCATCTTACTTATCACCTTCCCGGTGATGGCTTTTGCTGACGACACTCCAAAAATCAAACCAATGAACAAAGGCGAAGTAGCCCCATTCTCAGGAGTTTTATTTAACTCATCTGCTGTGGCTCAAACTATTGCCGAGAAAGAATATAACTCTGAGCAATGTAGATTGCGAATTGAACATATTGAACAGAAAGAAAAAGCAAAGTGCGATCTTTTAGTTGCGACAACGAAAGTAGAAATTGATTTTCTGCAGAAGAAATATGATTCTATTATGAAAATTAAAGATGAAGAGATCAATAGATTCCAGAAACTTGCTTTGGAGAGACCAAACAAAAACTCTCATTGGTGGTTCGCTGGAGGGATGGTTTCTGGAATTGCAACATCAATTATAATTTTTTATGCTGCGGTCGAGATTAAAGGGAGTAATTAATATGTGTCTGATTTGTGTTGAATTTAATAAGAATAAATTAAGACTAGAAGAAGCATGGAGAAATCTTCATGAAATGACCAATGAGATCGGTGAAGAACACACATGGGAAGTTATTGATATGCTTTGGGAAGAAGAAAAAAGAAGAGAAAAAGAAAAGGAAAAAGTATAAATGGCTGGAAATGGAAATGGAAATGGTTCTGCAGGAAGAGCCGCTGCAATCATGGAGAAGATGATCGCTGAAGGTCAAATCAGCATGTTTCCCCTTTACATAAAAAATGGATATATTGGTATTTGGCCAGATGGTATTGAGAACCCTGTTGGAGACTCCACTTACGCTTTGCAATTAGCAGCTGATGTAGATGATAATTCTGGAAGTGCGATTGCCAATTCGTGGATCGCATATAGTTCAATAAAGCATAAAGAAAATGTTGAGAAGTTAGAAAACGCATTGGACAAGGTTCTGCAACTACGCGGTGTTAACTTTAATTGGAAAAAATCAAAGAAAGAAGACGTTGGCTTGATCGCTGAAGAGGTGGCAGAAGTTATTCCGAGAGCAGTGGAATACGATGAGAAGGACGGAACTACCCCCATAGGGCTTGATTACACTAGACTTGTGCCTTACCTAATAGAGTGCGTAAAAGAGCAACAAGGCAGGATTCTCGACCTAGAAAAGAAAGTTTCTGAAATGTCACAAGAAAAATAAAATACTTCTGAGCGATCAAAATGGGCACCTCTAAGTAAGAATAAGGACACATGCTTCGTGCATGTTTTTCAAGCCATTGGGCCTGCACTTTCTTGCAAAATACAGGTCCGATCAATTTCTTATAGGAGGAAAATATTATGGCTATGGTTTCTAATTCTAAGTATGGCTCAGCGATTGAGCTTGCCGCAGGTTCGGCCCCATCTACTGACGTAGGTCTTTGGGCAGAGGCTTCTGACGGCGACGGAAATAACAATCGTCTTGTTTTAAAAGCACATACTGCTTCTTTCACAGGTGATGTTCACATCACCGGTACTCTTAATGTTGAGGGTACAATTAATTCAGTAAACAGAGAAGAGACAAATCTTGTAATTGTCGATAAGACAGTTACTGTATCTTCTGGTTCTAATGCAGCAAATACAGATGGCGCTGGTTTCAACTTCGGTGGAACTACAGAGTCCCCAATTGCTTCAGTTCTTTATGATCACGGCAACACCGCTCTTGACTTCAATATCGGTGGCACAACCGAACTCCGTCTTCAAGATGGTGTTCTTCGCCCTGAGACAGACAACGACGTTGATCTTGGTGCTTCTGGTGCCGAGTTCAAGGATCTTTACCTTGATGGTACCGCTAACATTGATTCCCTTGTTGCAGACACTGCTGATATCAATGGTGGTACAATTGATGGTATTACCAGTCTCACAGCGGGTGGCGATTTAGATATTGGTGCTCACGACCTTCGCGCTGCCACTCTTACGGCAGATAGCATGACAGCTACTAGAGTAGCCTTTTATGGTGCTAATGGTGTGTTAAGTGGTGATAGTGATATGACTTTCGACACTGACACTTTAACTGTCACCAAACTTGGTGCTTTCGAAGCTGCTGGTGCGATTAACTTTGCTAGTCAAGCATTGACCAATGTTGATATCAACAATGGCTCAGTTGATAACACAGTTATCGGTGGAACTACACAGGCTCCTGGTAAGTTCACAACACTTTCCGCTTCTTCAAATCTTGATGTGCAAGGTGTTGCTAGAATTTCAAGTACTCTTGATGTTGAAGGTAACGCCGAACTTCGTGGTGACCTCGAGGTCGCAGGAACTATTTCCGGATCAACACTTCACGCCAGAAACGCTGTTTTCGGTGGAACTGATCAGGACCACGTTGCTGTAACTGGTAGTTTCTCTCTACACAATGAAGCTTGGGGTTATGACGCTATGATTTATGATGCTGGCGATGACTCCATGAAGTTCAACGGAACAACTTACTTCAACTACAACGTAACCTTGGGTGACGGTACAAGTGATATTATTTCAGTAGGAGGTCGTTTCAATACAGACCTCGTACCATCATCTGACAGTGCTCGCGATCTAGGTACATCCGCTCTTCAATGGGCAGAGTTGCACGTTGACACAGGTCATATTGACCAACTCGGTTCTGCTTTGGATTGTAACAGTCAAGCAATGACCAATGTTAATGTTGATTCCGGAGATATCTCTGGCGCTGACGTTACAGTAGGCTCAGGCAAAGCTCTTACTGTTTCCCTTGGTACTCTTACTACCTCACAAGCACAGAAACTTGCTATCGTTCAAGGTGTAGGCGCTGATACTGATATTGGTGCTTACGATCTCCGTGCTCAGACACTTACCGCTGATAGCATGACTTCTGGTCGTGTTGCTATCTACGGAACAAATGGTGTTCTTTCCGAAGATTCCGATCTTACATTCAGTGGTGATACTCTTACCGTTACAAAGCTTGGTGCTTTCGAAGCTGCTGGTGCGATTAACTTCTCTGATGAAGCAATGACCAACGTTAATATTGACTCTGGTGATATTAGCGCTGCTACTATCTCTGGTGGTCTTACTTGGTCCGCCGCTCAGAACCTTAGCGACCAAGTACTCACTGGTGTTAACATCGATGCCGGTGCAATTGACAACGCTGCAATTGGTGCTAACACACGTTCAACTGTTGCTTGTACAACTCTTGACGCTAATGGTAATGTAGTTCTTGGTGACAACTCTGGTGACACAATCACTATTAATGGTACTGTCGGTAACTTTACCGCTGGAACTATTACAGCTACTGAGTTAGTTGCTACTTCAGATGCTCGTCTCAAAACCAACATCCAGGGCGTAACAAACGCTATGGACGTTATCAATCACCTTCAAGGTGTTGAGTACGAGTTAACTGAGAATGGTCAGCACAGCATGGGTGTTCTTGCTCAGGACTTGATCGAGGTTGCTCCTTCACTCGTCAAGACCCGCGCAAATGGTAACTATGCGGTTAACTACTCCGGTCTTAGCGCTTTCTTTGTTGAAGCTATCAAAGAACAACAAGCACAGATCGAAGATCTCAAAAACACTGTTA
>Ga0163179_10001151_pt1 | contig 18839 bp, 10 predicted proteins | sample AtlANTMetagenome_FD_109643 | JGI IMG/M metagenome (GOLD analysis project Ga0163179, IMG submission 109643) | Marine eukaryotic phytoplankton communities from the Atlantic Ocean - Atlantic ANT 2 Metagenome | ecosystem: Environmental > Aquatic > Marine > Oceanic | place: North Atlantic Ocean... | reverse complement strand
GTCCTGGGAGGAGATCGATGACAGTTACCCCGCCGCCGACGCTCCGGCGACGGTCACCACCTTCCAAGACGGCGACCCCTCTCTGGGGGGGACCAGCCTGCTCGGCGTGCCGAGGATGCTCTACCGCGTGACGCGGAACAGTAAAGGCGAAGAGGTTGATACGCGCAAAGAGGCTCAGAAGTAGACCGCCCCATCCCCGTGCAGGAACCAGGGTGCGGGGCACTGGGTAACGGGAAAATGTGCAGGGAGCAGGGTGCAAGGGATGGATCTGATAAGCTCTCGCAATTATCGTTATGATCGATGAACATGCGTATAGTATCGATTTTTATGGAACGATGACAGGGTGGTAGTGTCGTCCTGTGAAAATTAGATTTCTCAAGGACCTTGGTCTTTCTGCCGGAATTGCAGCCCCGATGTTGGGCCTTTCGTCCTGCTCTTCGTCTTCGGAGCCCGATGCGCTGACCATGCTGATGATGGCACCAGTCATCCTGCCGATCGCCGGTATTTATGCGGGTATCGAGGCAGAGGAACGAAGCAGGAAGAGATCGTTTGAGCGCTACGAAGCGCTTAAAGCGAAGCGCAAGGATGGTCCCTTCGTCGAGCGTTGGCCAAATGGCAAAAAACGGGCCGAGGGCGCATACAAAAAAACAGAGTTACATGGCCTCCATACAAAGTGGTGGGAGAGCGGCCAGAAAAGAGAGGAGGGCTACTATGATGAAGGGCAGTTGTTCAAATCCACTAGCTGGCATGAAAACGGTCAGAAGAGTGGCGAGATTCGCAAGACTTCATCGGCCTCGTGGTATGAGAGCGGCCAGATTAAAGCACAGCATTTTTTTTACGATGACTCCCTTTATGGTTACCGTTCCAGTCGTGTGCCCCGCACTCGCGTTCCCAGGAAAATAAGTAACTGGCATGAGAACGGACAAAGGTCGTATGAGGTTACATGTAACCCCAAAGGCGATGTTTCCTCCGCAAAATATTGGAATAAGAATGGGGAAGAGGTTCCCCACAAGGAGTGGGACCTGCGTCGCATCGCCGGTCCATTCGAGTAGTCACCACGGCGAAGCCCTCGTGCGCAGGTATTTTGAGGAACATTTGGAACCTAAAGATCTGGTTTTTTTGGTGCGGTGATCTCCAGTTGGATGAGGCTCGTCTGGTCGTCTTTGGGTTAGCCTAGCGCCCACCCCCGCGCAGGAACGAAGGTGCGGTGCACGCCACAGCCTGCAAAGGTGCAGGAAGCAGAGTCGGGGGATGCAGCACAGCACTCGTCTCGGTCGGTGACGGCCACGCTTCCGGAGACGTTCGCGTAATCCGAGTCTCCCCTCTGGAGAGTGGCTGCTGGGCAGCTTATGGAGGTGGTCACATCATTTTCGGGGTAAGGCGCGGGTGTGGAGGCTGCCTGCAAGCGAGGTGTCGCAATCCTGCCTTGTCTGAGTGAATCGTTTGTAGGTCCCTGGGCCGACTGGATCAGCAGGGCCTTCCACAGCTGATGCGCCTTCAGTCCAGAAGGGGGTGAGAGGACACTACGGGCAGGTCGCAGGCTAGTCTATCGTCGGAACATACCAACCAAGACCGGAGCCGGGGTCCGAGTAACCAGGTTGCCCTGGCATGCAGCCACCTTGTTGGTCGTTTTGAATGGGTGCCCATGCCCTCCTTCGGAAGGCTCAGCCCTCGGGGAGCGACAGAATTCCGGGTGCAGCCGGAGAATTGGGCTCGTCCCCGGTGCGTTACTAGTCCTGGCGCCGCCGACGGCGCGCGAACAGGGCAATCCCGGCGAGCCCCAGCAGGCTGAAAGCTCCGGGCTCAGGAACGAGGAAGATCGCATCCTCGTCGACCTGCAGCAGGCCCTCGACCCGAAAGCTGTCAATCAGCACGGGCCCACCCGTGAGTGAGCTGTTATCCCGCCAACCGAACCCGAACTCGAGTGGCTGGCCGATAGCCGCAGTTGCCGAGGTATTGCCGTTCTGGTCGAAGGCATCTTTCTCGGCACCGGAAGAGGTATCCGTATTGGTGAGGATGCCCGCGAGAGAAGCGCTGTTCTGGGTGTAGCGCTGCTGACGTCCCCCAAGGGTCAGGGCGAAGGTGGGAGAGAGCCACATGCCGGTGCGCGGGGAACCCTCGGGGTTGGTCCCGAGCACATCTCCATAAGTGACGCTCCACCGATAGTCATTATTCCCCCAGCCTGGGAAATTTTCGTCTGGGAGGACGTTGTCCCCGAAGAATACCAGCGGGATGGCGATACCGTAGGTATTACCATCATCGCCGCTACCTGTAAGGTTGACCGAAAGAGGGGCAGGGACGCTTGCCGCGGAGGTGGTAAGGGGACTGGAGTTCCAGTAGAGGGCAACGTCCCTCCCGTTTCCACCATTGTCGCCCTCTTTCGCATCCCATCCTCCGACCGCTCCCGCGGCCCCGGCTCCAGCCGGGTCGCGTACTGAGGCGGCCGGCATGGCGGTGGCGGCCCAGGTGATCGTAACCCCGCCAAAGTTGCTGGGCGCCGGAGCGGCGATTGAGCCAGAGCCGGTGGTATTATCGGTCTGGGTGTAAGAGAAAGTGGTAAGGGCAGCCGGCACGGTGGCGGTGGTCGCCAGAATGCCGCATGCGAGGCATGACAAGAACTTCGAGTGATAGTAGAACTGCTTCACAATCAACAGGACACAAAAACTTTCATGGTTCATCAAGCGAATAATTGGGACACAAGATGAATGTTTTGGGAAAGCCCCGGGAGAGCGCGTGCCTTACAGTGAAACGCCGAGCCCCGTGTTTTGGAGGGTCAGGGACAAAACCAGGCAGAGCGTGATCCCGACTCCGTAGGATATTCTGAGGCTCAGCTGCTGAGTCCTGCAGGTCATGAGCCCCAGAGCGAGGAGGAGGGCTGCGAATTCTGCTTCTGGACGAATGAGGGTCAGCAGGAGGACGAAGCCAAGGAGAAAGATGTGCAGAATGGGGGGGCGACGGAAGAGAAGGAACCCCAGCGCAATCAGGGCCTCGGCAACAAGGGTTGCCCACGTGAGGGCGAGTGCGATGGTCCTGAAGTGCGCGAACGGCTCCTTGAGGGTGGCGGCGGCACCGTCGGTGAGGCCGGATCCTCCGAGTGCGGAGAGGGCCTCCCGGTTTTGACGGAAGATCTCCACGGGACCCTCCCAGAAACCGGTAGCGAAGATCAATTTCCCGGCCAGGCCAAAGGAGAGGAAGTAGCCCCAGAAATCACCCCTGAAATAGTCGGGCGAAAGCACTTTATGGACGACCGCGAAAACCATCACTCCCACGAGCAACCAGCGTCCATTACCCGCCCACTGTTCACGCCACTGAGTGGAACGCCTCCATAGGATGAACCCTGTTGCGAGGGAGATATATGCGCCGAGGAAGTGGTGATTACCCACTGCGAGGGGGGCTCTGCAGATCGTAACCCCGAAGACCCCGGTGAGGACAAGCCAGAGACGCGGCTGTTGGAGAATTCGAGGGCGGAGGGCGAACGCGAGGCCCGCGGTGACCAGGATGAACACGTGAGGCAGGGGGGCGATATGAAGAGGGTTGCCAAGAGCGGCGAGGAGGGGGAGGGCGACCATCGCGAGGTCCCACCGCCTTTCGGCCCCTTCCCGCGTTGGCCTCATTCCGAGGCCGAGGTTGCGGAGATCCTGCCGATGCGCGTCAGACTCACCTCACCGGTTGAAAGATCGAAGCGCTCTGCCCAGGCTTCAACCCGGAAGGGGACCACTGAGTGCTGGTGCAGGACTTCTCCTACTGCTTCAAGATTGCTGTCGGTGGGGATGAGCTGAAAACGTTCCGTTCTCCCGGTGAGATCCTCGACAGCACTTCCCGGCAGTTGATTGGGTGATTCGCTAACATCAATGAGGACGTGCCTGGTCATGGGAGGCAGCTCACTGTACATGCCAAATCCGCCACCTTCCCAACGGCTCAATCCCGTGATTTCGACGGTGGCCAGTTGGGACAAGGCTACTGCCACGAGGAGAGCAGGAGCTAGACAGGTCTTGATTCTATGTGTCATGAATGTTGTCCGGCCCTGCCCGTCCAAGTCCTGCCAATTCAGTTTGGGGAATCTTCTTTTTCCCAAGGCTCCTGAAGAGTCGGTCGTCCCGGGTTATTCGATCACCTCGATATCATCAATGGTAAGACCACTGTATTGGTCCGGGCTGCCGTCGCTTACGAAATTCCACTCGATGACTACGTTCTGGCCGAGGGCTTCCGGAACAACAGGAATGGTGAGGACGGCGAATTCTGCATCGACGGCCGTCATGTCGAGCACAGTTTCCGCTCCCAGAGGCTGGAAGTCGGCTGCACTTAAAAAGCGAACCGTGGCGGAGTCGCCAAATCCGTCGGCATCGCGAAAGGCCCTGAAGGTCAGGTCTGCCCTGGCCACCCCGCTCAGGTCTACGGCAGGAGAGCGCAGGGAAATGTCGGAATTTGGCCCGTAGTCGCTGAGATTGGTGGACCACGCATTATCCGAGTCATTGGCGCCGCTGAGAGGCCCGGTGGACGCAGCCGGCATCCCGAGTTCCCACTGAGTGTTCCCGGTCTTGTCATTCACAAAGGTGGACCAGCCCTCGGCACCCGATTCAAGGTCGTCCCTGAAGAGCGTAACCGGTGGGGGAACAAACTCCTCGACCACGAAGTAACGGCTGTCCTCAGGCGGGAAGGGAAGAAGGATCGTGTTCGTTGGCGGAGTGGCCTCTATATCCTGCTGCCCCACCACAAGTGGCCAGGCACCGCGCGCGACGTTCCGGGCTTCAGAGGGATCGACGACGCTGCGCAGGTTGTACTTCATGCCGGGCTTGCTGTCCCAGGATATGCGGAGATTGTCGGTCCCGGGATCCCGGGCAAATTCGGTGATCCTGAGCTTGCTGGCCGGCACATGTATGCCTTCCTTCAGGTTGAAAAAATCGATATCGACGGCACCGGATGCGTTGGTCGCCCCCAGTCCCATCACCGCGTAGGTGTAGGACTCATCGTTCCCGGTCCCGGCAACTAGATGGAAGGAGGTGGGGCTGGTCGCCCCGTTGAGGTAAAGGTCTGCGCGGTGAGTGCCTCCGTTGCTTGTATCTGCCTCGATAGTGACCCACACCTCCTGCCACTCCAGGACGGCCATCGACAGGGACACGCCGCCATTCATGATCAGACCCCCGGTGTCCGTGGACGGGGCAAAGCAGATGGAGCCGGAGGTCGTGGAATTGTCCCGGATGCAGAGAACGCTCTTGCCGTCATTATGAGGTTCGTAACCCCTGCCGACCTCTGGCCAGGGTGTGATTCCTGCGCCCCCGTCAGGGTGTAGGTCGTCAAGTGCTCCCGAATTAGCCGCCGCTACCCGGGTGCGAAAGTGCATTGTGACACCATCGGTAAGCGGCGAATACCCGGCACTGAAGATGTTGGTGAGATCCCTCGTGAAGTAGATCTTCCGGTTTGAGGGGTCCGGCAGACCGTAGTCTCTCGGGTCTCCGGTGTCCTGTATGCGGAGGAAGGTGTCTCCCTCGTGAGTGAAAATGGAGGCCCCTCCTGGATTGCCGGTGCCGATCCCAGTGCCGTCCCACTCATCGGACGGGTTGTCGTGATCCCAGCCCACGAGGGAGGGGTCAACGTCACCTCCGTATTCGTAGTCCCAGCCGCCCTCCGGGGCAGGGAAGCCTGCACTGCTGTTTCCGGAAAGCACGTTGATGGTAATCGTAGAGGTCTCATCAGGTTCTCCTGGAGCGGATACGGTCAGGGTGTAGGTCGTGGTAATCGCCGGAGTCACCGTGACTGTTCCCAACCCGTTGACATTACTGGTCGGGCCCGGGTCCGGCATAATCGAAACCGTTGCGTCTTCCCTGACGGACCAGGACAGCGCAACATTCTGACCTGCGTCGATCAGGGATTCACTGGAGTCAAATGAAGCCATAAGGGCCACAGCCACGGTGGCCTCGGCGGTTCCTGTTCCGGATGCGGTCTCTACCTCGAGGGTGTAGGTCGTGGTCTGGCCGGGGCTGACCTGAAGACTGCCAATTCCCGTCCCCGGATCGGTGTTGCCTGCGACGTCCCCGGGCTCAGGGCCGGGATCCTGGCCGAGCGCAATGCTGCTTGCGGTCGGGTCGACCGCCCAGTTGAGAGTTGAGGATTCCCCGGGGAGAATCCTCGCCGGCGATGCGCTGAAGGAAAAGATCTGGGCGCCCGGGCTGACTAGCCGGATATTTGCTTCGTCGTATTCGAGCAGGCCCTGGAAAGTGAAGTTGTCAACGAGGACTGGACCATTGGTGATGGCGTCCCCGTCCCTCCAGCCGAAGCTGATCTCAAGTGGCTGCCCAATCGCAGCAGTTGCCGAGGTATTGCCGTTCTGATCAAAAGCGTCCTTTTCGGCGCCCGATGTAGTATCGGTATTGACGAGGGGGCCGGCCAGCGCAGCAGCGTTCTGGGTGTATCGCTGCGTTCGCCCACCGCCGCCGTCAGCCTTGGACACGCTGGCATAAGTCGGCGAGAGCCATATCGCGGTTCGGGGTGCCCCGTCCGGATTGCTTCCAAGGATGTCGCCATAGTCGAGTCTCCACTGGTAATCATTGTTGCCCCAACCGGGGAAGTTTTCGTCAGGCAGCACATTATCACCAAAAAAGACCAGGTCGACCGGAAGGATGTAGGGATTGCCATCTGAACCAGTTCCCGTGATGTTCACCGTGACAGGATCCTTGCCGGTGACAATATCCCCGTTCGCGTCCCAGAACAGGGCCACTTCCTCGCCGTTGTCGCCGGCGCTTCCAGCCATCGTATCGAAGCCCCCGACGGCCCCTCCCACACTTCCTGCGCCTGAGGGATCACGTACGGCAGCCTGTGGCATGGGTGTGTCCACCCAGGTGACCGTGACCCCACCCACGATGCTTGGAGCCGGGGCGGTAATAATTCCTGCCCCGGTCGATATGTCAGTCTGGGTGTATTCAAAGGTCGTGATCCCAGCCGGGCTATTGGGGGAAAAGATTGCGAGTGCAGATAGGACGGAGGCAGAGAGGAGGGGTGATCTTTTCATGTCGGTAGGTGGTCTGAAGAACTGCTGTCTCACCGAGCTTCCACCCGGCGGTCTGTCCAGCCTTGGTCGGGCCCGGCATCGGGAAAGCAGGTTGCTGATGGCAAGAAAGACACCACCTACAGGGCGGCGGAAACCGCAAGAATATTCTACAACGGGAGGCCCATACCCTTGTCTGGAAGTTGTTTCCTGCGATCGCTTCCAGTTTCTTCAATTTCCACCGTTCGAAATCAGCCTCCCAGTTCGACGCGGAACAAGCGCGTCGAACTATTCGAGGCCGCCAAAGGAACAGACATCCTGAATCGCTTCAGAAGAATCCCGTTTCCGAGATCGAGGGCCTGCAACTCGACGAGGTTCAGCGTGGACCACTGCGTCCCATCTATCGAAGAGGTGATCGCCCAGTTCACCCCTGCCGAGGTGGTATCCACCCGCACATTTACGACGGCATAATCATCATTTTCGATCCGCTCGACCGTGACAAACGGGAGAATCTCTGCGGAGTCCGCCTGGTTCGGATTACCTCCGTAAAGAAACTCCTCCATATTCAGGGCCAGGTCTCCGTCCGCATTTCCCAGGATTCCGCCCACGGAGGGATCAGCGGCTTCGCCGGGAGTGAAGTGCTGTAACTGCCAGGACGCAAAACTGCTGCCATCTCCGTTACCCGGGTTTCCTCCCGCCACATAACTCGCTCGCCAGTTTGCCGGTAGTCCGTGCGCAGGATTGGCTTCAGGATCGACCAGGACTAACGCGAAGCCATTGCCGTCGGCGGGCCTGGGCCAGGGCGGCTGGTCGTCGAAGGCGAAGTTGCGGATTTCCGTTCCATCTGCCGCCTGGAGAACCAGCTGCTCCCCGGCATTATCGAGTTCGGTATTGGAGGCGAACTGGCCAGCAACCGGCAAGCCAGCACCGTATCGGAACTCGAAAGCAGACTCGTTTTCGACGATCAGCACGCGCTTGCCCGGGCCAAGGAGCCCCACGGCTCCCGTGTCGAAGGAGTAATCCAGCCCTTCCGTGAAGCGCACTCCCCTCAGGTTGATGGGCTTGGCTCCTATATTCATCAATTCTACGTATTCGAAGTCGTTGCGGTTGTTGTAGCCCGCCGCTAGCTCCTCTTCGCTCGGTGCCGAAGGGCGGTAGTGGATCTTCGAGATCACGAGGTTTCCCGGCGATGCGGGCTCGGAGTCGATTAAGAAGGTCGCCCTGGTCAAGGCAGACCATTCGGTTCCTGAGAATACCCGTGCACTCACGATGGTCTCAGGATCGGGCAGTGACACGGGGGTGGAGTAGGTCATGGCCGTGGGGGAAAGCCCGCCGGCCGCTCCTCCGACCCCTTCGCTCGCTTCTAGGGTGGCAGTGATCAGCATGTCGCTTGAGCCCGGGCTGGTATTCAGTCCGTGGAGGGCCAGGGTGTTGGCCCCCTCCACAAGCAGGCCCAGGTGCTGGGACACGGGGATCGGAAGGAATACCTCGGCATCATCATCGCTATGACTTGCTGAGGCGCTGGAATTGAATGAGAGAGGTGTGCCGGCGCTGCCACCTGCGTTTCGGCGGGCGATCTCGATGCCATTGAGGTAAGCCACAAAGCCGTCATCGTAGCGAACATTCAGCGTCAGCGCGTCATAGAGGCCGGGATCGGAAACATTGAAGCCGATGCGCATGAACACCGTCTCGAAATCGGCGCTGTTTACCTGTCCTGAAAAATCAAGTGCCGGGTCGATCAGAGCGTCATACCTGGTATCGTCATCGTATCCGGCGCCGAGGGTTCCGCTCGGCCATGCGGAGTCATCGAAATCCCTCGTGAACCAGTTTTGATCCAGAGAAGCATCAGTCGGCATGAGAGCCCTTTTGGTGGCGTTTTCGAAAATGAGCACGTGTCTGGTGATATCTGCCGCCTGCGCCGGGATCCGGGGGTCGCTTCCGTCCAGCGTGTAATAAATGGTGCCGCCATCGGGGCTTGCAATTGTCAGATCGAAACCGGCAGGTGCATCTCCCCCATGCTGGGACAAGTCCGGCGCGTCGGTGGAGGGGTACCAGTTCCTCGATCGAAACTGGTTGAACACGATTTCGGTGCGGCGTGGGAAAAAGTTGCCATGGTTACCACCACCTGCGGTGCCGAGCATCTGGTCACGGGTGCGAAGCCAGTCGAGGCGGGTGTAGGGATTGCTGCGGGCGTTGTCGCCCCAGCGTGCTGACTCAATCCGGGTCAGGGGGTCAACAGCGTTGGCCCGCCGCATGTAGGCGGAGGCGGCGTTTTGCGGGGTGAGGACCCCGTCGTTGTGGAAGTGCTGGTGGACGCGATCCGCAAAGAGAAGGCGGAATTCCGGATTGGCGATCAGGTTGTGGAACACCTCGGTCGGTCCTCCGGTGTTGTCCTTGCCTGTTGCGTCATAGGTGGTGCTCTCCATGCAGTGCTCAGGGTCCCAGCTGTGATAATACCATTTCCCTGAATCGGAGACCTTGTTGTAGGTGGCATACCAGTTCTGGTGGGCCCAGTCGGAATTGCCCACGTAATAGTTGGCGAGCATGTAGGCGATGAAGTTCTCGATGTGCAGAATGGCGGCGACCGCCTCATAGTTGTCCTGGTCTGCCATGTTCCGGCGGGAGAGGGCCAGCATGGCGTTGTAGTTGGCGTTGCTCCCGGCCACCACAGTGCTGGTCCGGTGTTTCATGGCGTCGTAGTCGCCGTTATCGCCTCCAAGGTATTCCGCGGCGAAGTTGTCGTCCGGACGTTCGTGCAACTCAGTGATGCCCCACAGAATACCATTGATGTACAACAGGCAGTACCTTCCCTCCGGGGAGAGTCCGCCCATCAGGTTGTGCAGGTCGGCGGGGTATTGATCGTGGGTGTACTGGGCCCGGTCGGGCTGGGAAGAGCTTCTGTTATAGTGCCAGACGTTGTTGAGGCGATGATCCAGAATGAGGGTGTCGAAACGATCGGTACGCCCGGCTCCGAAGAAGTCATAGCGCAGGTCCGGAGAAAACTTCAACCGCATGGAAAGTTTGTCGGATTTCCATCGACCTGTGCTCGATCCCCCGACGATGCGCACCGTGCCATCGACCTGGAATCCGCGCTTGGAGTTCGGGGCCTCGGTGTCGCCATCCGGATTGATATACTCGATGGACGTCGGGCGGTCGACGCCCTCGCCCCGGATATAGATCCCACTGCTGCCAAACATCTGACCCCAGTCCATCACGAGGGAGATGGAGGGAACGCGAAGGAAGTCTGTAGTGGTCGGGCGGATCTCAGGGTTGCTGTGGTTGACGATTTCCGGGTCCATTGCAAAGTCGGGCCCGTTGTGACCCCAGCTGGCATGGGGTGGGACTGAGGCATTGGATTGTCTCAGGACGTCCGCCGGAAATAGGAAGGTATGAGTATCAATATTGGTTTCTTGAAAACCCGTTTTAATGGCCATCGCCCGGAGCGTGGTCGTGGTAGTGATCTCAATCTCGACCCGCGGCGGGGTAAAATCGTCAGGTGCATTCACCCGGGTCCCGTTGGCAACTGACGGCGGAGAGCCATCAAGGGTGTAGATCAGGGTAGCCCCGGGTGTCAGGGTCGTGATCGTTGTGGTAAAGGGATCACGGTAGAATCCACGGTCGACGGAGAAGGTGGTATCGGCAACAAAGCCATCGACGGCTGCAGGGTCATTGGCGGCACCGGGGGTAGGGTTATTGAAGAAACCGACCGAGAGCGGGGATATATCACCATAAGCTCCGTAGGAGATGTCTTCCCGCTGCTTTGGATAGAGGGCGAATGCCGAAACCGTGACAAGGGTCCCGTCTCCGTTCGCCCGGTTCAGGGAAAGATGGGACCCGGAAGCCCGGTCGAGCCTGAAGTCGGTGTGGAGCTCGGCACCCGGCCCGATCCGGTCCTTGCCGGACGCAAAGACGAGGAGGAACTGGTTGGGCTGGAGAGTGACGGATGGAAACTCCCACTTAGCCGGGTTCTCCGGATTGTCGGTGAGATAATAGCCAGCGAGGCTGGCCGGGGAGGTGCCCGGGTTCCAGATTTCGATCCAGTCCGGGCTGTCACCATCGGAATCAATTATGGTGCTTCCATTGTCAGCCATGAACTCGCTGATCAGGAGGGTGTCAAGGGTTGGGAAGGAAGGCGTGCTGTCCCTGTCGTTGGGGTCGGACCCGGACGCGACCTCAAGGCGATCGTTGTAGCCGTCATCATCACTGTCGGCCTTGGTTGGTTCGGTCTGGTGAGTCCCTACCTCGAGGCCATCATCGAGCCCGTCTCCGTCGGTATCAAGGAGGAGAGGGTCGGTGGCCGGGTCCCGGTTAATTTCGACCCCGTCGTCAAGCCCGTCACCGTCACTGTCTGCGAGGGTGGGGTCACTGCCATACTGGTTGAATTCGTCACCATCCGAGAGTTCGTCACCGTCCGTGTCCGTAAGGGTCGGATCAGTGCCAAGATTGAATTCCTGGCCGTTGGTGAGACCGTCGGGCTCGACATCGTCCTCCTCGGTCTGGTCCAGGTCGGGAAAGTAGGTGAGTTCCCATTCGTCGGGCAGTTCGTCCCCATCGGCGCTGGGCGGCGTCACGCGGGTGATACTCGTCTCATCAAATTCTAGAAGGCCCTGAACGCTGAAATTATCAACCAGGACCGGCCCGCCGGTGAGGGAACCGTTGTCTCGCCATCCGAACCCGAATTCGAGTGGCTGGCCGATTGCGGCGGTTGCCGAGGTATTGCCATTCTGGTCGAAGGCATCCTTCTCGGCACCAGAGGAGGTATCCGTATTTGTTAGAATGCCACTGAGTGCAGCGCTGTTCTGGGTGTAACGCTGCTGGCGACCGCCCTCGGTCAGCGCGAAGGTCGGCGAGAGCCACATGGCGGTGCGCGGTGATCCCTGCGGGTTGGTTCCGAGAATGTCGCCATAATCCAGACTCCAGCGGTAATCGTTGGTGCCCCAGCCGGGGAAATTCTCGTCCGGAAGGACGTTGTCCCCGAAGAAGACCAGCGGGACAGACACTGTGTAGGTGTGGCCGTCGGATCCGCTCCCGAGGATGTCGACCCGAATGGGCTCCGCGGTGCTGGCTCCAATTGTCGTCAGCGGTGAGGAGTTCCAGTAGATCGCCACGTCCTGCCCATTGCCGCCGTTGTTGCCGACCTGGGTGTTGAACCCCCCAACTGCGCCTCCCGGGCTGCCTGAGCCGGATGGGTCACGCACGGAGGCCTGCGGCATCTGTGTTTCCGTCCAGGTGATGGTCACTCCGTTTAGAATACTCGCCGCAGGAGCAGCTATTGTCCCGGAGCCGGTGCTGCTGTCGATCTGCGTGTAGTCGAAGGTAGTCATCGCCGCGCTCAACATTTCCGCGGACGCAAAAAGCAGGTGAGGAAGGAGCAGGGGCGCGAGACAGAACCGCAATGAGTGCCGTGGGGGAATCAGCATGGGAAAACTACCGTGTGCTAGTTACCTCCCTAAGTTGTGAAATATTCAGGGAGATGCAAGGTCGGGAATGAAAGGTGGAATACGCTCTGGTCCCACTTCTAACTCAATCGGAGGAGAGCGGACAGGAATTACCTCCCGAGCAAGCACCTGAACCAACAAAGAGACGTTTCGAGGAACCGGATCCCGATCCGGATCCGCCGGCTCCTTCCCAGCCAGGTGAAAATCCTGTGCAACAGCTTGCCGAACTGAAGGGAGACCTAGCCGCCCTCCAACAGACTATGGATACACAGCGCCAGCAGTATAAGAATGCGCAGGCGATCATCAACAGGCTGACAAATAACCGCCGCACGCCAGTCCGGGAAGGTCACGGGCTTACTGCCAATGCCTCGAGGCTTCGAAAATCATCACCGCCATCGAAAAGGGAGCACCTGCCCTGAAAACCAAGAAAGCTGCCTTAGAGGAACAAATCGCGGTCCTTGAAAAGGCAGAGCAATAGCGAGGATCAGCCCGGCCTGCAGGGCGGCTGCAACTCAAGGGCAATCCCGGGCCGGGGGGCGGGGTTCGCTGCGCCTTGCAGCCTGCGAAGTTGCTGGAAGCTGGGTGCGGGAAAAGTGAGAAAAGGAACGGAGAGCAGGAGTTACCTGAGGGCCTCGGCGCGGATATGTTCCCAAGCAGTATAGGCGCGGGTGAGCTTGGCGGGAATGTCGCCGCTCTGAGTGTAGCCCATGGTGCCTAACGGGCCGCGGTAATCGATTTCTCGCAGGGTCTTTACGAGGGGCACCATGTCGTAGGTGCCTTCGCCAAGGATCTTGTGCGTGGCCTTGTTTTCGTCGGTGCCCTGGATGACCACGGCCAGGAGATAGGGTTTGGCGTTGAGGAGATCCGCGCGGAGCTTCGCGATTTCTCGGCCGCCCACCGCCTGCCAGTGGTGCAGATGAAACATGACGCCGACGTTGCGGCGGTTCACCGCCTTGGCTATGCGTATGTTATCTTCAATTGTCTCGATCCAGTTGCCGATGTGCATGTAGGGTGCAATCCCTCCCAGATCATACTTCTTGGCGTCGTCCGACATCTCGCGGAGGATCTTGACGGCCATGGCGACCGCCTCGGGGTCCTTGCGGTCCATCTTGGTGCGACTGCCCACCGAGGGAATCAAGATCACTTTTGTTCCCTTGAGCAGCGGTAGATTGTCCTTGATGACCTGCGGGTAAGTGCCGTCCTCGATGTAAAAGCGGGCGTGAATCGCGGTCAGGCGAGTGCCATGTTCCTTCATGGCCTCGAGGTAGGCGGGGAGATTCTTCCATCGCCCGGGGTCGTCTTTCAAGGAGAGCATGATGCCGCCGTAGCCCCGCTCCTTGAGGAGTTTGACGTGCAGCTTGGGCTGGTTAAACTTGTAATTATAGCACCAATTCGACATCGCGAAGTGATGGTCCTCCCAGTGCAAGCCCTGGACCAGGTCTACTTTGTCGACCTGCGCATCAAGGTCGGAAGCAAACGTGAGGCAGAGCGCGAAGGTGCAGATAGAAAGGGATAACCTTGAGAGCATCGTTCTTTTTTGCTGGTTCAAATTTTGCTTTGATCGGGGACCGCGAAAGGAGCCCGGTATTCGCGGGTAAGAAGGGCATTGCCCTGGGGATGGGCCACAAAGGTCTCGCTGTCCGGATCGATGGCGAGTGGATGTCCAAGGGTGAGCGGGGTTTTCTCAAGATCGACACCATTGTCCTTCAGGTGCTTGAGATTGCGATCGAATGTTTCCGCGACATCGTCGTGGATTTTCTGAAGGGAGAGACGTTCCAGTATTTCCCTGGGTTTTGCCCGGCGGCCGAGCCGGTGAGAGATGTTGCCCAGGTGGCAGAGGGCGCTCGATTGATGGCCTTCCAGAATATCGGCATTGAGATCGCTCCGCTTTCGGCTGCGAACCGCCCGGATGAAGTTGTCAAAGTGATCCGTCGCTTCGCCCTTCAGGTCCCGCACTTTCCTGCCTTCCAGGTCGAAGACTGCCGCCGAGGTCTGGGTTGACGCGATGTATCCACCAGTTCCTTCGATTACGAGCCCGTTCGAAATTCCCCTGCGGGGTGTCGTTGGGAGGCCATGGACCTCGGCCACGATGGATTTTTCTCCGAAATCGTGGAGAGTAACCTGGGTGTTTGGAGTTTCGCCAGCATCGGTATAACCGAGACGCCCGCCATAGCTCATAACAGACCGGCCTGGACCCGTTACGCCCAGCGCCCACCGTGCGATGTCGACCCGGTGGATTCCACTGTTTCCCAGGTCGCCATTGCCCAGGCCCCAGATCCAGTGCCAATCGTAGTGAAACCTGGGCCGGGTCACTGGAGCGAGAGGGGCTGGTCCACAGAAGAGATCGTAGTCGACGTTTTTGGGCGGATCGAACTTCCCTCGTGTTCCGATGGGCCCTCGTCGCTTGCCCACCATGCAGAAAGCTAGCTTCACTTCACCAATCCTGCCCGTGCCGATAAAGTCGACCATTGCCCGGTTCGATCCATGCGAGCGATACTGGGTCCCTGCTTGGCAGATGCGCTCGTACTTCCGGGCGGTCTGGACCATACGTCGTCCCTCGCTGACATTGTGACTCACCGGCTTTTCGACGTAGACGTCCTTGCCGGCTTGCATGGCCCAGATCGAGGCGAGTGCGTGCCAGTGATTGCAGCTGGCGATCGAGACGACATCCACTGAATCGTCCTCGAAGATCTTGCGCATGTCCTGCACCGTTTTCGGCGCAGCCTTTTGATGCTGGAGGACACTGCCCACGAGACCCCGGGCACGCGAGATATCCGCATCGCAAAGATAGCGAATTTCACAATCATCACGCGAGGCGAAGGCCTTGGTATGGGCCGCACCCCGCCCACCGGTTCCAATGATGGCCACTCCGATCTTTTCGTTAGGGCTCTTGCTCTGCGCAGCCTTCAGCGAATGAGCGTCGGGCCCGGCCATGGTAGCAGTGGCGGCGAGCATGGATTGCCGGAGGAAACTGCGCCTCGATTGTTCGAACATTTCCTAGACTCTCTGGAATCAAATGTCGGTGAGTCAACTCATTCTTCCAGGTGCTGGAGAACGGAAGAGGGCCCCGGGGGGCAGCGGGACGGTGAGCTGGTGAGAGCAGTCGAGGAAGGGCGTGTGGCGCGGGGCCTGGAGGCATTGCCAAGATTTGCATACCCTATCCCCGTGCAGCAACCAGGGTGCGGTGCACGGGTTAAGCTGTGCAGGATCAGGGCTTCTCGCTAATCAGTTTCACAGGCCTTCCCGCGAGCGTATCACCCCAGCCCTTGCTTCGGGTTTAAGGTGGCTGTTAACCTGACCCAGATGAAGAAAACTGCCTTGCTCTTATGGGCCGTGATCCTGATTGTTGGAGGTGGGGTCTTTGGGATCTATTTTTTCGAATGGCGGAATAATCGAGTGACAACGGAGTACTATGATAGCGGACAGAAAAAACATGAAGGTGTGCTAAAAGGCGGGAAGCGGAAGGGCTTTTGGACCTTCTGGTACGAGAACGGACAGAAGAAGAGGAAAGGAAGCTACAAAGACGGCAAACAGAACGGCCTCTGGGTGGGGTGGAACGAGAATGGAGAGAAGAAGGCGGAAGTAATCCTCAAGGACGGCAAACAGCTCCTTCGCACGTCGTTTTACGGGAATGGCCAGAAGAAGTACGAGCAAATCCTCAAGGATGGGAAGCCGGATGGCCTCTGGGTGGCATGGCACGAGAACGGACAGAAGAAGGCGGAAGGAACCTTCAAAGACGGGAAGCAGAATGGCCTCATGAGAATGTGGCACAAGAATGGCAGGAAGAAGACGGAAGGAACCTTCAAAGACGGCAAACTGGATGGTCTCTTGACGGGTTGGTACGAGAACGGCCAGAAGATGAGCGAAGGGGTCCTCAAAGACGGCGAAGAGATTTCTGCAAGATACTGGAATAGTATAGGCGAAGAGGTGGAGGCGGCGAGTGACTCTAGCAAGAAGTCCGACGTTGAACAGGCTGTCGGTATTGAATCTCTCGAAAGTAAAGGTGAAGAGGTTGAGACGCCTCAAGAATAGCTACAGCCTGCGAAGGTGCAGGAAGCAGGGTGCGGTGCACGCGGTCCTTCAATCAGGCTCCCATTTTGTCATCGTGTGCCACGATTCAGGAAGTAGGATCCAAGGATCATGAAGAAGTTAGTCCCGCTCTTCTTGTCCGGTCTCGTGGTTGGCGATCTCATTGCAAAACCCACCGAAGGTCCGCTTGCACCATTCCTCGGCGAAGCGCGCTTCCAGATCGCACAAATCTTTTCCGGCGGGGTTGCAGGCAAGCGCGGCGGGGGGCGTCTCCCCAACATCGTGACCGCGGTGGATGGATCCTTTGTTGCGACTTACGGAGCGACCGGTGGACAAGGCGACTGGTGGAAAAAGGGACTGGTGTTGCGCCGGAGCGAGGACGGCGGGAAGACGTGGGCGGAGCTCATCACCATCGCCAACCCGGGATGGCAAGGCGGCGGGGTGACCGTCGATGAAAAGAGCGGCCACATCCTCGCCTTCGTGGAGGACCGCTACGTGGGCTTCTGGCCCGACGAAACCACCCTCACGATCTATCGCAGTAGAGACCATGGCAAAAGCTGGCAACCGCAGGACGAGCACCGCATCAAGCCGGACAAGAATGGGAACATTCCCTCCATGGGCGTGGCCGAACACGGCATTACTCTCAGGCACGGCAAACACAAGGGACGTCTTCTGCGCCCAGCCCGGGATTACTCGGTCTCCGATCACCCGCCCTATCATGCCAAGATGTACAATACCGCCATCTATAGCGACGACGGCGGGAAGAGCTGGACTACGAGCGATCCTTTTCCGGCCAATGGAACCGGTGAAGGTGCGGTCGCGGAGCTCTGGGACGGGCGCATCTACTATACTTCCCGCCGTCATCTCGATCCTCCGGGCGTCAATCCCTTCATGCGCTGGGAAGCCTGGAGCGAGGACGGTGGGCACACTTGGAAGGACCTCAAGATCTCGCCCGTGCTGCCCGATGGGCCCCGTGGACATACCGGCGGGACTTTCTGCGGGCTGGTGCGCCTCCCCGTCAAAGGCCGTGACATCCTTATCTATAGCAATTGCGACACTCCTGGAGGGAATCGGCAAAATGTCACCGTGTGGGCCAGCTTCGATGGTGCCGAGACCTGGCCCATCAAGCGTTCGGTCTACAAGCCGGTCAGTGCCTACTCGTCCTTGACCGCAGGCCGCCCCGGCACTGCCAGTGAGGGGACGGTCTGTATTCTTTTTGAAGGTGGCAAGACCTACCGCCACGAGGGCGCGTTTGCAGCGAGCTTCAATCTGAGCTGGGTGCTGGACGGCGAACGAACGGGCAATGGAGAGGTCCCGAAGTGGGTCGCTACCAAGTAGTCAGGGTGGGATCCAGTGCCGCCTTCGGGGCCTTCTGTGGGAATTGTGCCTGTAGACAAGATCAGGGCGCGGAGTCCTGATCAGAAGGGCACGGTCATTGCCGTTACCGGAATCAGTGGATGCTATCTCTGCCCCGGGCCTAGCCTTTTCTAATTTTGGGTGCTCTTCCAGGGAACGGTCTAGTGGGTGCCGTGTTTCTGCAACGCTTACAGAATTCCCTGTAATCGCCATTACCTCACCCTGCCCCCGGCCGCCACAAGTCCCCGCGCTTGCCCACCCCGCACGGTCCGGTGGTTGGGGTTTCAATATTACCGATACGGCAGGCGATTCATCCCATTGGGGGAACCAGGGTGCGGGAAGGGTAGGGAAGGGGCGTTTACTCTACACTGAAGCGGTAGAAGGCGGCATCGTCGGTGGGCGCGAGCTCAAGGCAGATGCTGCCATCGACCACCGATACGGAATCAGGGGTCAAGGTGAGGGGTGCGAAGGCATTCAGGTCGGCGGACTCAAAGAGGTGGAACTTAATTTGCACGTTTCCAGCTTCATTGAGTCCGATGGTGTAATCCACCGACAGGGCGCGGATCTGGTCATCGGTGAAGCGGGCATCGCGTTCGGCCTCTACTGTAGCCAGCTGCTCTGCTGTTGGGCGAGCGTCTCTTTCAGCGACTACCGCGATGTAGGATTCTAGAGTTGGTCGAGCATCGCGTTCTGCAATCGCTGCATCACGCTCTGCCGTTATTTGTGCAAGCTGAGCCTCAAGTTGAGCGATTTCACCTATGTTTGTGGGGTCATCTCCAACCTGAATTGAAAGGCCATTCCATGTTCCGCCACTCTGACCAAAAGAACCAAGAGCTTCCGCCGTCACAAATGCTTGAGCTCCTTCCGGCACGCCCCAGAATCCGTTACCACCCACGGTGGGTGCCGTGCCGAGGAAGGTGATACTGGTCAGATTCTCGCATTCACCGAAGGCCCAACTTCCGATGCTGGTAACGCTATCAGGAATGGTGATGCTCGTCAGGCTGGTGCAGAGGTAGAAGGCAGCATCCTCGATG